>OKTT01000042.1_pt1 | contig 84636 bp, 74 predicted proteins | sample 1606121 | NCBI WGS metagenome assembly OKTT01 (sample SAMEA3879516, study PRJEB24766) | human gut metagenome | biome: human-associated habitat; feature: feces | place: USA | collected 1985/1987
CACCATTGCGAGTAACTTTTTCATAGATGTTACTCTCCTTTCATAAATTTCCATCTTCTCGCGGCCGAACACCCGCCGTCTCTCCCGCTTTCCCGTGGTTGCCGCCAAAATTCGTAAATTCTCAAATTATTGCAAGAATGATCAAGAATCGCAAAAAATCTGCATAATCAATGCAAAAACGTTCGATTCAGTGGATATCGCATCCCCTTAGCGACGCGGAAAAAGCCCGCCGCGCAAGGGCTCGCGGGTGCGGCTGGTAGCGGTTTGGTAGCGGTCCAAAAATTTAAAGTGCGGTTTTTCCTGTGATACCAACGGTTTGCAGAATCGCTACCATGGCAGCGCACCCGTTTCACTTAAAAAAAGGCGGTGCAGCTGAGCTGCACCGTCTCCGGAAATTTATGATGGAATTTTCGGAATTTTACACGTTAAAGCGGAAGTAGATCATGTCGCCGTCCTTGACGACGTACTCCTTGCCCTCGCTGCGCAGCAATCCCTTTTCCTTTGCCGCCGCGACGCTGCCGCAGCGGATCATGTCGTCGAAATTGATCGTTTCGGCGCGGATGAAGCCGCGCTCGATGTCGGAGTGAATTTTGCCCGCGGCCTGCGGGGCCTTGGTTCCGTTTTTGATGGTCCAGGCGCGGCACTCGTCCTCGCCGTAGGTCAGGAACGAGATGAGGCCGAGCAGCGCGTACGAGCACTTGATGAGGCGGTCGAGGCCGGACTCCTGAATGCCGAGCTCCTCGAGGAACATCGCGCGGTCCTCGCCGTCGAGCTCGGCGATGTCCTGCTCCAATTTAGCACAAATCGGCAGCACCTGCGCGCCCTCGCGGTCGGCGAGCTCCTTGACCTGCTGGAGATACTGGTTGCCGTCCTGATTCGCAAAGCCGTCCTCGTCCATGTTCGCGGCGTAGATGATGGGCTTGAGGCTCAGCAGGTCCGCCGTCTCGACGATGGCGCGGTCGTCCTTGTCGCACGCGAAGGTGCGGGCGGACTTGCCGCCGTCCAGATGCGCCGCCAGGGCCTTGAACACCTCGGCCTCATGGAGGAACTTCTTGTCGCCCTTGGCGGCCTTCGTGGCCTTCTCCACCCGGCGGTTGACCATCTCCAGGTCCGCCATGATCAGCTCCAGGTCGATGGTCTCGATGTCGCCCAGGGGGTCCACGGGGACGTTCTGGCTGGCATCGGCCACCACGTGCATGATGTTCTCATCGTCAAAGCAGCGGACCACGTGGACGATGGCGTCCGTGCGGCGGATATTCTCCAGGAACTTGTTGCCCAGGCCGGCGCCCTGGCTGGCGCCCTTTACCAGACCGGCGATGTCCACGAACTCGATGACGGCGGGCGTCTTTTTGTCCGGCTGGTACATCTCCGCCAGCTTGTCCAGCCGCGCGTCCGGCACGGCCACCACGCCCACGTTGGGCTCGATGGTGCAGAAGGGGTAGTTGGCGCTCTCTGCCCCGGCGTTGGTGATGGCGTTGAACAGGGTGCTTTTGCCAACATTTGGTAATCCGACGATACCTAATTTCATATCTTCATTTTCTCCTTTATTTTCGAGGAAGAAAGTTGCGGAATGACGGTTCAATCTCGCGATTTTTGGAACTTTCTTCAATTATAAACTTTTTGACGGGTGATTTACTCACCTTTTACTCACCTTTTTACGCGCTTTTGGCTTCTTCAAATTGACGCACAGCTTGAAAGAGGGAGTCATCAGTCACATGGACGTATTTGTCCATCGTAGTCTTGATGCTGGCGTGACCCAACAGCTTTTGCAATACCTTGGGCTGCATCCCGCGCTCGATTGCCCGCGTAGCATAGGTGTGGCGCAGGGCGTGCATACAGAAATGCTCTATACCTGCCCGGTCACACAGCTTATACAGGTGCGTATCATAGCTGCTGTTCTTTGCGGGCATTCCGGTACGAAAGTTGATGAAGACAAGGTCGCGCATATTCATCTTTGTCTTTTCCGCTGTTCGCCGGTCAACATAGGTCAGCACTTTGTCCAGTTCGGGGGTTTCTTTGCGGTATTCCCGGACTTGATACAAGTCCCACAGGATTTGATAGGCAGTATCCGTTAACGGTATCGTACGGTAGCTTTTCTTGGTTTTCGGAGGCCCTGCCCGCCACTCCTGCTGCTTATAGCGGAACTCCAGCGTCTTATTGACCGTCAGCGTGTGCCGTTTCCAATCAATCGCGTCCCATGTCAAGCCAATCATTTCGCCGGTACGCAAGCCTGTCTCCAAAATCAAGGCATACTGTGCGTAGTTGTGGGAGTGCTTTGCCGCCTCCATGAACTTCGCCTGTTCCGTGACCGTCAGAAAGTGAATTTCATCCGGCGCTTTTACAGAGGCTTCAAACCGCACCCCGTCCAGCGGGTGTGTGTCAATCAGCCCGTTTTCCTTGGCAGCCTTGAACATTGTCCCCATCGTGATATAGGTCTGTCGGATAGTAGAACCGGCATACGAGGCGGTCATGCTGTTAAGTACAGCTTTGCAGTGCATGGGCTTCACGTCCGTCAGCAGCATATCGCCTAATATGGGCTTTACATTCTTTTCATAACGTTCCCGATAGTTCCGTATGGTGTTCGCAGCCAAGCCGGTGAGCAGATTTTCCCGCCAAAATGTCTCCCATGCGTTTACCGTCATGGGGACAGGCTTCGGCTTTACCGACGGGTACAGTTGATGAAACTGTTGCTCTTTCTGCCAGTTTTGGGCATCCCTCAAATTCTGAAAGCACTTTTCCAAACGCTTTCCTGCTTTGTCTGTGCATCGTGCGTAGTACAGGCCATCTTTTCTTTGACCTATACCTTTTCCAAGCTCTTTTCCTTTCAAACTTTTTCCCATATTTAGCTCCTCTCTGCCACAGAGAAATGAGCCATGTAACGCGATAATTGTACCACGGTAGCTTCACTTTCTCAATAGATAAACGGTATTTTTCTTAACTGCAAGGTGCAAAAATGCCCTGCCACACAGCGGCGACAGGGCATCCCGCGCCCATCAAACGACGAAGCGGCTGGAAATGTATTCCTCAAATTCTTTTCGCTTAACCAGTTTCCGACTGCCCACATACAGTACGAAGGGACAACCTTCCTCCCGCAGCATGGCGTCAATACGGTTGATGCCGATATTGGAGTATGCAGCGGCTTCCTTGATAGTAAGCAACAGCTTTTTTTCAATAGGGACACGTGACTCTGAGTCCATGGCGTTCACCTTTAGATTGTCTTGTCGTCAAAAAGAAACGCCTGAAATACCGTCCCGTCATGGAGCAAAAACCGCCCACGCGACGTTTTGGGGATACGGTCAGCGGCATCCGTACTGTCAAGGATGATTTGAGAAAGAACGTTATCTGCCCGCCCGCAAATGCGGCAATCGATGTTGTTTTTGATTTGACCCGCAAGGATGTTGGCATCAGGCCGTTGTGTTGCCAAAATCAAATGGATACCAAAAGCGCGCCCCTGCCGCGCGATGGTTGCCAGTCTGCTTTCTACTTGCGCGACCTGTTCTTTCTGTTCTTTATTCAAGCCGGTCTTATCCAGCACCTCTGCTACCTCATCGCAGGCGAAGATATAGCGGGGCAGGTCTTCGTTCGTGGCGGCGTTGTACTCACCCAAATTGGCGCAGCCAACATTTTTGAAAAGCCGCTTGCGTTCCTCCAAGATAGCAAGAAGTTCGTCCAGCAGAGGCACCAACTCCTCCAAGGTAAAGCAAAAACGGCAATATTCGTGCCAAACGGCGGGGTAATCCACGCCGCCCTTAAAGTCCGCCACGCAGACCACCGCACCCTTTTTGATGGATTCCATCACGAGCAGCTTGAGCAGGACGCTTTTTCCACTTCCGGTAGAACCTCCGAGGAGAATGTGCGGTGTTGTTGCCAAGTTCACTGTTACAAGTCCGGCGAGGCCGCGTCCCAGTACCAGCACAAAATCCTCGTTGTTCAGGTAACGGTTTGCCCATGGAAGCATAGCAGGCAGCGCGCCACTGGCTGGGACAGCTCTCAGGCGCACGGTACGGTTATTTGTCCCCTGCTCAACAGATACAATGTTAATATCCAACGCACTTTCCAGTTTTTCACGGTAATCCTCAAATTGCGCGAGATATACGCCGTGATTGAGAAAAGTCAGCACCTCCACAGTGTCATCTTCCTTGTGTCGGTCAATGAGGACGGGATATTCTCCCGCTGCGTTTTTGAGGCCAATGCGCTGAATGTCCTGTGCAATGGAGAGAAACCCACGCGGCAATCCCGCCGCAGCCGTTCCCAAGGTCACCAACAGCACACCAAAGATGGCAAATGCAATCCCGTACAAGCCGCGCTCAAACGCGGCCAGTGCGCCATCAGGGACACTCAGCATCGTCAAGAGGAACATCAGCGCGAAAACGACCGCAACAACGATTGCCCGTGTCCGCGTCTGACGATCTGAGCGAATTCTTCTCATCCCGCTTTTGATGAAGTGCCACAGTACCTTGATTTTGAAATCCGTTGTCATAAAATTCTCCTGTTTATATTTGCGATTGTAACGGTAACGAAGAGGGTGAGGGTAATACTAACCTCACCCTCTGCACTGTCCGAATTTTGTCATTCCGATAATGGCAGTTTCTCCAATGCCTCTGCCCGAAGTTCATTGTAGCCTGCGTATCCCGTCATCGATTGTGTATACCTACAGAAGCGGTCACCATTGCGGAAACAATAAGTAACATCCGTCAGGCGGCGGAAAAACTGCTCTATTGGGTCAGATTTTTGCATATTTGGGGGAACCATTAGAACATATAGTGTTTCTGGAGGAAATATGGATGCGATGTAAACCTCGTTCCAAAGTGCAAAAATATTGGCATAGCGGGCATGGATTTGGGACTTATACTTGTCCAAAATTGAAAGTAGCACTCCGTAGGGAATGTTTCCCTTGAACTCGTCTAAAAACAGAATGGGTTGCCCCCGATAAAGGTCAAATCCACCGTTTAGATAGTCAGTGACGTGGTAGATTTTATTCTCGCCGTACTTCTCGCAGAGTTCCACATATTTGTAAGATTTTCCCGTACCGGAATCGCCTACTAAATAATGTGAATTGATTTCCCGTGCCACAGGCGTTTCGCGGTGCTTGCGTTCCATATATTCAGTGATTATCATACGCTCGTACCGACGAAAGCGAAACTCCTGTCGGAAAATTTCCTCAGGCGTTAGGCCAGCGTCCAGCAAGGTTGCAATCTCGTCCAAGTCACTCCGCTTGCCCTGCGCTGCTTTGATCTCACCATGGCGGACGACACAAATAACCTGCTCGCCCTTCTCGTCAAAAGGAGGCCGTTTCTCAATATAAGCCTCTGCCTGAGCCTTACTGCCCTTAGTAGCTTCAAAGTGCATCCCTGCGGCATAGCTTGATTTAACCGCAGAGAACCTCATGGTTTTGGCGTCTTCCAGTACCATGTGAATATGGGGCAGGCCATCTGCTGAAACGCAGAACGCCCATGCTCCCGTCCGTTCTGTGCCGCCAGCCAACCATTCGTCCCGTAGGCGAGAACATACGTCCTCAGGTGTACCCGCGTATCCGTGTTCGGCCGGATTATTCAGCACGGCAAACCATGATTTGGTGACGGTATCCTTCACTGTTTTTCTCCTTTCTCAGCAGGGCACTTGTAAACCGTCCCTACTGCTTTTCAAATTGTGTAAGTCTTCAATCTTGACCGCCCCGAAAAGGGGAGCCCACGGAGACTTTTTGTGAAGCCCCGCGGGCTTGACGGGGGCGGTCGAGTCAGAATTTCGCGACACGTACATTATCCGCCGTGACGGTGATAATCGGGCGTCTATCAATATAATACAAGTGAACTTCCAGCCCCTCGAATTCGACGTGCGGCATTTTATCGACCGTTGCGTCATCGATGCGGGCATCGCCAGGGACGGATACCCGCAGGGTCATATACTGCCGGTCTTGACAAAACACTGTATAATAACAACCCTCCACTTTCTCGGTCTTCTTCCCCCCTTCGTAAACATACTTGGGCGCGATATTTGTCAGAACGATGCGGCGGCCAAGCGTCGCCTTGGCATCGATTTTCAGATCTTTAAGTTTCATCATAGTCATATCCTCCATAAAGGTATTTGGTGTTTTATGAACTTTTCAGCGGCCGTTGAGTGCAGCTTTCCTTGCTGCTGGCATTATCATATCACTTTTCTTTGGTTTTGTAAGATACATCATTTTGCCGGTTTCTTTATTGCGTTAAAGAAGTGTGCTAAAGAAGAAGGGCAAATCGCTATGCGATTTGCCCTTCTTCGGTGGCTGCTCACGAACTCGAATCGATCATGTCCGCAAGCGTACCATGAGAAATATTGAATACCTTGGCCACATCCTTCAGCGTATTGGTGTTGAACCCGTGGTCAGTGACGCAATGTTCAATATCCCGATAGGTTCGCTCGCATACACCTGCGCGGTCAATAACGTCCTGCTGGGTCAGACCCAGCTTCTTACGAAGCTGCCACACGGGGGTGCGGCGATTGGTTGCCTTGTCTTCCATGGTGTTTTCATATAACAAGGCCGACAAGGAGCGTGCTTGTAGCCGGGTTTATAGGTGCTCATATGTGCTCCCTTAAATTTTACTAAGTTACTCCTTTAGGTACGCCCAAAAGCCCCAAAATCCACACTCCGCTTTGACCTGTGCGGCGGGAGAATCAGAGCGTAACTCTCCTTTCTTTTGCATAGAAAAAAGTACGGCCTTTACAGGTCGTACCCTACTATACATAGTTGCTTGGGGAGGATTGAACGCACTTCCCCCTTAGTTCCTCCCCAAAACACTTCTTTGACGCATCCAGAGTGGGGGCATCGCTGCATATGCGATGGCTCTTTCTGCGGATGACCCTCTTACCAATTCACGCGGAAACGTGACACGCAGCACACATACAGGTCAACTTGAAATGCACTACTTTGGTGATCGGCTGGATGAAACAGAAACATTGCATCATAGCGTATACTTTGTGCGAGGTATGCCTCCTCGCGTACTACGCCACCTGCCGACAACAACTCGTTATTTTCCCTGTCTCCTGCCAGCTCATTCAATAGGGAAACGAAGTTGCATCAGATTTCGGAATTGTATAATGTCTTTAATATTGGCTCTACATAGGCCGCTAATACAATCCCTATAATTGTATTCTAACATATTTGCTCACCCTGTCAACCACCTCACCACCGCAAATTTTTATCAGCATTAGCACAGCATCCACAGCCCGTCAAGGCCGCAAAATTTTACGAGAGGCAAAATTTTGTGCGAGTGACCTCCGGTCAGCCTTGACGGCCTATGTCCGCTGTGCGTTTGGTGGCGAAAGCGAAGCGAGCGAGCCGCACGCTTCGCGACCTTACATGATAGGAGATGCGATACCATGAAAGAAACCACCAAAATGAGCCGGGCTGTCAGCCAGTTGGAGCACATCTACAATAACCTTAATGCGGACTTCTTTGCCGGAGAACTGCCCGTTCCGATTATTACCGTACAGAGCAAGCCGGGAACATACGGACACTGTACCACAGCAAAAGTCTGGCAGCGCAAGGACGGAGGCGCGTATGAACTGAACATTGCCGCCGAAGTTCTGCATTACCCAATCGAGGAAACTTTGGATACCATGTTGCATGAGATGGTACATCTCTATTGCCGTGAGAACGGTATCAAAGAGGTTAGCCGGGGCGGAAAGTACCACAACGGGAAATTCAAAGCGGTCGCCGAAGCCCACGGTCTGACTTGTATCCCGTGCGGGCAATACGGCTGGAATACCACGCCGGGAGAAAATCTCGTTGAATATGCACTTTCAAAAAACTGGAACGAAATCAAAATCGGGCGCAGCAGCTTGCCGCCGTTCATCCGCACGGGAGCTGCAGAGGGGACGACTCAGGCAGGAGCCAGTACCTTACCGGGCGGCAAACGCCCCAGCAGCACCCGCAAGCTGGTTTGCTCCCAATGCGGGCAGTCTGTCCGCGCTACCAAAAAGGTCAATATCCTTTGCGGAGACTGCATGATGCAGATGGTGGAAACTGAATAAATTGAAAGTGCACATTCAAAGTAAAACTTGAGTGTGCACTTTCAATTATCGGTTATTTATAGTGAGGTTTAGGTCAGTTTACAAGGAACTACACGCAGACCACGAAACGGGGGCTGCTGACAACAAATAAAGGCTGAATATCAAGCACCGGGGAAGTGCGGGATATTCAGCCTATTTTGTTGTCTGGGGTTTCCAAAGGGGCTTACCCCTTGGCACACGACTTTGCTTGCAAAGTGTAGTGTGTTATACGCTCTGTCGGCGTTGCTGCGAAAATGCGGTTGCCTCCGGAGAGGGCAAGGGCATTTGAAGCGGCAGGAAAACAGGGCTGTGATTGCGTGGCGTGGAGCCGCAAGCGCAGGACTGGTTTCATCAGCAGACAGGGCGTATATGAAAGCCCCCGTCCCTCGTCCTACGCTCCGACTTGTGGACAAAGTGTCCCGAAGTTGTGGCCACACTCCCGGAAAAGTAGCAGGACAGCGGGCAACCGTCAAGGCTGAAATGAACGGGGTTACACCCGGCCTTGACCGCCGCCCGCCGCCCCGCTGGATGGGTGGACAAGGCGGCCAATCCCTCAAAGTGCTTGTCCGCGCTCTTTCTGATTTTGAGGTATTCAGTTTTTCAAAATTGAATAATCAAAATAAATTTTTTCGATTGAAAAAATTTTATTTGTTATCATCTTCAATGCCATATTTTTTCTTTTGCCGAATCACATAATTACTGATTTTTTCATCATATAGTGGATACTGGTAATCCAACTGGCATGCCACTTCTGACGAAACCTCCCGGAACAATGCCATACATTGTTCAAAGGATTCCCACATATGGGGATAGGAATCCATATTATAAGTGGACATAAGTCGTTCCCACAATTCCTCTGGGACATATTGCTTCATAAATTTATAGTTTTTTCCCAAACTGAAATGAAATCCCTGTTTGATACCAATCAGCCAGGAAATCATGCGAAGCAATTCTTTTCGTACTATATCATTCATATGGTCAATAGCAAAAAGAATTTCTTTGCGGCATAAGCCCTTTACTACATATGTTGTAGTATTCCAAAATTCATTACAGCAATCGTCAAACATTCTTTGAGTAGGCTTCTGCAAGTGGTAGTCTATATCCGTTGGTATTGGCGGCTTTACGATACGGTTGTCTTTATCCAACAGTAACTTTACCAGTTTATCCCATGTAAAATACTCGTCTATCAGTTCCAGCGGCAGCAAAGTTAAATCTATCTTAACATCATCAGTAAACAGCATTAAATATGAAAATCCCTTTTCTACAGCTGGAAATAATTCCATATCTTCCGGCTTTTGCAGAATCAACCTTTCACCAAATATATCTAGCCATTTATCATCACTTGTGAAGCTGTCCATATCCGTAACAAAAAAAGTAATATCAAAATCCTGAAAATCATCAGGCGGAATATTTGTATTTGTTCTAGATCCTTCCAAAGTAACCATGCGAATGCGTTTGTCTGTTTTTGCAAAATTCAAAACAATATCATAAACTTCCTTTTCTGATCTCATTTTTATCTCCTCCAATTATTGAAATAGGTGTGAAGCCATTTTAGGGCTTTCCCGCCTTGATTACCCATCAGCAAAGACGGGCGAGGCTGTCAACGGCGGCGCATGAAATGCGCCGTTCATCTTGACCGTTGACTAGCTCGGCTGGCTTTGCTATCTCCTCGATAAATTTATAGTTTTAAATCATTCAAATAGTGTTTTAACTTTCAAATCAAGGGCTATTGCTTTCGTATAATTTTCTTTAGCATTTAATTCAGATTCCAAGAATAATATTACTATCTTATTTTTAGTTGGTTTGCATAATATTGCTTTTGTTTTTCCTTGCGAAAAAGTTTGAGGCATTAATTGACCTTCACAAAACTCATTCAATGTGGCTACACTTCCATATTCTATCAGTTGCTTGAATAAATCATTTGAACTGCATTTTGTTTCTCCATAATGTAACTGAAATATATTTTCAACTGTATCTCCTACAGCAAAAATAGAAATAGCATTTTCTATTAAAAATCCATTTATTTTTTCTTTCATTTGAAGGATTCCTCTCCAAGCCTAAATTGTGATTTGTCGCTCTCTTACTTTCTCCCCCGCTGTGGGTTTGGATTTTTCAGCAAGTCCGATTTCTGTGCAATCTTTTTCAGCCACTTCTTTTCTTCCTCGGACAGCTTCTTCAAGTTCAATTTGAGCCGCTTACAGATAAACGCCAGCGACACTTGCTCCGGGTCGCTGCCCTCTTTGGCGGTTTCCTCGGCGGTCTGTAAAAAATCTTCCAGTGGGTTATCCTCCGGGACGCTGAAAAAATCGTCCTTATGTGTTTCCCGCAGATCGAGGGCTATCTTGTTTATGTCCTGCTGTATCACATAGCGGCAAAAGCTGTCATCGTCAATATGAGCGGCGACAAGCTGTCTTAACTGCGGGTCGGTCAAGCCGGGATTGTACTGCTTCATAATGGTTGCGCTTACAGCATCTACAATGGCGTTTGCACTCTGCACTTGTTTGCCAGCAATACCGTTCACATAGATTTCGAGGTCAGCCATCAGCCGGGGAAAATCCGGGTGTACCGCCAGTTCACACAAGAGGGAATTATCCACCCGCCCGCTTTTCAGCAGTTCAATCATATCATCACTCAAATGCAGGTCTGCAAGATCGGCGTTTGGGTGATTTTTTGTTTGAGAACGCCCCAGCAGATAATCAACAGTCACTTCATAAAACTTTGCCAACTCAATAAGGGCATAATGGCTGATGTCCTTGAAATTATCCCCCTCATAACTGCCCAACGCAGACTTGGAGAGGTGCGTCTGCTCCGCAAGCTGTTCCAGCGTCAGCCCACGCTCCACACGCAGGTCTTTCAATCGTTCTTGTATGGATAGTTCCATGCGAACCCTCCTTGTGTGCTTGATAAATAGGAAGTTATAACTCTTGCCACTGAATACAACAAGGTCGTTCATAAGTAGCACAAAATTCCCTAATGCAAGAAAACGCACTGTTTATACTGATGACTGCATTGACATCTGGTTCCCATTCTTCTCCAGCAGCCATAAAAGTAACATCTTCTTGATTTTCCTCATTATAAGACAGCCACATATCACCTGTATCATTTTGAAAATAATTGATAGCTGCGTATTCTCCGCTAATACACACAGATATACAGGGGTATGGCTGCTTCCCGCTAATCCATAGTTCAATATTTTCTTGTGCTGATGTTTGTACGAATTTTAATACATCGTCTACTGATTGGAAAGAAAGATTGCCTTTATCTGTACTTACAACTATCATGTTGCCCCCCATATAAATTCCGATTCACCACTTTGTTTCTTCCATTTTACCACAATTCCGAGAGCGTGGAAATAGAGAGTTTTCCGGGCTGATTTCCGACCTTATGGATATACGGGGCGGGCGGTCTTTTAGGTGTAGACTTAGGGTAGTTCATCGATGAGCTGCACCTTGAAAAATGAATGACCGTCCGAAAAGGAATACCCCGGCAGGGGAAGCACTGCAACGAGCCACTTCGGGACAAAATGTCCCGAAGTCTGGGGAGCGTGCCAACGCTGGAACACGCCGCAGGAATGGGGCAGGAAGCCTTTTCGGGGAGAACGGCAAAGGAAAAATGGAGGGAACACATGAGAGAGAACCCATATAAACGACTGCCGCCCATAGAGCGCAAGCCGGACGGTTCCCTTTACCGTATGACACCGGCACAGAGGAAACAGGCAAACGCCTTAATCCGCCGGGAGTGCTGCAACTATGAGGACGGGAACTGTATGCCCCTTGACGACGGGGACGCCCACACCTGCCCCCAGACCATTTCTTTCTCGGTCTGCTGTAAGTGGTTCCGCTGGTCGGTTTTGCCGCAAGTCGGAACGCTGGAAGCGGAGATTTTCCGGGATAAGGAGCTAAAACGCTGTGCGGTCTGCGGCAGAGTGTTCGTCCCAAAGTCCAACCGGGCGAAATACTGTCCCGGCTGTGCCGCCAGAGTTCACAGGCGGCAGAAAACAGAAAGTGAACGGAAAAGGAGGTCTACTGTGGACAGTTAGGGGCTGAAAAGTCCTTGATTTACAAGGCTTTACAAGCACAGAACAAGGGCAGGTAATAGAAACTACCGTCTGCCCCCGGAAACGGGCTTCTAACCGTCCACAAAACACGATATGACAAACACCATTTATATCCATCAGCCGGAAAAGGCGGTCAGCTTTACCCGGCTTCCCAATTTCCTTTTTGAAGCCCCCACATTCACACCCTTGTCCAACGAAGCAAAGGTTCTGTACGCCTTTGTCCTGCGCCGGACAGACCTGTCCCGGAAAAACGGCTGGGCGGACGAATATGGGCGGATTTACCTCTACTATCCCATCAACGAGGTAGTGGAGCTGCTCCACTGCGGGCGGCAGAAGGCGGTCAATACCCTACGGGAATTGCAGTATGCGGGACTGGTGGAGATCCAGAAGCAGGGCTGTGGAAAACCCAACCGCATTTTCCCAAAATCCTATGAAGCGGTTTCAAACACCGACTTCAAGAAATCCGGTTATGGAACGCCGGAGGACTGAAAACCGCACTCCACAAGTACGATAATTAATCCTCTTGAAGTACGAAAACCGGACGGTATATAGAAATACAGAGATTAAAACGATTTTATTTATATCTTATCCATTCCTATCCGATCCGAGATATTTTCTGCGGGATTTTCCTGTGGAAAAGTCCCGGAAAGGAACGGAATGGGGAAAGGAGTTTCATGGCACAACACGCAATTTTGCGATTTGAAAAGCACAAGGGCAATCCGGCAAGACCGCTGGAAGCCCATCACGAAAGACAAAAGGAACAGTACGCCAGCAACCCGGATATTGACACCAGCCGGAGCAAGTACAATTTCCATATCGTCAAGCCGGAGAGCCGCTATTACCATTTCATTCAGAGCCGCATTGAACAAGCCGGATGCCGCACCCGCAAGGATAGCACACGCTTTGTCGATACGCTGATAACCGCCAGCCCGGAGTTTTTCAAGAAAAAATCCCCAAAGGAGATACAGGCGTTTTTCCAGAGGGCGGCTGATTTCTTAATCGGGCGGGTAGGGAAAGAAAATATCGTGTCGGCGGTGGTACACATGGACGAGAAAACGCCCCACCTGCATTTGGTCTTTGTCCCGCTGACAGAGGACAACCGCCTGTGTGCAAAGGAGATTATTGGGAACAGAGCCAACCTCACAAAATGGCAGGACGATTTTCACGCCTATATGGTGGAGAAATATCCCGACTTGGAGCGTGGAGAAAGTGCCAGCAAGACAGGCAGGAAGCATATCCCCACCCGTCTGTTCAAGCAGGCGGTCAATCTCTCCAAACAGGCAAGAGCCATTGAAGCCACGCTGGGCGATATTACCCCGTTCAACGCCGGAAAGAAGAAAGAGGAAGCCCTCTCCCTGCTGAAAAAGTGGTTTCCGCAGATGGAGAACTTCTCCGGTCAGCTCAAAAAATACAAGGTCACGATAAGCGACCTTTTGGCAGAAAATGAACAGTTGGAAGCCAAAGCCAAAGCCAGCGAAAAAGGCAAGATGAAAGATACGATGGAACGGGCAAAGCTGGAAAGCGAGCTGAAAGACATTCAGCGGCTGGTAGACCGTATCCCGCCGGAGGTGCTGGCAGAACTGAAACGGCAGCAGCGGCACACAAGGGAACGGTGATTGATGACAGAAAACATTTCACGCCGCAGCATGGCGGCACTGCACTTTGAAAATTAAATATGGAGGTACTATGGAGCATATCAGATACAAGAAAGAAACAGAAGTCGTGACTTTTCAGGGAAAGGAAATCACGCTGGAAAATCTCTCCCCGGTGTTCACGCCAGAGCAGGAAGCGGCAAAACGCCGGGAGCTGGAACAGCAGCTTTATGAGGTGTTCCGCAAATATGCCGACAAACGGCAGAGTGAGGAAGCCGGAGCATAAGATTTTCCGAAGCCATCGTTGATTTGCGGGGCTGCTGACGGTATAATAAAGGTGTCAGCAGCTCCGTTTCTTTTTTAAGAAAAGGAGCGACAATATGAATAATCGAATAGACGCAATCTATGCAAGACAATCGGTGGACAAAAAGGACAGCATTTCCATTGAAAGCCAGATTGAATTTTGCAAATATGAATTGAAAGGCGGTAACTGCAAGGAATACACAGACAAGGGGTACAGCGGCAAGAACACAGACCGTCCAAAGTTTCAAGAACTGGTGCGGGACATCAAGCGGGGCTTGATTGCAAAAGTCGTGGTTTACAAACTCGACCGTATCAGCCGTTCCATTCTGGACTTTGCCAACATGATGGAGCTGTTCCAGCAGTACAATGTGGAGTTTGTGTCCTCTACGGAAAAATTTGATACCTCCACCCCGATGGGGAGGGCGATGTTAAATATCTGTATTGTGTTCGCCCAGCTTGAAAGGGAAACCATACAGAAGCGGGTAACGGACGCTTACTATTCCCGCAGCCAGCGGGGCTTCAAGATGGGCGGGAAAGCCCCTTACGGCTTCCATACGGAGCCGATTAAGATGGACGGTATCAACACAAAAAAGCTGGTGGTAAATCCAGACGAAGCGGCAAATATCCGGCTGATGTTTGAGATGTACGCCCAGTCCACTACCTCCTACGGGGACATTACCCGGCACTTTGCCGAACAGGGAATTATGTTCCATGGCAAGGAGCTGATACGCCCCACGCTGGCGCAGATGTTACGCAATCCTGTCTATGTGCAGGCAGACCTTGATGTGTACGAATTTTTCAAAAGTCAAGGAACGGTCATTGTCAATGACGCTGCCGATTTTACAGGCATGAACGGCTGCTATCTGTATCAAGGACGGGATGTGAAGCCCAGCAAAAAGAATGACTTGAAAGACCAAATGCTGGTGCTGGCTCCCCATGAGGGCATCGTCCCCTCCGACATCTGGCTGACCTGCCGCAAGAAGCTGATGAACAACATGAAAATCCAGTCTGCCCGAAAAGCCACCCACACATGGCTGGCTGGAAAAATCAAGTGCGGGAACTGCGGGTATGCCCTTATGAGCATTCACAATCCTGTGGGAAAGCAATATCTCCGCTGCACAAAACGGCTGGACAATAAAAGCTGTGCCGGGTGCGGGAAAATCATCACTTCGGAGCTGGAAGCGGTGGTTTACCAGCAGATGGTGAAAAAGCTGGAAAAGCACAAGACGCTGACAGGCAGAAAGAAAGCGGCAAAGGCAAACCCTAAAATTGCCGCCCTGCAAGTGGAACTTGCCCATGTGGACGGCGAGATTGAAAAACTGGTGGACAGTCTGACGAGCGCAAACAATGTGCTGCTCTCCTATGTGAATGTGAAGATAGCGGAACTGGACGGGCGCAAACAGGAACTTGTGAAGCAGATAGCCGAGTTGACGGTGGAAGCCATCAGCCCGGAACAGGTCAATCAGATTTCTGGCTACCTCGACACATGGGACAATGTATCCTTTGACGACAAGCGGCGGGTGGTGGATTTGATGATTACCACCATAGCCGCCACAAGCGACAGCTTGAATATAACATGGAAAATCTGACGGGCGGAACCCCTCCCGTCAGATACCTACCCTGTGTAGTCCCTTGTAAACTGTACTTTGCTTGGTGAAAAGTATCTCTGAAATATTCTTTTCGCTGCTTGCCCTGAAGTACAGGCATCAAGCGGATAACAGCTTATCTACCAAGCTCTCTAATTCCTCAATATAGGTAGCAACGCTCAGTTGTTGACAATTGCTGCTCCCGCGAAAGAAATCGTCCCACTTAAACAAAAACTCCTCAACTTCATGTACATAGCCCCTCTTCCACAGCGGAGCAAGCGCTATCAGTGCTGCATCAAATGGGTTTGACTCGTAATGATCAGCGTCAATATATCCCCCCATACCAGCTCGGTCACAGTCATGGACGTGTCTAACAATTATTTCTAATGCAATGGCATCTCCATGGGAAATTCTCATAGTCATTCTCCTTTTCAAATTTTAGTTATTACGCATAGTGGCATGGAAGGTACATTTTGGTTTAGCCTCCCCATATGATTGCGACCACACAGTAAAATATAACACAAAAAGTTGAGAACGGCAACAATACTATTAGAGTTCACGCCCTATACGACCGCATGACTTGCAGAACGGCGGCCTTTTGCGTGTCGGTCAGCACTTTCCATTCCTTCAGCAGTTCCCGCACCTCCGGTGATACCTCCACCATTTCATCTTGCGCGAAGAACTGCGCCACGGTGATACCGAACGCGCCGCATAAAGCCTCCAACGTGGACACGCTTGGAAGTGTACCACGGCGGAAAATATTAGAAACCGTATTGGGCGACAACTTCGCCTCTTTTGCGATTCGATAGTCCGACCAGCCGCGCTCCTGCTGAAGCTGCCTTAATTTCTGCAAAACGTCCATACAGCACCTCACTTGTTGGATATATTATATCCTCAAGCATGGTGGTATAAAAATAGCATAGTTGTGACTTGCATAGCGCATAGAATGGTGATACACTAAGCACATCAATGCAACAGAAAGGGAGGACCTTCCATGAAAAGAATCGGTATACTCATGCTGACACTGGCGATGCTGCTTTCCCTCGCTGCCTGTGGGGCGAAAGATACACAGACCATCAAGGCCGAGGAAAAACAGGGCACAGAACAGACTGCCTCAGGTACGGCAGCGAACGAAAACCAGCCCGCCGCTGATCTGCAAAAGCCGGAGGACAAAACGACTACGCCGGACGCTGCTGCGAACGATGACAAGCAGGAAGAAGCCAAGACCGATGATACCAAGAAGGACGAGCAGAAACCCGCCACCTCCAAGAAGGACGATGTAAAGCAGGATGAGCAAAAGCCCGCCGACACCGCCAAGGATACCACACCCGAGAGCAAGTCCGAAACGCCCGGCTATGGCAACGGCAGTCTGACCACCAGCCAAGTCAAGGAAATGCAGCGATGGTACGGTGTCAGCGCAGATGGTCAGTGGGGTGCAGGCTCTGCCAAGGCTGCCGGTGGACGCACCGCCGATGAGGCGTGGGTGTACTATCAGAGCAACAAGCAGATTACCACCCCTGAAACTCCCTCTGGCGGGAACACTGGCAACACCGGCTCCACAGGCGGTAGTTCCAGCGACCGGGCGGATTGGGAAAACGTTGAGGTTATAGTTCCCACTCCTACCGGCAAGGCGAACATTGATTGTGCTGAAGTGATGCGTGCAGGAAATGAGTATGCACAGAGCCTCGGTTTTGATATTTGGGACGGTTGCCGTAGCTATATGACTCCTATTTACTTTGAGGAAGATTACTCTGACTGGAGTCAAGCTCAAGCAAATGCAGCTATTAAAGAAATGGTTGATGCAGTAAAAAGAGTATCTGCAGAAAACGGACGATGGACTCCGGAAGTTGAGGGGTGGGCTGCTGCCGTAAACTGTGTTGCGAGATGGAATGCCTCTGCTGGATACCATGAGATTTACGTATATTATGCCGCATGAAAAGAGGAAGCTCTCAGCTTTTGCTGAGGGCTTCCTGCTTTTTATATGTGTTACATGGCTTGTCCTTGGCACTCACCTTTTACTCACCTTTTTGCTGGGGAGATACATTGATTTACATGGACTTATGTGAGCCAAAAAGTTTTGAATTATTCAAAATATGGAGATATATGGACATTTATGAAGATACTTTGCCGATGGGAGCACCCTCGATACCCAGCTTCATAAGGTGAGCCTCCTTTGTATTTCTGTCCGGCGCAGGGGGCCGGGGAAGTTGTTTCTCAACTTGATATAATACCATTTTTTGCGTGGAAACGCAAGGGCGGGCGCAAAAAAGTGCGCCGCTCTTAAGCGGCGCACCTGTATGGGTCAGGCCAGGAAGCCCTTGAGGATCGTCTCCTCCGCCTGTTCGGGGGTCAGGCCGAGGGTCTCCAGCTTCAGCAGCTGGTCGCCGGCGATCTTGCCGATGGCGGCCTCGTGGATCAGTTGGGCGTCGGGACAGTTGGCGGTGATGGCCGGGACGGACTCGATGCGGGCGTCGCCCATGATGATGCTGTCGCACTGAACGTGGCCGAAGCACTGGGCGTTGCCCACCATCACCGGGTGGAAGATCTGGTGGGAACGGTCCTGGGCCACGCTGCGGGAGATGACGCGGCCGCGGGCGTCGTGGCCGTTGAGCTCGATACGCATATCGCTCTCGGCCTCCTGAGCGCCGTGGGTCAGCAGGCGCTCGGTGACCACCACCTCGCTGCCGGCTTCGCAGAAGAAGTCCGTCTCGCGCTTGGTGGAGTCGATGCCGCGGATCTGGATCGTCTCCATCTGCATGGTGGCGTTCTCGCCCAGGTAGACCACGGTCTTGGGGTTCATGATGTTGCCGCCGGTCTGGCCGGGGTCTTTCTCGCCGAAGTGCTTTTCCACATAGCGGACCTTGGAATTTTTGCCGATGTGGAAGGTGTGGATGCCGTCGTGGCGGCTTTCGTCACAGCCGGAGTTGTGGATGCCGCAGCCGGCGATAATGTCCACGTCGCAGTCGTCGCCCACGTAGAAGTCGTTATAGACCAGCTCACTGAGGCCGCTGTGGCTGATGATGACGGGGATGTAGCATTTCTCACCCTTGGTGCCGGGCTTGATGCGGATGTCAATGCCGGACTTTCCGTCGCTGCGGGGATCGATAGCAATATGCTCGGTGGACTGACGGGCCTCGCAGCCGGAGTCCTTGCGGATATTGAAGGCGCCCACGGGCTTGCCGGTCAGATCGGCGATCTTTTCCAGCAAAGCGGCGTCGATATCGGTGATCATTGCGCGCCCTCCTTTCTCTCCAGTACGGGACAGCTGCCCAGCGTGTCGGCCAGGATCAGGGGGAAGATCTCCTCCGTGGTGCCGCGGTGTGCGATCTGGCCGCCGGCGATGACGACGATCTCGTCGGCCAGCTTGATGATGCGCTCCTGATGGGAGATGATGACCATGGTGGCCGCGCCCTCCCGGTGGATCTGCTCGAAGGTCTCGGTCAGCCGGGCGAAGGACCACAGGTCGATGCCGGCCTCCGGCTCATCGAAGATCATCAGCTGGCCGCGGCGGGCCAGGATGGTGGCGATCTCGATGCGCTTGACCTCGCCGCCGGACAGAGACACATCCACCTCGCGGTCCAGGTAGTCGTTGGCGCAGAGGCCAACCTTGGTAAGATAGGCGCAGCACTTGTCCTTGCTGAGCTTGTCCTCGCCCGCCGCCAGAAGCAGCAGGTCATGGACGGTGATGCCCTTGAAGCGGGGCGGCTGCTGGAAGCCGTAGCTGATGCCGCGCTTGGCGCGCTCGGTGATGGACAGGTCCGTCACGTCCTCGCCGTTGTACAGCACGCGGCCGGAGGTGGGCTGCACCAGGCCCATGATGACCTTGGCCAGGGTGGTCTTGCCGCCGCCGTTGGGGCCGGTGAAGACGACCAGCTTATGGTCGGGGATGGTGATGGATACGTTTTTCAGGATGTCCTGCTCCCCCTCGGGGGTGGACACCCGGTAGCAGATATTCTGCAATTCCAGCATGGGATGGTTCTCCCTTCTCTGAACGTTTGTATTGTGGCTGTTCACACCATCAAAGTGGTGGGCAGGTTCCGTAACCATATCAGTGTAACAGATTTCGGCAGGAAATGCAATATGTTTCCGCCCATGGCGCACATCGGGCCGCGGCACCACATAGTATAGACAGAAAAGGAGGCGTTCAGTATGGAGCCATCACCGTTGGTATACGATACCGCCGCCGCGGCGGCGGTGTGGCAGAGGGTGGGGCCGGCGCTGCCGGCCTATGACGCGGCACCGTGTCCCGCGGGGGCCTGCTGTCCGCTGCCGCGGCGGGAGACGGACAGCGAGGCGATGCTGGGCGGGCTGATCGCCGAGGGCGCGGCGTTGTATGCCTGCTGCCGCAGGTGTGCCGTCCGTGCGCCCCGGCAGAGCCGGCAGGCGTTGGAACAGCTGGCCCGGGAGGAGCAGCGGGCGGTGCGGGCCCTGCTGGCGGCATATTTTCTGCATACGGGCCGATGGCGGCAGCCGCCCGCGCCGGCGGCGGGGGTACGGGAGACGTGGCTGGCGGCCCTGCGGCGGGTGTATGTGGGCGAGGCGGTGGTGCAGCGGGGCTGCGCCGATCTGGCGGCGCGCATGGAGGACGGCTGTCTGCGGCAGCTGCTGGCGGCGGAGGCGGATCGCGCGGCGGAACGGGGAAAACGGCTGGCAAACTTGTTGGAAAAAGCCTTGACAACGGAGAATAACCTGCTAAAATGGTAGGCAAATAGGAAAAGGGGCGCGCCGCACCGGGCGTGCCAAATTCCGGAAGAGCATCAAGGGGGCGGGCGGCGCCCGTCTCTGGTATACAAAGGAGGCTTTACCCATGAAAGAATGTATCTCCCGCGAGGCGGCGCTGGCGGCGCTGAAAACGTACAACAAGGAGCCGTTCCACATTCTCCACGGTTTGACGGTGGAGGGCGTTATGCGCTGGTACGCCAATGAGCTGGGCTATGGCGAGGACGCGGATTTCTGGGCCACGGTGGGTCTGCTGCACGACATCGACTTTGAGATGTGGCCGGAGCAGCACTGCCGGAAGGCACCGGAACTGCTGAAGAAGGCGGGGTGCTCCGACGAGTTCATCCACGCCGTCTGTTCCCATGGCTACGGCCTGTGCTGCGATGTGGAGCCCACCCATGAGATGGAGAAGGTGCTGTTCGCCGCCGACGAGCTGACGGGCCTGGTCGGCGCGGCCGCCCGTATGCGCCCCAGCAAGAGCGTGATGGACATGGAGGTCAGCAGCCTGAAGAAGAAGTATAAGGACAAGAAGTTTGCCGCCGGCTGCTCCCGGGATGTGATCAACACCGGTGCGGAGCGCTTGGGCTGGACCATCGAGGAGCTGATGGAAAAGACCATCCTGGCTATGCGCAGCTGCGAGGAGAGCGTCAACAAGGAGATGGAGACGCTGGCCTGAGCACATACATCGAAAAGAACACCCTGCGTGAATACACGGGGTGTTCTTTTTTACGAATTATACGGAGAGTTGTTGGATATTGTGGAGGGGCGGAGGGGTTTTACGCCGCTGCGCGGCTACACCTCATCCGCCCCCTTCGGGGGCACCTGTCTCCCTGCGGGTCGGTCGGTCCGCGGATCTGACAGGCCACCGGCCTGTCATTCAACACCGCGGACCCCTCAAGGGGAAGGCTTACGGGGGTGCGCCCTCGGGGGGGAAGGCTGACGGGGTGCAGGGGGAGAAAAAAGGGAAGCACCCGGGCGGGTGCTTCCCTGTATGTTATTCGATGGCGATGATGTAGTAGTACACCGGCTGGCCGCCGGGAAGGGCGGCGACCTCGGCGTCGGGGCAGATCGTCTCAAACACCTCGGCGGCGCGGGCGGCGTCATCCTCGGTGACACCCTGGCCGGAGTAGACGGTGACGAACTCGGCGTTCTTATCAGCGGCTACGTGAGCCAGCTTATCCAGCAGCACGTCCAGGCTGCGGTCGGTGCCTAGGAGCTTGCCGTCGCACAGGGCCAGATAGTCGCCCTCGTTGATGGCGAAGCCGTCGAAGTCGGAGTTGCGGGCGGCATAGGTGATCTGGGCGGTGGTGACGTTGGCGGCGGCCTCGGTCATGGCGGCCAGGATGGCCTGGGGATCGTCGTTGTCCGGGTCCACGGCCATCATGGCGGAGATGCCCTGGGGCACGGTGGCGGTGGGCACCACGATGACCTGCTTTTCCGTCAGGCCCACGCACTGCTGGGCGGCCATGATGATGTTCTTATTGTTGGGCAGGATGAACACGATCTCGCTGGGGGTGCGGTTGACCTCCTGCAGGATGGCCTCGGTGGAGGGGTTCATGGTCTGCCCGCCGGAGACGATACGGTCCACGGTCAGGTCGCGGAACACGGCCTCGAGCCCCTCGCCGGCGCAGACGGCCAGGAAGCCGTAGCGCTTTTCCGGCGCGGCCACAGCGGTCTCGCCGCGCTCCAGCTCGGCCTCGACGGCGTCCAGATCGTCGGTGGACTGGGCCTTCTTGCCGGCGGCCAGGTCGGCGGCCTGGGTACGCATATTCTCGATCTTGGCCAGCTCCAGCGTGCCGTATTTCTGGGCCTCGTTCAGGGCGTCACCGGGGGTGTCGGTGTGGACGTGGACCTTGAAGGCCTCGTCGTCCTCGCCAATGACCAGGCTGTCGCCGATGCTGTTCAGATAGGAACGCAGGCCGTCCAGGGGCTTGTCGGAGGTCTTGCGGACGATGAACACGGTGTCGAAGGCGAAGGTGATGTCCTCGTCGCCGATGGCGGCAAAGTCCGCCTTCTCCTCGGCAGTATCGACCACCTCAGGCACGGGCTCGCCCCGCAGGGCGCGGAGCATACCCTCCAGAATGATGAGGTAGCCCTTGCCGCCGGCGTCCACTACGCCGGCCTTTTTCAGCACGGGGTTCATCTCGATGGTCTCCGCCAGGGTGGTATAGCCGGTCTTGATGGCCTCGTCCAGTACGAACTCGGCGTCGTTTTTCTCGCCGGCGGCCTCCAGCGCACGCTGGGCGGCCAGGCGGGAGACGGTGAGGACCGTGCCCTCGGCGGGCTTCATCACCGCGCCGTAGGCAGTGGAAACGCCCTCCTGCATGGCCTCGGCCAGCAGGGCGCCGTCGGCGGTGTCGTGGCCCTTGAGGACCTTGCTCATGCCGCGGAACAGCAGGGACAAAATGACGCCGGAGTTGCCCCGGGCACCCCGGAGCAGGCCGGAGGCCGTCAGCTTGGCGGCCTCGTCCACGGTGGCGGGCTCGGCCTTGCGGAGCTCGTTCACCGCCGTCTGGATGGTCAGGGACATATTGGTGCCGGTGTCGCCGTCGGGCACCGGAAATACGTTCAGGTCGTTGATGGCCTGTTTCTGCGCGGTGATGCAGGCGGCGCCGAAGGCGACCATCTGCTTGAAGGCGCCGCCGCTGATCTTTTCTGTCATGTCTGTTCTCCTTCCGGGCGCGTCACACGGTGACGGAATCCACGCAGACATTCACCGCTTTGACGGTGACGCCGGTGTTGAGGTTGACCACATACTTGACCTCGCCCATAATGGATCGGCAGACTGTGGCGATGTTGACGCCGTTTTCCACGACGATGTGCAGCTCGATGGACACGGTGCCGTCGTCATTGTACGTGACCTTGACGCCCTTGCTCATGGCCTCGGGCCGCAGGAGATGCACCAGCCCGTCAGTCATGCTGCGCTGGGCCATGCCCTTGACGCCGAAGCAGTTGGTGGCGGCCGCGCCGGTGATGGTGGTGAACACGGCGTCGCTGATGGTGATCTCGCCGTTTTCGGTGGGGACTTTTATCATAGCGGACTTCCTTTCTGCGGAAATGGCATAATAACACACGATAATATGGAGTATTATATACTACTTTCTCCGGGATTACAATAGAGATTTTACCGGGGCGGCATATGGGCAGGTTTCCCGCGCGGCTTTGAAGGCGCGGCGAAGAAAGGGAGCGCCCCGCGGGGCGCTCCCTTGTGCGTTACTGCTTGTAGGGTACGTGCCAGATGGTGTCGGCGTACTGGGAGATGGCGCGGTCGGCGGCGAAGATGCCGCTGCGGGCGATGTTGGTGAGGCTCATGCGGTTCCACGTCTCCCGGTCGCGGTAGGTGTGGCGCATCCGGGATTCGGCCTCGCAGTAGGCGGCGAAGTCGGCCAGGACCATGTACTGGTCCGCCTGACCGTCCATGCCGGTGACCAGCCGCTGGAACAGGTCCTCGTAGGTAACGCCGTCCCGGAAGCCAACCTTCAGCTGGTCCAGCACGCGGCGCAGCACCGGGTCGCGCTGGTAGAGCAGGTTGGGGTCGTAGGTGTGGCGCAGGTGCTCCACCTCGTCGGCGTGCAGCCCGAAGAGGAACATGTTGTCGTCGCCCAGCAGGTCGTGCATCTCCACGTTGGCGCCGTCCAGCGTGCCCACGGTCAGCGCGCCGTTCATCATGAACTTCATGTTGCCGGTGCCGCTGGCCTCCTTGCCGGCGGTGGAGATCTGCTGGCTGACCTCGCTGGCGGGCATCAGCACCTCCGCCAGCGACACGCGGTAGTTCTCCAGAAACACCACCTGCAAGCGGTCTTTGCACAGCGGGTCGCTGTTCACCTGATCGGCCAGAGAGTTGATGAGGTGGATAATGCGCTTGGCCACGGCATAGCCCGGCGCGGCCTTGGCGCCGAACAGGAACGTCTGGGGCGGGATGTCCAGCGTGGGATCGTCCTGCAGCCGCTGGTACAGATAGATGATCTGCAAAGCGTTCAGCAGCTGGCGCTTGTACTCATGCAGCCGCTTTACCTGCACGTCGAAGATGGCGTCGGTGTTCAGCACCACGCCCTGATGCTTCCTGGCAAAGGCGGCAAAGGCCAGCTTGTTCTGATGCTTGATGTCCTCCAGACGCTGAAGGACCGCCTTGTCACCGGCGTAGGCCTCCAGCTTTTTCAGCTCCTGCGGATGGGTGAGATAGCCCTCGCCGATCAGGTCACGGAGCAGTCCGTCCAGACCGGGGTTGATCTGGGGCACCCAGCGGCGGTGGTCGATGCCGTTGGTGACGTTCTTGAATTTGTCCGGCATCATCTGGCAGGCGTCCTTGAAGAGATCCTTCCGCAGGATCTCGGAGTGCAGGGCGCTGACGCCGTTGACGGCCATGCTGCCGGCGATGCACAGGTTGGCCATGCGGACGCCGCCGTCCCAGATAATGGCCAGCTTGGCGGTCTTGACCGGGTCGTGATAGAATTCCTCCACCTGCTGCTGCCAGCGGCGGGAGATCTCCTGCAATATCTGCCACACGCGGGGCAGCAGCGTTTCGAACAGCTGCTGCGGCCAGACCTCAAGGGCCTCGGAAAGCACGGTGTGGTTGGTGTAGGCCACGCAGTGGGTGGTGATGTTCCACGCCTCGTCCCAGCCCATGCCGGCATCGTCGATGAGGATACGCATCAGCTCCGGGATCACCAGCGTGGGGTGGGTGTCGTTGATCTGGATGACATTCTTCTCATGGAAGTTCTTGAGGGTACCGTATTGCTGGATGTGCTTGCGGGTGATGGACTGAATGGTGGCGGACACGAAGAAATACTGCTGCTTCAGCCGCAGGGACTTGCCCTCGTAGTGGTTGTCCTCGGGGTAGAGCACCTGACTGATGGCGTCAGCCATGGCGCGCTCCTCGGCGGCGTGGAGGTACTGGCCCTCGCTGAAGAGCTTCATGTCGATGGGTTTGGGGCTGCGGGCCTGCCACAGACGCAGGGTGTTCACATGGTCGGTGTCGTAGCCGGCGATCTCCATGTCGCAGGGGATGGCCAGCACACGGGTGTAGTCCTCATGGACCACCATCAGGTGGTTGTTGTCCCAGCGGGTGCGGACCTTGCCGCCGAAGCGGACCTCCTCCGCCTCCTGCAGCTTGGGCAGCAGCCACGCGTCGCCCAGCTGCATCCAGTCGTCGGGCAGCTCCACCTGCTGGCCCTCCACAATCTTCTGCTTGAAAATGCCCAGCTCATAGCAGATGGAGTAGCCCGTCGCCGGGATCTCCAGGGTGGTCATGCTGTCCAGATAGCAGGCGGCCAGGCGGCCCAGACCGCCGTTGCCCAGACCGGCGTCCGGCTCCATGTCGAAGATGTCCGCCGCTTTGAAGCCCAGCTCGCCGATGGCGGCGGTCAGGGGCTCCAGCAGCGCCAGATTGAAGGCGTTTTTCATCAGGCTGCGGCCCATCAGGAACTCCAGCGACAGGTAGTGGACCTTGCGCTTTTCCTCGTGGGCCGTCTCCTCGCGGGTCTGTACGCCGTGCTCGGCCATGATGTCCCGCAGGACCATGGCGCAGGCCTTCATCATCTCGCCGTCGGTGGCCTGCTGCTCGGTGCAGCCGTAGTTGAGGCGCAGCTTCTGCACGATGGCCTCTTTCAGGGTCTCTTTGTTGTAGGTCATATCGGGTAACTCCTCCTTGGGTCAAAGGTTCTCATAAATGTGCCGGTAGGCCGCCGCACTGCGGCCCCAGCTGAAGTCCGCGGTCATGCCACGGTATCGAACGGTGTCGAAGCCTGTCCGGTCGCCCCGGTACAGGCCGGTGGCCTGACCGATGACGGAGAGCATGGCCCCGGCGTCATAGTCGCCGAACAGGTAGCCGGTGCCATCTTCCTGCCCCACCTGGCAGGAGCGCACGGTGTCTGCCAGACCGCCGGTGCTCCGCACGATGGGCACCGCGCCGTAGCGCATGGCGATCATCTGGCTCAGGCCGCAGGGCTCGCTGCGGGAGGGCATCAGGAACAGGTCGGCGGCGGCGTATACGCGGCGGGACAGATCCTCGGCGTACAGGATCTGCGCCGACACGCGGCCGGGATACTGACCTGCCTTCCAGCGGAAGAAATCCTCATACTGCCTGTCGCCGGTGCCCAGCACCACGAACTGGCAGCCGGCGGCCATAATGCCGTCCATGGCCTGCTGCACGAGATCAAGCCCCTTGTGGCCCACCAGCCGCGTCACCATGGCGATCAGCGGCGTGTCCGGCTCCTGATGCAGCCCCAGCGCCCCCTGCAGGGATGCCTTGCACACGGCCTTGCCGGCCGGGTCTGCCGCCGTGTAATGCGCCGGAAGCGCCGGGTCGGCGGCGGGGTCGTAGGTGACGGTGTCGATGCCGTTGACCACGCCGTGCATTTTCCAGCCGATGGCGTCCACCACGCTCTCCAGTCCCTCGGCATAGGCCGGGTCATGGAGTTGGGCGGCGTAGGTGGGGCTGACGGTGGTGACGGCGTCCGCCATGAGCATGGCACCCTTCATCAGGTTCACGTCGCCGTCCATGCGGAGCGTGCCGTCGTCGTACCAGCCACGATCCAGACCGAAGAGCTGGTCCACGCTGTCGCTGCCGTAGCGGCCCTGATACTCAATGTTGTGAATGGTGAACACCGTGCGGATATGGCGTATCTCCCACCAGCGGGTGGCCGCGTCCTTGAGATAGATGGGCACCAGCGCCGTCTGCCAGTCGTTGCAGTGGAGGATGTCCGGCATCCAGTCCAGGCTGGGCAGCAGGTCGACGACGGCCTTGCTGAAAAAGGCGAAGCGCTCGCCGTCGTCAAACTCGCCGTACAGGCGGCCGCGGCGGAAGTATTTTTCGTTGTCCACGAAGTACCAGGTCACACCCCGGTCATGGAGGGAGAACAGGCCGCAGTACTCATGCCGCCAGCCCAGGTCCACGTAGATATACCGGCGGAAGGTCATTTTCTCCCGCCACTGGGGGCCGATCTTGTCGTACAGGGGCAGGATGACGGCGGTCTCGACACCCTCCGCCGCCAGGGCGGGGGGGAGGCTGCCGGCCACATCGGCCAGGCCGCCGGTCTTGCAGAAGGGATAGGCCTCGCTGGTCACATACAGCAGCTTCATGGCAGGCTCCTTTCTCTCACACCGTCGCGCCCTTGGCGATGACGATGGGATAGCGCTCATGGCCCATCAGGGTCACATTCTCGCTGACGGTGACGTATTTGTCGGTGATCACGCCCCGCAGTATGGCACCGCGCTTGACCACCGTGTCCTTGAACAGGATACAGTTTTCCACGCTGGCACCCTTTTCAATACGCACGTTGCGGAACAGCACGCAGTTTTTTACGCTGCCCTGGATGTCGCAGCCGTCGGCGGCCAGGGAGTTGACGCAGCCGCCCTCCGGGTCGATGTAGCTGGAGGGGGAGTCGTTTTCCTTGCCGTATACCGGACGGTCCGGGCAGAACAGGGCGCTGCGGGTGGCGGTATCCAGCAGCTCCATGCTGCGGTCGTAGTAGTTCTGCAGGGTGCTGATGTGGGCGGCGTAGCCGTCGTAGACATAGCTTTGCAGATGGAGGCGGCTGCTCATGCCCTGAAGGATATCCCGCCGCAGGCTGTAACGGTTGTGGCTCAGGCACTCCGTCACCAGCTGGATGAGCAGCTCGGTCCGCAGGACAAAGATGTTCAGGCAGCGATAGCCCTCCGGCGTGTGCAGGCCGTAGGCCGTGTCGGTGATGCGGCCCCGGGCGTCCAGCCGGAAGTAGGTATCCTGCCCGTCGCCGGGGACGGCGGTGCAGACGGCGGTGATGTCCGCGCCGGTGTCGATATGGCGGCGGAGCACGTCCTCCAGGGGCGCGTTGATGACCGTGTCGCTGTCGGACAGCACCACGTAGTCCTGACGGATGCTCTTCAGGTAGTTCATCACGCTGCCCAGGGCATCCACGCGGCCGCGGAACTGGCCGTCGCCGCGGTGCTGTTCATTATAGGCGAAGGCCGGCAGCAGTGTCAGACCGCCGAAGTTGCGGCTCAGGTCCCAGCTCTTGCCGCTGCCCAGGTGGTCCAGCAGCGACTGGCACTTGCCGTGCATGATGACGCCCACGTCCGTGACGCCGGCGTTCACCATGCTGGAGAGGATGAAGTCGATGATGCGGTAGTCACCGCCGAAGGGGATGGAGCCGTGGACGCGATTTTCGATGAGCTCCCGCAGACCGTTTTCCTTGTCGTAGGAGAAGATGATCCCGTGCATTCCGTTCATGGCCGCACCTCCTTGCCGTTTTCGCCCAGCATCATTTTCGGTTCGATGACCGCGCCGTCCGCCACGGAGGTCCGGGGCCCCAGCACGGCGATGCCCCAGTCCTCAAAGGGGACGCTGCCCGGGGCGCCGCCCACCACGGCGTTTCTGCCTACGCGGCAGCCCTCGCCCACGATGGCGTAGGACACCTTCGCGCCTGCCTCGATGACGGCGCCGGGCATGACCACGGAATAGGAGACGGACGCGCCCTCGGCCACGGTGGTGCCGGTGCTGAGGACGGCGTTCTTTACCTCGCCCAGCACGGTGCAGCCCTTGGCCACGGCGCTGTTGCCCACATCGCCCGTTTTACCGATGTAGGTGGGCGGGCAGGTGGGCGTGCGGCCGTAGATGCGCCACTTCTTGTCCAGCAGGTTCAGCCCGGAGCCGGGGGAGAGCATATCCATGTTGGCGTCCCACAGGGAGTCCAGCGTGCCCACGTCCTTCCAGTAGCCCTCGAAGCGGTAGGCGGACATCCTCTCGCCGTTTCGCAGCATAGCGGGGATGATGTTTTTTCCGAAGTCGTTGTCGCTGCGGGGGTCAGTCTCATCATCGATGAGGTACTGGCGCAGCTTTTTCCAGGTGAAGATATAGATGCCCATAGAGGCCAGGTTGCTTTTCGGTTCCTTGGGCTTCTCGGCGAACTCCGTGATGTTGTCCTCACCGTCCACGGCCATGATGCCGAAGCGGCTGGCCTCCTCCCAGGGGACCTCCATGACGGAGATGGTGCAGTCGGCGCCGGTGGCCTTGTGGCGGCGCAGCATCAGGGAGTAGTCCATCTTATAGATGTGGTCGCCGGAGAGCACCAGTACGTACTCCGGGTCGTACAGATCCACGAAGCCGATGTTCTGGTAGATGGCGTTGGCGGTGCCCTTGTACCAGACGGCGCCGCCGGCGCTCTGGTAGGGCGGCAGGATATGTACGCCGCCGTTGACACGGTCCAGCTCCCAGGGCTGGCCGCTGCCGATGTAGGTGTTCAGCTCCAGCGGCCGGTACTGGGTCAGTACGCCCACGGTGTCGATGCCGGAGTTGGTACAGTTGGACAGGGGAAAGTCGATGATGCGGAATTTGCCGCCGAAGGGCACGGCGGGCTTGGCCATGCTGCCGGTGAGCACGTACAGGCGGCTGCCCTGGCCGCCGGCCAGCAGCATCGCCACACACTCTTTTTTCATCCTTGCGTACCTCCTGCGTTCTGTTTTTTCTGGGGGCGTTTTCCCTCCCGGCGCAGCAGCACCGCGCCCAGGGGCGGAATGGTCAGGGAAAGGGACGTCTCCCGCCCGTGGGAGGGGATATCGTCCACGTCGATCCGGCTGCCTGCCGGAAGGGCGCAGCCGCTGCCGCCCCAGCAGGCGTCGTCCGTGTTGAACAGTACCTCATACCGCGCCGCCGCCGGCACGCCGAAGCGGTAGTTGTCCCAGGGCACCGGCGCAAAGTTCACCGCGCAGATCAGCTCGTGGCCCCTGCGGTCCCGCCGCAGAAACACCAGCACGTTGTTGTGGTTATCATCGGCCACCAGCCATGTAAAGCCGTCCCAGTCCCGGTCGTTTTCCCACAGGCACCGGTTGCGCTTATACAGCCGGTTCAGCTGCCGCAGGCACTCATGGCTGGCCCGGCAGGTGGGATCGTCCAGCAGATACCAGTCCAGCTGGCCGCGGAAGTCCCACTCGTGCCACTGGGGCAGCTCGCTGCCCATGAACAGCAGCTTTTTGCCGGGGTGGCACAGCATATAGGCCCAGAAACTCCTTACACCGGCCAGCTGCCGCCAGTCGTCGCCGGGCATCTTGCCCCGGAGAGAGCCCTTCATGTGGACCACCTCGTCGTGGGACAGGGGCAGGACGTAGTTTTCCGAGAAGGCGTAGACCATGGAGAACGTCACGTCCCGGTGGTGGAACTGGCGGAAGTAGGGGTCCATCTTCAGATAGTGGCACAGGTCGTTCATCCAGCCCATGTTCCACTTCAGGTTGAAGCCCAGACCGCCCTGCTCCGGCGGATAGGTGACCAGCGGCCACGCGGTGGACTCCTCCGCCACCATCAGTGCCGCCGGGTCGGCGGCAAAGGCTGCCCGGTTCAGCTCACGCAGGAAGTCGATGGCCTCCAGGTTCTCCCGGCCGCCGTCCTTGTTGGGACGCCACGCGCCGCCCTGCCGGTCATAGTCCAGATACAGCATGGACGCCACCGCGTCCACCCGCAGCCCGTCGATGTGGTATTCCTTCAACCAGTAGACGGCGGAGGACAGCAGGAATTCCCGGACCTCCGGCTTGCCGAAGTCGAATACACGGGTGCCCCAGCCGGCGTGCTCCCATTTCAGGGGGTCGCCGTACTCGTAGAGGCAGGTGCCGTCAAATTCGATAAGCCCGTGGCTGTCCTTACAGAAGTGGGCGGGCACCCAGTCCAGTATCACGCCCAGCCCCGCCCGGTGCAGGGCATCCACCAGGGCCATGAAGTCGTGGGGCGTGCCGTAGCGGCTGGTGGGGGCGAAGTAGCCGGTGCACTGGTAGCCCCAGCTGTCGTCCAGGGGGTATTCCGTCACCGGCAGCAGCTCTACGAAGTTGTAGCCCATGGCCTTTACATAGGAGGGCAGCTCCTTTGCCAGCTCCACATAGCTCAGGGGAGAGCCGTCCTCGTGGCGCTTCCACGAGCCCAGATGCACCTCGTAGATCAGCAGCTCGCCGTTCACCGGCGGCTTTTCCAGCCGCTGCCGCCGCCAGTCATCGTCCCGCCACTGGTATCCGGACAGGTCGTAGACCTTGCTGTCTGTCCCGGGACGGGTGGCCGCGTGGAAGGCGCAGGGATCGGCCTTCCAGACCACCCGGCCGTCCGCGCCGGTGACCACATATTTGTAGGCGTCGTAGACCTTGGCGTTCTCCGCCGCCGTTTCCCACACGCCGGTATCCAGCCGGGTCATGGGCCGGGGCTGCCAGCCGTTGAAGTCCCCGGCCAGCGCTACGGCGCGGGCGTTGGGCGCCCACACGCGGAAGGTGAAGCCCTGCTCCGCCGGGTGTGCGCCGAGGTAGGTGTAGATGTCGTGGGCCGGGTGCCGCGTCATGTGCTCAGCTCCTTTTCTCTCACGCTGCTCGTCTGCTCTATGGTAGCACGCCTGTTCCGTCAAAGGGCGCGAAACAGGTCGCTGGTAACGTTACCGACATTGTACCCCATTTTTCCCGTCCCGTCAACAAACAAGGCGCTTTTTGTGCCGCAGCGGGGGCGGAAAAGGGCCGCAAGCACAAAAGGGAAACGCAGGCGCGCTGCGTTTCCCTTTTCGTTTACTCATCCCGCTGCTGCACGGCGCTGCTGCCGTTCAGGCCGAAGTCGTCCGCCACGCTGGCGGTGTCCCGGCGCAGCATGGTCTCCATCACCCGGATATCGCTGTCGATATCCATGGCATCGGTGCGGTACAGCTCGTCCAGCTGGTGCTCGAAGCCCGCCACGATGCTGTCCATGGTCTTTTCGATCTTGGCCTTGGCCTGGCTCAGGTTCTCGCCGCTGACGCCGGCCTCCTCGAAGCTGGCGTAGTTTTCCAGCAGCTTCAGGGTGGTGGGCAGGTAGTAGTTCAGGAACGTGCCGGCGGCGTCACGCTTGGCCTCGTCCTCTTCAATGAGTTTGAAAATACGGCCGGACACCTGCTCCATGCGGTCCAGCTTGGCGCTGATGGCCTCGTCGGCGATGCGGTCGTTCAGCTCGCGGATCTGGGCCAGGATGGCGGCGTAGCCCGCCGGCGCGGGCGCGGGCTGTGCGGGCTGACCCTGCTCCGCCTTGGCGCGGTGGGCGGCATCAAAGTACGCCGTGGCGGCGGCCTGGGACTTGAAGAGCATACCGCTGCCCATGTCGATATAGGCCTCGTCACCCCAGAGGCCCTTTTCCAGCATCAGGTTTACGTCCTTCTCCACCCGGCGGCGGGACACGTCGGCGGCCCGGGCCAGATAGTCCAGGGGCACGGCCTGCTTCTGCCCGACGGTGCGGAGGTAGGTGGCAAAGCGCCGCTGGCGGCGCTTCATGGCGCCGCTGCCCAGCAGCAGGGACGCGCCGCCGGCCATCATGCCCAGGGGATAGAACAGCTGCCGGGCAAAGTACCACCACTCGTTGTAGTGGTAGGCGTAGGACAGGTTGTCGCTGACGGCACTGAGCATAGCCACGCAGCCCAGAATACCCAGCACCGCGCCGATGATCTTCATGGTTTTGGCGCCCTTGTCGGAGTAGTTCGGCGTCTCTGTGACCTTGCGGACGGTGTTCTTCGCCGCGGAGGCGCGCGCCTGCGCAGGCTTCGCCTCGGCGCTGCCCGCCGCCGTCCGCTGCCATGCATTCCGCGCCTGCTGGCGCATTTTCCTGCCGCCGCCCTCGCTGAGCTTGCTCAGCAGCAGGATCAGGCCCACAGGCCAGGCCACGGCAAACATCACCGCGATGAATATCCACGAACCCAGGTCGTTATTGTTCTTTTTCGGCGGCTTCGGCTGAAGACCGTTGTTCTCGTCATATTCGTAGCTCATGCTTCCCCTTCTCCCTTTCCCCGCAGCTTTCGCTTGTTGCCCTTTTCGTCCACGATATAGGTATTCTCCAGCACGCTGCGGGCATTGGCCATTACCGCGTTCAGGTACTCCTGCCGCAGTGCAGCGCGCTCCTCGATCTCCGCGTCTGTCAGCCCCTCGGCCTTGGCCTTGCGGGCCAGCTCGTTGATGCGTGCTATCTTCTTCTCGTCCATAGCTGTTTCTCCCTTATATGTATCGCCGTATGGCCACAGGCAGGCGGCCCTTTTTCGTGGGAGCGCCTACGCTGTCCAATACGCATTTTCCCAGACCGCGGCAGGTGATGGTATCTCCCGCCGACACGGACTTGTCCGGCTTCACACAGGTGACGTAGTTCACCTGTACGGACCCCTTTTCCACGGCCTCCGCCGCCCGGCCCCGGCTGAGAGAAAATCCCGCCGCCAGCACGTTGTCCAGCCGCAGGGAGGAGACGGTGTCCCGCAGTTCCTTCACCGCCGCATGGGGGACCGCCAGCGCCGAAAGCGGCAGCGGTGTTACGGTGAGCTTCTCCCGGCCGGCGCTGTCCCAGTTCTGCAGCAGGAAATCCGTCATGGACGGGTCCAGCAGCACCTGACAGCCGCCCTTTTCCACAAGTATATCGCCTATCTTCTCCCGGGTCAATCCCAGAGCCATCAAACTGCCCAAAAAATCCCGGTGGGTCAGGTCGCCGCCGCTGCGGCACGCGGCCCGCACCGCCGCGACCTGGTCGTCAGGCGTCTCCAGCCACTCCGGCAGAAACAGCAGCCGCTTTCGCTCCGCGCCGTCATAGCCGCCCCAGAAAATGCCGGACTCTCGCGCGCCCAGCGGCACCAGAAAGCCCTGCGCTGCAGCCTGCTCCGCAGGGGAGAGAAAGCCTGTGGCCGTGGGAATGTTCCGCGTGCGGCACTGCTCACACTTATCCCACACGCGGCTCAGCAGCAGCCGTTCCTCCGGGCTGTGGGCGGCTCTGTCCAGCAGTTCACGTCTGTCCATGTTATGCCCCCAAATTCTGCGTGCGGTACAGTGTGGCGTACACGCCGTTCCTTGCCAGCAGCTCCGCGTGGCTGCCCTCCTCGGCGATCACGCCGTCCTGTATCACCAGTATCCGGCCGGCCGAACGAATGGTGGACAGCCGGTGGGCGATGATCAGTGTCGTGCGGCCTCGGGCCAGACGGTCAAAGGCGCCCTGGATGCGGGCTTCCGTCACGCTGTCCAGCGCGGAGGTGGCCTCATCCAGTATCAGAATGGGCGGGGCCTTCAGAAACACCCGGGCGATGGCCACCCGCTGCTTCTGCCCGCCGGAGAGCAGCGCGCCCCGCTCGCCCACATAGGTGTCGAACCCGTCGGGCATGGCGCAGATATCGTCGTAGATCTCCGCCTGCCGCGCTGCCTGCTCTACCTCAGCATCGGTGGCGTCGGGGCGGCCGTAGCGAATATTCTCGCGGATGGTGTCGGCGAACAGGAACACATCCTGCTGCACGATGCCGATGGCCCGGCGCAGGGAGCGCTGGGTGACGGCGCGGACATCGCGGCCGTCGACGGTGATGCTGCCGCTGTCCACGTCGTAGAACCGGGGCAGCAGCTGGCACAGGGTGGTCTTGCCGCCGCCGGAGGGCCCCACCAGGGCCACCGTCTCGCCGGCGGGGATGTGCAGCGTCACGTTGTGCAGCACCTCGGCCTTTTCGCCGTAGGCGAAGGAGACATCGTTCACGTCCACGCGGCCCTGTACATGTTCGAGGGGCCGCGCGTCGGGGGCGTCCTGAATAGACGGCTCGGTGGCCATCAGCTCAATGAAGCGGTGCAGGCCCGCGAAGCCGTTGGAGAACATCTCGGCGAAGTTGGCCAGCTTGCGGATGGGACTGACGAAGGCGGTGACGTATAGGGAGAAGGTGATCAGATCCACATAGTCCATTTTCTCCCCCATGATGAGCCAGCCGCCCACGGCGATCACCGCCACCGGCAATATGCCGGTGCAGAACTCCATCACCGCATTGAAGCGGCCCATCTCCTTGTGAAAGCCACGCTTGGCGGTCTTGAACACCTCGTTGGCCTCGTCGAACCGCTGCTGCTGGGCTTCTTCGTTGGCAAAGGCCTTGGTGGTCCGCACGCCGGACAGGCCGGACTCGATGGCGGCGTTGATGGTGCCGGTCTTGACCTTGGCAGCCCGGGAGGCGGCGCTCATCTGCCGGCGGCGGCGCAGGGCCATGGTCAGCAGGACAGGCAGCAGCACCAGCAGTACCAGCGCCAGCTCCCAGCGCAGGGTGAACATCACCGCCAGCGCGCCCACGATGGTCACCAGGGAGATGAACAGATCCTCCGGCCCGTGGTGGGCCAGCTCCGTCAGTTCAAACAGGTCACTGGTCAGGCGGCTCATCAGCTGGCCGGTGCGGTTGCGGTCGTAGAAGTCGAAGCCCAGCTCCTGAATGTGGCGGTACAGATCGCGGCGGATATCCGCCTCCACGCGGATGCCGAAGGTGTGGCCCCAGTAGGCCACCACGAAGTACAGCGCCGAGCGCAGCACATAGGCGGCCACCACCACCGCCATGACGATGAAGAATACCCGGAACTGCCGCTGGGGCAGCCAGGTATACATGGCGGCGCGGGACACCAGCGGGAACGCCAGGTCGATGCAGGCGATGAGGAACGCGCAGGACAGGTCCAGGGCGAAGAGCCGCCGGTGGGGTTTGAAGTAGGAGAGGAATATCCGCAGGGGGCTGCGGGTCTGATAATCTTTCGTGGTCATGCTATGCCTCGCTTGGTGTTTTTTTGAATATATAGTATAGCACATCGGCACGGCGTTCGCAATAGCACGCAGCGCCCCGGCTTGCGTGTCGGGGCGCTGCGTGTTATAATTGGGCCATGACCTGGCCGATAGGGCCGTCGATGGTGACGGCGGCGCCAAGACCGCTGCCGGCCCCGCCCTTGTTGATGACCGCCAGCTTATGGCCGCGGTAGTACTGTATCAGCCCGGCGGCGGGATAGACCACCAGCGACGTGCCGCCGATGATGAGCACGTCTGCCTGCCGGATATAGTGGATGGCGCGGGCCATCACGTCCTCATCCAGGGACTCCTCATACAGCACCACGTCCGGCTTAATGATGCCGCCGCAGGTGCAGCGGGGAATGCCGCGGCTCTCCGCGATGCGCTCCACACCGTAGAATTTCCCGCAGCGGGTACAGTGGTTCCGCAGCACGCTGCCGTGGAGCTCAAGGACCTCCTGGCTGCCGGCCTTCTGGTGCAGGCCGTCGATGTTCTGGGTGATGACGGCCTTCAGCTTCCCCTGCCGCTCCCATTCCGCCAGCTTGCGGTGGGCGGCGTTGGGCTGGGCGTCCAGGGCCAGCATTTTGGCCCGGTAGAAGTCGTAGAATTCCTCGGTGTGCGTCTCGTAAAATGTGTGGCTGAGCATGGTCTCCGGCGGGTATTTGAATTTCTGGTGATACAGGCCGTCCACACTGCGGAAGTCCGGGATGCCGGACTCGGTGGATACGCCGGCGCCGCCGAAAAACACGATGTTGTCACTGGCGTCTGTCAGTTCTTTCAGCCTGCGGATGGTGTCGTCCATACTGTCCCTCCATTTCTTTTGTAAGGAGCATACGCTATGAATATTCAGATCTTCGGAAAAAGCAAGTCCTTCGACACGAAAAAGGCGGAGCGCTGGTTCAAGGAGCGCCGCATCAAGTACCAGTACATCGACCTTGTGAGCAAGGGTGTATCGCCGGGGGAGTACCGTTCCATCCGGGCGGCCGTGGGCAGCTTCGACGCGCTGGTGGACAAGGACTGCCGGGCGTATGAGGCGCTGTACATGGCCTACATCACGCCTCAGGCGGCGGAGGAAAAGCTGCTGGAATACCCGGAGCTGTTCGCCGCACCCATTGTCCGCAATGGGAAGCAGGCCACCGTGGGCTATTGCCCGGAGATATGGCAGACGTGGGAATAGGAATAAGGGCTCTCATCCGTGCGCCGCAGGCGCACGGTTTTTTTTCGGGCAGCACCGCGGCGTTCACTGTGCGGTGTTGCCCTTAGTCCGTGTAGCTGTGCTCCACCGTGACCACGGCGTAGTAATTGCCGTCCATGGTGCGGACCAGAGCGCGTATCTCCTGCGCTGCCTGGGCCGGGGTCTTGCTGCTGGAGAAGGGCAGCACCGCGTCGAAGATCAGGTTATCGTGTGTGGTGCCCCGGACCACGCGGAAGTCGTGGATGGTCAGACCGGGATCCACCTGCTTCACCAGCGCGGCCACCTGCTCCTTCAGTGCGGTGACGGAGCCGTCGGTGACGATGGGGTCCATGTGGATGACGGCGTGGCAGTGGAGCTTCTCCATCAGTTCCTTTTCAATATTGTCGATCACATCGTGCATGGCCATGATGTCCCCGTGGGCGGGGACCTCCGCGTGGAGGGTGATCATCAGACGGCCGGGGCCGTAGTCGTGGACCACCAGATCGTGTACGCCCAGCACTGTGTCGTTGGAGAGGACGATATCCCGTATCTGCTGCACCAGCGCCGGGTCGGGCGCCTGCCCCAGCAGGGGGGACAGGGTCTCTTTTGCGGCCTTGTAGGCGGAGAACAGGATGAACAGTGCCACCACCAGGCCCACATAGCCATCCACCGCCAGACCGGTCCATTTGCCGATGAGCATGGCAAGGAGCACCGCCAGGGTGGAGACGGTGTCGGAGAGGCTGTCCGTGGCGGTGGCCTCCATGGCGGCGGACTTGATCTTCCGGCCGACGGCCCGGTTGTACAGCCACATATAGACCTTCACGCACACGGAGACGGCCATGATGGCGATAGCCATCAGGGAAAAGGTGACGGCCTCCGGATGGAGGATCTTGTCAAAGGAGGACTTGGCCAGCTCCACGCCCATCAGCAGGATCAGGCCCGCTACGATCAGGCCGGATATGTACTCGATGCGGCCGTGGCCAAAGGGGTGGTCGGTGTCCGGCTTTTTGCCCGCCAGACGGAAGCCCAGCAGCGTCACCGCCGAGGAGCCGGCGTCGGACAGGTTGTTGAAGGCGTCCGCCGTGACGGCGATGGAACCGGACAGCTGTCCGGCGAAGAATTTGCCGATGAACAGCAGAATATTCAGTGCGATGCCCACAGCGCCGCACAGGGTGCCGTAGGCGCGGCGGACGGCGGGGGAGGACACGTTGTCCCGGTCAGGAATGAGCCAGCGGCTCAGCAATCGTATCATAGCAGTCGTCTCCTTTCGGCGGGTAGACCCGGTGCTTTGTCAGCCAATAGCACAGAGGGATGGCGTACAGCAGTATCTCGTAGGGGATGGCGGACATGTCCGCACCCAGCATGGCCAGCGGGATGGACACGGAGATGTTCCAGGGGATCAGCGGCGCGAGGACGATGCCGGAGTTCTCGATGTCAAGGGCCATCTCGCCCCTGCCGTGGCCGCGCTTGGTGTAGTCGTCCTCCAGCAGCTGGTTGCACACCACCGCGCAGGTGGACTGGTTGCAGAACACCATGCTGCACACCACGGAGATCGCCGCGCAGGCGGGGAACCGCCCGGCTCTCCGGGCCAGGCGCTGGGCCAGATGCGCCGCGCCGTTCAGCACGCCCATGCCGCCCAGCAGCCCGGCGTACAGCCCGGCGCTGACGGCCATGATGGTGGCCGAGACCATGGACATCATGCCGCCGCCGGAGAGCACGTCGTGCAGCGCGCCGGGGGCGGGGAGGTAGCCCAGCACCGCATCCCGCAGGGTGGGCAGCAGAGCGCGGCCCTGGGCGAACACCGTCACCAGCAGCGCCGTCAGCGCACTGACGGCCATGGTGGGCCGGATGGGGACCTTGCACAGCGGCAGGATCAGGATCAGCAGCGCCGGGACGGCCGTCCACCAGCTGAGGCTGAAGGTGCCGGACAGCTGGTCCAGCACACCGCTGTCCACCATGGCCAGCGGGTGCGTTACGGACAGGGCGGCGTAGGCCGCGAGGCTGACCAGATAGGGCAGCCAGCCGGTGCGGTGCATCATGTGCAGGTTGTCATAGAGCTTGGTATCGGTGGCGGCGGCCACCAGCGTGGCGCTGGAGGAGGCCGGCGAGCAGCGGTCGCCGAAGTAGGCGCCGGCCACGATGGTCCCCGCCGTGATGGCCACGCTGACGCCGCCGGAGCGGGCCAAGGCCATCAGGATCACGCCCAGGGTGCCCACCACGCCGAAGGACGTGCCCAGGGCGTAGGAGATGAAGCTGGTCAGCAGGAACGTCACCAGCAGGAACAGCTGCGGCGTGATGATGCGCAGCCCGTGATAGATGAAGAAGGCGATGGTCCCGGCGCTGCGCCACAGGGCGGTGATGGCGCCGATGAGCATGTAGATCACGATCACGCAGCACATTTTGCGGCCCTGCGCCCAAGCGGCGGAGGCCATGGCCTTGATGGAAAAGCCTTTACGCAGGCCCAGCAGGCCGAAGAACAGTATGCCGGCCCAGATGGCGGCGATCAGCGACCAGCCCTCCAGCAGGCAGAGGGCCACCGCGGCCAGAAACAGGACAAAGCAGAGAACGGCGCCCATGTTACCTCCCCGGGATGGTCAGCGTCATGCGGCAGCACAGATCATCCAGGTCGCTGTCGGTGGCGGCGGGAAGGCGCAGGCGTCCCCCGCATTTGGCACAGGTCAGGTCCACCGCGCCGCGGCGCACCTGCATGGTATATTCGTGGCTGCCGCAGGCGCAGGCGATACCGCCCCGGGCGGCGATATCCTTCAGCTCGGACAGCACCTCATACATGATGACGTTGTCGGTAAAGGCCTCGTCGGGGGACGCTTTCTCCTTGGCCACCCGCAGAGCCAGCCCCTCCATGGCGCGGCGCACCTCGGCGTCCTCGCCGATGTAGCAGCACAGCTCCTGCTTCACCGGGCAGGCCAGACCGATGCCCCGGCCGTGCAGCAGCGCACCGGCGTCGCACTCCGCCTGGTGGTGCCCACCGCACACGCCGCAGGGCACCTGAAGCCGGAAGCGCAGGCCGTCCGTCTCGGCGGTCAGAGCTTCTTTGCCGCATTCACATTCCATCCGCGCCGCGGCGGCGTTCAGGGCGAAAACGCTGCGGCTGTGCAGCACGGCCTTGCCGCAGGCCGGACAGATATATCCAAAGCTACGCATTTCTTCCATGACATACGCTCCTTTGTCAACCAAAAGTCACAACAAGTTCCTGTATTATATACCATTTATTCGCTGTTTTCCAGTATTGCGGGAAAAAGAGTTTTACATTATAATGGCGCCGTTATCCCACGCTTCAAAGGATGTGATACCGTGCAGAACAGGAGCTTTGCCGCGGCGGTGAAGGCGGCGTTTCCCTACACCATCCCCATTATGACCGGCTATCTGGCCGTAGGCATGGCCTACGGCGTGCTGATGGCCTCCAAGGGTTACGGCTTCCTGTGGGCCGGCTTCGTCAGCGCCTTCGCCTTCTGCGGCAGTATGCAGTATGTGGCGATCACGCTGCTGACCACGGCTTTTGATCCCCTACAGGCCTTTGTGCTGAGCCTGATGGTCAACGCACGGCACCTGTTTTTCTCGCTGGCGCTGCTGCCCAAATACCGGGGACTGGGCAGGCTGCGGTATTTTATGATCTATACCCTCAGTGACGAGAACTTTTCCCTCTCCTCCTCGGTGGAGCCGCCGGAGGACACGGACCCCACGCTGTTCTACTTTGCCATGAGCTTCCTGACCTGGCTGTACTGGGTGGCGTTCTCCATGCTGGGTGGCCTGCTGGGCGGGCTGATCACCTTTGACATCACCGGCATCGACTTTGCCCTGACGGCGCTGTTCGTGGTGCTGTTCATCGAGCAGGTCGTCAAGAAAGAGAACCGTGCCCCCGGCGCTGCCGGTCTGGTGTGCGCTGTGGCGGGTCTGGCCGTTTTCGGCGCGGACAACATGGTCATCCCGGCTATGGTGCTGACCCTGGCGGTCCTGCTGCTGGGAAGGAGGAAGCTATGCGCCTAGACACGATACATTCCTTGATCATCGTGGCGATGGTGGCGCTGGCCACCCAGATCACCCGATGGACACCGTTCCTGCTGTTCTCTGGGGACAAGAAGCTGCCGAAGGTGGTGGAGGACCTGGGCAGGCTGCTGCCGCCGGCCATGATGGGCCTGCTGGTGGTGTATAGCCTGCGCAGCACCGACCTTCTGGGCGGCAGCCACGGCATTCCGGAGGCCATCGCCGTGGCGGTGACAGCCGGGCTGCACCTGTGGCGGCGGAACACGCTGCTGTCCATCCTGGCAGGCACCGCCTGCTATATGCTGCTGGTACAGCTGGTGTTTTGAAGATCTGCAAAAGCGCTGTCCCTCGGGACGGCGCTTTCATATTTTCCCGTAAATGGTGCACACTACGGCCAATGCTATGTTTGCGAGGTGCGTATCATGGACGTAAAACGCTTGAGCCGGCAGACCTGCCGGTTTTTGCAGCCGCCGGGAGTGGTCAGCTTTGCGGCGGTGGCGGGAAAGCTGGAGGGCGAGGGGCCGCTGGGCGGCTGCTTCGACGCTGTGGGGACGGATGCCTTCTGTGGGAAAAAGACCTGGGAACAGGGCGAGGCACAGATGCAGGCGGATGCCCTGCGTCTGGCCCTGCAAAAGGGCGGGTTGGCGGCGGAGGACGTGGACTGCGCCTTCGCCGGGGATCTGCTGAACCAGAACATTGGGGCTACGTTTGCCCTGCGGGATTTCAATATTCCCTTCTATGGGGTATATGGGGCCTGCTCTACTATGGGGGAGACACTGTCGCTGGCCGCTATGGCCGTGGCCTCCGGCGCGGTCCGTATGGCGGCGGCGCAGACCTCCTCCCACTTCTGCACGGCGGAGAGGCAGTATCGGATGCCCCTGCCCTACGGCAGCCAGCGTTCTCCTACTGCCCAGTGGACGGCCACGGCGGCGGGGTGCTGCATTCTGGGGGCCCAGGCGGAGGGACCGTATATCACCCATGTGACCCGGGGACGCATCGTGGATCTGGGTGTGACGGACATGACCAACATGGGCGCGGCCATGGCACCGGCGGCCTTCGACACCCTGCAGGCAGTGTTCCGGGACACCGGCACCGTACCCGGGGACTATGACCTGATCCTCACCGGCGACCTTGGCGATGTGGGCAGCCGCATCGTGCTGGAGCTGTTCGCCAGGGAAGGCGTGGCGCTGGAGAATTACACCGACTGCGGACTGCTGCTCTATGACCGGAAGAGGCAGGATATGCACGCCGGCGGCAGCGGATGCGGCTGCTCTGCGGCGGTGCTCTGCGGTTATCTGCTGCCGGAGATGCGCCGGGGCCGGTGGCGGCGGGTGCTGTTCGCCCCCACCGGGGCGCTGCTGAGCCCCACCAGTTCATTTCAAGGGGAGAGCATACCGGGCATCTGCCACGCGGTGGTGCTGGACCGGACGAAGGAGGATGCGTGATGGAGTATCTCAATGCCTTTCTCTGCGGCGGGCTGCTGTGCGCCGTGGGCCAGATCATTCTGGACAAGACAAGCCTGACCCCGGCCCGTATTCTGACGGGCTATGTGGTGGCAGGTGTGCTGCTGCAGGCTGTGGGTGTGTATCAGTATATCGTGGACTGGGGCGGCGCCGGGGCCACCGTGCCCCTGACGGGCTTTGGCTACTCCCTGGCGAAGGGCGTGGCCAAAGCGGTGGCGGAGGACGGCCTGCTGGGGGTGCTCACTGGCGGACTGACCGCCACCTCCGGAGGTATCGCCGCGGCGGTGGTGTTTTCCCTGTTGGCGGCGCTGCTGGTGCGGGCCAAAGAAAAACGTTGACAAATACCCGGTGGGGGTATATAATGCGACCGTGATCAAAAATACCCCCAGGAGGTATACGACTGTGGAAAATACTTGTTGCTGCTGCCAGGGAAAGACCAAGCACCGCACGCCAGAGGAGCAGAAAAAACTCCTGAACCGCCTGTGCCGCATTGAGGGGCAGGTGCGGGGCCTGCAGGAGATGCTGCAGAAGGACGCCTACTGTCCCGACATTCTGATACAGGTATCCGCCGTGGGCGCGGCACTGAACAGCTTTAGTAAAGAGCTGCTGGCTACCCACATCCGCACCTGCGTGGCGGACGGTATCCGACAGGGGGACGACGAGGTCATCGACGAGCTGGTGACCACGCTGCAAAAGCTGATGAAATAAGGAGATGGCAGTATGACAGAGAAATTCGTCATCACCGGCATGACCTGCGCCGCCTGCGCCGCCCATGTGGAAAGGGCCGCGGCTTCGGTGCCCGGCGTACACAGCGCGTCGGTAAATCTGATGCTGGGCTCCCTGGTGTGCGACGGGGACGAAAATGTGGATCCCGCCGCCATTGTGGCCGCCGTGACGGCGGCGGGCTACGGCGCCGTGCCGGAGAGCGAGGCCCGGCGGGACCTGCACGCGGAGCAGGACGCGGCGGTAAAGGCCATGGGCCGCCGGCTGCTGTGGTCGGTGGTGTGTCTGGTGCCGCTGTTTTACCTGAGCATGGGGCACATGATGGGGCTGCCGGTGCCCATGTTCATGCACACGCGGCCCCTGCTGTCGGCCTTTGTGCTGCTGGTGCTGACGGTGCCCATACTGATTTTGAACCGCAGTTATTTCACCGTGGGATTTTCCCGGCTGTTCAAGGGTGCGCCCAATATGGACTCGCTGGTGGCGCTGGGCGCGGCGGCGGGGCTGGTGTACAGCCTGATCGAGATGGGCCTGCTGGCGGCGGGAAAGGTCACGGGTATGCCGGACCTGTACTTCGAGTCGGCGGGCATGATATTGGCGCTGGTGACGGTAGGTAAGTACCTGGAGGAGCGCTCCAAGGGCAAGACGACCGGCGCTATCACCGCGCTGCTGGCGCTGGCACCGGAGTCCGCCGTGGTGCGCCGGGACGGCAAAGAAGTCACCGTCCCCACCGAGGACATCAAGGCCGGCGAGACGGTCATCGTCCGGCAGGGGGGGCGTATCCCCGTGGACGGCACCGTGACGGCGGGCAGCGGCACCGTGGACGAGTCCGCCCTTACCGGCGAGAGTATGCCGGTGGAGAAGACTGTGGGCGGCAAGGCGGTGTCCGCCACCATCCTCACCGGCGGCTATCTGGAGCTGACGGCGGACCGGGTAGGTGCGGATACCACTCTGTCCCAGATCATTCAGCTGATGGAGCAGGCCGCCAGCGGCAAGGCACCTATCAGCCGTCTGGCGGATAAGATCAGTGCCGTGTTTGTGCCGGTGGTCATTTCCATCGCGCTGCTGGCGGCTATCCTGTGGGCTGCGGTGGGCGGCATGGGCGTGCGCTTCTGCCTGTCCATCGCCATCGCCGTGTTGGTGATCTCCTGCCCCTGCGCTCTGGGCCTGGCCACGCCGGTGGCCATCACTGTGGCTACGGGCAAGGCGGCGGAGCAGGGTATTCTGGTAAAGTCCGCCGCCAGCCTGGAACTGATGGGCCGGGTGGATACGGTGGTGCTGGACAAGACCGGTACCGTCACCGAGGGTAAGCCCCGGGTGACGGATGTGCTGTGCGCCGGCGGCATGGACGAGGACACGCTGCTGTCCGCCGCCGCGTCGCTGGAAAAGCCTTCCGAGCACCCGCTGGCCGGGGCCATTGTGGCCGAGGCGGAAAAGCGCGGTTTGGTCCTGCGGCCGGTGTCCGGGTTTGCCGCTGTGGCCGGCGGCGGTGTTGCCGCCCGGGCGGAAGGTACATTATTGCTGGCGGGCAATGAGGCGTTTATGGAGACGTCCGGCGTGGCCGTCAGCGAGGAGATGAAGTCCGGCGCGGCCAGACTGGCGGAGGACGGTAAAACGCCGCTGTTTATCGCCGCAGGTACATCGCTGCTGGGGGTCATCGCTGTGGCGGACGTGGTCAAGGCGGACAGCGCCGCCGCCATCGCCGCCCTGCGGGAGATGGGCTGCGACGTGGTGCTGCTCACCGGCGACAACCAGCGCACGGCGGACGCCATCGCCCGGCAGGTGGGCGTCAGCCGGGTCATCGCCCAGGTGCTGCCACAGGATAAGGCCCGGGTGGTGCAGGAATTGCAGGCCGAGGGCAAGAAGGTGGCCATGGTGGGCGACGGCATCAACGACGCCCCTGCACTGGTGACGGCGGATGTGGGCCTGGCCATCGGCGCGGGCACAGATGTGGCCATCGAGTCGGCGGACATCGTGCTGATGAAGAGCAGTCTTATGGATATCGCCGACGCGGTAGCCCTGTCCCGGGCCACCCTGCGGAACATCCGTCAGAACCTGTTTTGGGCGTTCTTCTATAATTCTGTGGGCATCCCGGTGGCGGCGGGTGTGCTGTATCCGGCCTTTGGGATCACCCTGAACCCCATGATCGCCGCCGCGGCCATGAGCCTGAGCAGCGTGTGCGTGGTCAGCAACGCCCTGCGTCTGCGGGGCTGGAGGGGCCGCAGACGGGAGGAAACGCCGACTGCAAAAGAGCCACAGCCGGTGCAAAATATAAATAATAACGAAAGCAGCAAGGAGGATACCGCTATGAAAAAGACCATCACCATCAAGGGCATGATGTGTGCCCACTGCGTCTCCCACGTGGAGAAGGCGCTGACCGCCCTGGGCGTACAGGCGGACGTGGATCTGGCGTCCGGGATCGCCGTGGTCACCGGCAACGCCAGTGACGAGGCGCTGAAGAAGGCTGTCACCGACGCCGGTTACGAGGTCGTGGAGATCAAGTGATGCAAAAAAGAGCACCCCCGCAAGGGGGTGCTCTTTTTTATGCGCTTTTACGCGGCACCGTCAGTCTCGGTTTCCTCGACAACGGGAGCGGTCTGCGCGGCGGTGCGGGTGACGCTGTCGGCGGTGAGGATGGTACCCTCGCCCTCAGCGTACCGAATGGCGACGCTGTCGCCTACATTGAAGATGACCGCCTCCGGCTGCTGCGCGGCGGAGATGACGTAGTAGTGCTCGTCACCGGTCAGGTGCAGGTAGTAGAGGGTATTGCCGTCCACCACGGCGGAGCGGATATCCTCCAGCACACCGATGACTTCGTTCTGGCCCGTCAGGGGCAGGTCGGCGTCATCGGCGGATACCAGACCCTTCTCCGCCAGGATGCGGCGGTAGTTGGCCTCACACTGGGCCACCGTGTCGCCGGTGGCCACGATCTGGTACTGGCTGACGTTGACCATGGCGTACATCTTCACCAGCTCGGCGGCGTCCTTCAGCGCCATGAAATACGTGGGCTGGTCGGAGATATTCAGCAGCAGGGGGAAGGTGGCCGTATACTTCATCTGCTGCACCTGACCCTGGGCGCTGTCCATGGCGGAGTACTCCTTGGCGCCCGCCACCAGATAGAACCGCGTCTCCTTGGTGCGCTGGTTGGACAGGATAAAGCCAATGTTGGACTCGTCGGACACCACGGAGGTGACTCCGGTGTACATATACACGTCGTCACCGATGGCGATGTAGTTATAGCCCTCGGTGGTGACGGTCACGTCCCGCTGGCCGAACAGGGAATTGATGAAGCCGTTGACATACGCGCCGTGGTAGTCGTACTGCTGCATGATCAGCTCGGCGGTGTAGACGTGATCCACCCAGTTGGGCACGTCGCCGGTCTTGTAGTAGGCGCTCTCGCCGGTGACGGCGTTCACCAGTACGGCACCGATGATATCACGGCCGCCGAACAGACCGATGGTGTGGCTAACACGGGGGCAGACCCACCAGGGGTCGCCGTTCTCGTCGATCTCAAAGGCCGGCTCGTCGAACATATAGGTGGGGTAGTGGAAGCGCAGATGACGGTACAGATTGCGGCTGAAGTGCTCGGCGGTGGTGTAGTGGATGCCCTCGTCCAGACGGATGACCTCCACGTTCTGAGTCACCATGTCGATAAGCAGATAGGCGGGCAGGCCGTCGGCGCGGTTGTTCAGCCACTTGATGATATCGCCGTAGCGCAGGGGCGTGACGCGGACAGGGCGGCCCTGGTAGTTGATCTGGGTATAGTCGTCGGCCACCTCGAACTGGGAGACCATGTCCGCCAGCTCACCCAATTTGCGGTTGCCCAGCTTTGTGGCGGAGTTGGCATCCAGCATGGGGATCTGGTCATAGCTGATCTCCTCCACCTCCGCGGCAAAGTCGCCGTCGGTGACGGTCAGCAGGTCGCGGTAGTCCCCGGCACGGAACAGCTGCCAGCCGATCACCGCGCCCACCAGCGCCGTGGCGATCAGCGCGGCGGCCGCGATGAGGGGCACGGTGCACTGCTTTTTCAAAAAGGTGAAGTAGCCCTTGGCACCGGTGCCCTGAAAACCGGAGGTCAGTATGGCGCAACCACCGTACACGGCGCACACCAGCAGCACAAAGACGTAGAAATCCTCGCTCTTGAGACTGATAGGCGGCAGAACGATATAGAAATACACCGCGGCGAACACCAGCGTAACGGCAATGTTCAGCAGCGTGCGGCCCAGGGGCGTACCCACGGCATGGCGCTCCTTCTTAGGGCGGGGCTGACGGCCAAAGCCCTGAAAGTTGGGGTCGTTCCAATTTGTATTCTTCATAGACGGTTCCTTTCTCTGTTGATATGCCTGTTGGTGCTATTATAACCGATGTAGCTTCGTTTGTATAGCAACTTCAGGTTGCAAACGGCAAAATTGCCGCAGAGAGATGCATTTGGCTGTTCACAAATTGTTTACAATAAAAGTCAAAGAAAGTCAAATTACCCTATTGACAAAGCAGGAAAGGCGGTGTAATATATGCTAAAGGTAAAAGAAAGGCAAAGTCAAATGAGCCGAACTTGACCGAGAGATGCAAACGAAAGGCGGCGAGGATTTGGGTATTTCCGATATTATCGCTGGATTTATCCAGCAGGAGTTAGACCAGGCGGGCGGTGCGCTGGAGCTACAGCGAGCCGACCTGGCGCAGCGGTTCAACTGCGTGCCCAGCCAGATCAACTACGTGATGTCCACCCGGTTCTCGCCGGAGCATGGCTACATCGTGGAGTCCCGGCGGGGCGGCGGCGGCTACATTCGCATCACGCGGGTGCAGGTGGACCGCCAGACGCTGCTGATGCACGTTATCAACAGCATCGGCGACAGGCTGGACGCGGCCAGCGCACGGGCGATCGCCCAGAACCTGGTCCAGTCCGAGGCTGTCAGCCACGAGCTGGGACAGGCGCTGCTGTCCGCCACCGGCGCACGAGCCTTGCAGGCGGCGCCGCCGGAGAACCGCGACGCGCTGCGCGCCGATATATTCAAGCAAATTCTGATCCATTCCGTCTGACGGCGGAGCAAGGAGGTTATGATTATGAAATGTGATCGCTGCGGTAAGAACGAGGCTACGTTCTACTATAAGAGCAATATCAACGGCAGAGTGACCGAGACGCACCTCTGCCCCGACTGTGCCCGCGCCATGGGCTATGCCGGTTCCATGTCCGGCCGCATGAGCAGCTGGTTCAACGATGACTGGTTCGACCGTCCGTTCCGTATGCTGGAGCCGTTCTTCGGCGGCTTTGGCAGCCGGATGCTGACGGAGTTCCCTCAGCCGGTGGACGTGCTGGAGCAGGCGCAGAGCGCCGGCCCGGAGAGCAGCGCCGCCGAGGAGCTGCTGCCGAAGGACGAGGCTATGTCTCTGGCGCTGGAGCGTAGGCGCAATGCGCTGGAGACGCAGCTGCACAACGCGGTGGCGGAGGAGCGTTATGAGGACGCCGCCCGCCTGCGTGATGAGCTGAAGGCTCTGGGCGGCAAGGCGTCCTGACGCCGTTCCGCTATGTTAAAATAACAAATCGAAAGGAAGTGTTCCTTTATGTCTGAGAATAAATTTACCCCCCGTGCAGAGGAAGTTCTGCGTTTGAGCCAGGAGGCTGCCGAGGACCTGGGCCACGGCTATGTTGGCTCCGAGCATCTGCTGCTGGGCCTGATCCGTGAGGAGGAGGGCATCGCCCACCGCGTGCTCAGTGAGTTCGGCGTTACCGATGAAATGGTCTGCTCCGTGCTGCAGCGCAGCGTGGGCAAGGGCGTTTCCGGCGCCGCGCCCAGTCAGGGGCTGACGCCCCGCGCCAAGAGCGTGGTGGAGCTGGCTGTGTCCGAGGCGTCCCGCATGGGCAGCAGCGCCATCGGCACCGCCCATCTGCTGATGGGCTTGCTCCGTGAGGGCGGCAACATGGGCCTGCGTATCCTGCGTACCGTGGGCGTGGACCCCAATAAGATGTACAGCGCTGTGCTGAAGAAGCTCAACGATATGCCCCGGGCTGCCGCCGGCGGCGCCTCCGTCCCTAACCGCGAGGCGGACAAGAAGAACAAGACGCTGGCTGAGTACACCCGCGATCTGACCGAGGCCGCCCGCAGCGGCAAGCTGGACCCCGTTATCGGCCGCGATACCGAGATACAGCGGGTCATCCAGATCCTGTCCCGCCGCAGCAAGAACAACCCCGTGCTCATCGGCGAGCCCGGCGTAGGCAAGACTGCCATCGCCGAGGGACTGGCCGAGCGCATTGCCGCCGGCGATGTGCCCGAGGAGCTGCTGGACAAGCGCATCCTGTCGCTGGACCTCAGCGGCATGGTGGCCGGAACCAAGTACCGCGGCGAGTTCGAGGAGCGCATCAAGAACACCCTGAATGAGGTGAAGAAGGACGGCAACGTCATCCTGTTCATCGACGAGCTGCACACCATCGTGGGCGCAGGCTCCGCCGAGGGCGCCGTGGACGCTGCCAACATCCTGAAGCCCGCCCTGAGCCGCGGCGAGATCCGCGTTATCGGCGCTACCACCCTGAACGAGTACCGCAAGTACATCGAGAAGGATGCCGCGCTGGAGCGCCGCTTCCAGCCCGTCACCGTGGGCGAGCCCACCCCCGAGGCCACGCTGGAGATCCTGAAGGGCCTGCGCGACCGCTATGAGGCGCACCACAAGCTGACCATCACCGACGAGGCGCTGGATGCCGCAGTGCAGCTGTCCAAGCGGTACATCGGCGATCGGTTCCTGCCGGATAAGGCCATCGACCTGATGGACGAGGCCGCTTCGCAGGTCCGCATGACCGCCGAGAGTTCCTCTCCGGACCTGAAGGCCCTGGAGGAGAAGATCACCGCCCTGCACCGGGAGAAGAACGATGCCATCGCCGCCCAGGACTTCGAGAAGGCCGCGCAGCTGCGCGATATCGAGAAGGATTACCAGGAGCAGGTGGACATCGAGCGCGACAAGTGGCGCAAGAGCCTGTCCCAGAACCGGGGCACCGTCACCGCGGATGATATCGCCAAGGTGGTGGCCGGCTGGACCGGTATTCCCGTCACCCGCCTGACCGAGGATGAGTCCATGCGCCTGTTGAAGCTGGAGGAGAAGCTCCACCAGCGTGTGGTGGGTCAGGACGATGCCGTGACCGCCGTGGCCAAGGCTATTCGCCGCAGCCGTGTGGGTCTGAAGGACCCCAAGCGGCCCATCGGCTCCTTCCTGTTCCTGGGCCCCACCGGCGTGGGCAAGACCGAGCTGTGCAAGACCCTGGCGGAGTCCATGTTCGGCGACGAGAACGCCATGGTGCGTATCGATATGTCCGAGTACATGGAGAAGCACACGGTGTCCCGCCTGATCGGCTCGCCTCCCGGCTATGTGGGCCACGAGGAGGGCGGCCAGCTGACTGAGAAGGTGCGCCGTAAGCCCTATTCCGTGGTGCTGTTCGATGAGATCGAGAAGGCCCATGAGGATGTGTGGAACATCCTGCTGCAGATCCTGGAGGACGGCGTTGTCACCGATTCCCAGGGCCGCCGGGTGGACTTCAAGAACACCGTCATCGTCATGACATCCAACGTGGGCGCCCGGAACATCACCGATGCCGCCGCCAAGCTGGGCTTTGACGGCGACGAAAAGGGCGGGAAGGAAACTGAGGAGGCGCGCTTCGCCCGTATCCGCGAGGCGGTCATGACCGACCTGAAGCATACCTTCCGCCCCGAGTTCCTGAACCGTATCGATGAGATCATCGTGTTCCGTCAGCTGACCCAGGAGAACATCGTGGAGATCGCCCGCCGTATGCTCACCGTTACCGGTAAGCGTATGGCCCAGCAGGGCATCACCCTGATCTCCGACGATGACGCCGTGGCCGAGTTGGCCCGTGACGGCTTTGATCCCCAGTACGGTGCCCGTCCTCTGCGCCGGGCCATCCAGAACCAGGTGGAGGATGCCGTAGCGGAGTTGATGCTGGAGGGCAAGCTGAAGTCCGGCGATACCGCCCATGTCCGTCTGCGGGACGGCAAGGTGGTCATCGACAGCGAGGCGGTTCCTGCTGAAGCTGTGTCTGCGGCGGAAGCGCCCGCCGAGACGGCCGCTATCCCTGCGGAGAAATAAACAAAAAGGAACGCCCTTGGGCAATGGCCCAAGGGCGTTCCTTTTTTGTCCTATTGCTTCTTCGCGCGGAGGGAAGGTTTACAGGGTGTCAAGTGCCTGCTTCAGGTCGGCGATGAGGTCCTCGGCGTTCTCCAGACCCACGGACAGACGGATCAGGCCGGCGGCGATGCCGGAGGCGGCCAGTTCCTCCTCGGTGTAGGTGGAGTGGGTCATGGAGGCGGGGTGCTCGATCAGCGTCTCGGCGTCGCCCAGAGACACAGCCACCGTCACCAGGTGCAGGGCGTTCACCAGCTTCACGCCGGCGGCACGGCCGCCCTTGACCTCGAAGGACAGCATACCGCCGAAGTCGCGCATCTGGCGGCGGGCGATGTCATGGCCGGGATGGTCGATCAGGCCGGGATAGTAGACCTTCTCCACGGCGGGGTGGTCATACAGGAACTCCGCCACGGCCTTGGCGTTGGCGCAGTGCTTCTGCATACGGATCTCCAGGGTCTTCAGGCCGCGGAGGATCAGGAAGGCGCAGAAGGGATCCATCACTGCGCCGGTCATATCCTTCAGGCCGAACATACGTACCTCATTGCAGAATTCGGCGGAGCCCACCACAAAGCCCGCGATCACGTCGCCGTGGCCGTTCAGGTACTTGGTGGCGGAGTGCACCACCACGTCTGCGCCCAGCTCCAGCGGCCGCTGGAGGTACGGGGAAGCGAAGGTGTTGTCGCAGATGACCTTGATGTCCTTGTTGTAGCCGTGGGCCAGGGCCGCCACGGCAGAGATGTCCGCGATCTTCAGGTTGGGGTTGGCGGGCGTCTCCAGATACACCGCGCAGGTGTTGGGCTTCAGCGCCTTGCGCACGGCGTCCAGGTCGGAGGTGTCCACAAAGCTGACCTCCACGCCGTAGCGAGTCATGCCGTGGTTCAGAAGGGAGAAGGTGCAGCCGTACAGGGTGCCGTCGGCCACGATATGCTTGCCGGCGCCGGCTACGGTCCACAGCGCGGAGGAGATGGCACCCATGCCGGAGGCGGCGGCCACGCAGGCCTCACCGCTTTCCAGGGCGGCGACCTTGGCCTCCAGCACCGAGGTGGTGGGGTTGGACAGGCGGGTGTAGATATAGCCCGCTTCTTCACCGGCGAAGCGGCGCCCGCCCTGCTCACAGCTGTCAAATACGAAGGTGGAGGTCTGGAAAATGGGGGTGGTCAGTGCGCCGTACTGGGTGTCCTTCACGTTTCCGGCGTGAATGGCTTTTGTACCGAAGCCGCAATCCTTGTTCAGCATGGGTCGTCCTCCTTGCACTATAATGTAACAATAAAGTGTACAGGACCATACGGCCCTTTGCCATAAGGGTAACATATCTGAACCCGACGGTGGTAGCGGTAAAATGCGCCAGCTCGCTATCAATTGGAATTGTAGCTAAAACAGATAATTTCGGAATATATTTTTGTGCAGAATGCTGTATTGCGGGGAAATCGCAAAAAGTTTTAGCGGAAATTAGACATCGTGACGAAAAATACGGCAACATGGCGGCGGATTTTTGTCGGGGAACATGATAAATGAAACAGATAACGATGGGCGCGATTTGCGGGAAACGGTTGCCATTTCCCCCGGAATGTGGTATAAGAGAGACAGAGAGTGCGCCCGGTGTCCGCCGGGTACATGCAGCTTACAGGAGGTCATCACCATGAAGAAGATCATTGCCACCACCAATGCCCCCGCCGCCATCGGGCCCTATTCCCAGGCCATCGACTGCGGCAGCTTCCTGGTCACGTCCGGCCAGGTGCCCTTTGACCCGGCTACCGGCGAGTTCGTCCCCGGCGGCATTACCGAGCAGACCCGTCAGGTACTCACCAACATCAAGGCCATCCTTGAAGCCGCCGGTCTGACCATGGACAATGTGGTCAAGACCACCGTATTCCTGCAGAGCATGGGCGACTTCGCCGCCATGAACGCGGTCTACGCTGAGTTCTTCACTGAGGGGCAGTACCCTGCCCGCAGCGCCGTGGAGGTCGGTGCGCTGCCCCGGGGCGCACTGGTGGAGATCGAAACCATCTGCGTGAAGTAAAGAATCCGGCAAATAAAGAGAGCCGCCCCTTAGGGGCGGCTCTCTTTATGCCTCCTGGTTCAATTCCGAGACGATATCCTTCAGAATGGCGATGAACTTCTCGCCGTAGTCCGTCAGCGGTACGTCCCGGGGCCGTATGACCCCAAGGCGCATATCCGGCACGTCGCCGATCAGCGGCAGCGTCATCAGCCGGTCATCGCCATAGCCGTCCGGCAGTACGCCGCTGCCGGTGGAAACGCAGTCCGTGTGGGCCATGACATTGTAGGCCGTGGCGCGGTCGCTGACGGACACTACCCGGTCAAACTCCGCGCCGGTGCCTACTACCGCCTCCTCGGCGAAGTGGTAGTTGCTGTCCGACTGGGTAAATACCGCGTAGGGATAGGCATACAGCTGCTCCAGGCGCACGGCGCGTTCGCCGGACAGGGGGTGGCCCTTCCGCAGAAACACCCGGGGGCGGATGTCCACCAAAGGCTGGAACGTCAGGTTCTTCTCCCGCAGGATACGGCCGATGAAATGCTCTGTCATGTCCGACACGAAGATGATGCCGAAGGCGCTGCGCCGCGCCGTCACCTCGTCGATGACCGCCGCCATCTCCATCTCCTTGAAGCTCACCTGGATATGCGGCTCGTCCAGCAGGTGCAGGAACTCCACGAATGCCTTGGCGCAGAAGGGATAGCGCTGTGATGCCACCGACAGGGATACCCGGTCGGCAGCCCGGCGCTCACTGTAATAGCGCTCCAGCTTCCGGCTGCGCTCCACCAGCGGCGCGATCTGCGCCGTCAGCTCCCGGCCCTCCTCCGTCAGCGTCACGCCCCGGTTGGTCCGCAGAAAGATGGTCACGCCCAGCTCCCGTTCCACCTCGGCGATGGCCGCCGACAGGGCCGACTGAGACAGAAACAGGTTCCGCGCCGCCCGGTTCATGGACCCGCAGCGGTCCACCTCCAATATGTAGCTCATTTGCAGCAATGTCATCGCGCCGCGCCCCTTTCCCGCCGTTTCTTGCCTTTACTATACCAAAAACCGCGTCCCCTGTAAATAGAATTGACAGATATACGGCCCATCGTGTATAATCGCCGGTGATATACCGTATATATTGCTCTATATAGGAGGCGTACTATGAAACGAGTTATTACCGCCCTGCTGGCGGCCCTGCTGGTCCTGTCACTGGCGGCCTGCGGCAGCGGGGTCGAGACAAAGAAGCTGGCGGGCACCTGGACGTGTACGATCGATGTGACTGACCGCATGAACGCGGCGGCGGAGCAGGCGCTGGGTCTGTCCGCGGCGGACGGCACAGCGCAGATGCCGCTGCAGCTGGTCCTCACCGTGACCGAGGACGGCGCCTATACCCTCCGCTACGACAGCGACGCCGTCCGCACGGCGCTGGATGCCTATGCCGCGGCGCTGCGCCCGACGGCGGTGGAGAGCGTCTATGCCGCCGCGGAGGAGCAGGGCCTCTCCCGTGAGGAATACGACGCGGCCATGGAGAAGGCCGGCATCACCATGGACGATATGGTGGCGGCCATTTTCGCCGGGGTGGACGAGGAGGAGCTGCTCTCCCTGCTCACCGGCCGCAGCGCCGCGATCACCGGCTATTGCAGGGCGGAGGGCGGCCAGCTGTATCTGGCGGATACCGCCGCCGACCTGACCGAGACGGCGGACTGCCTGAGCTATACCCTTTCCGATGGGACCATGACCTGGACCGACGCGCAGGGCGAGCTCAGCAGCCAGCTGACGGAGGAGGAGCAGGAGCTGCTCCGCGTGCCCCTGACTTGGACAAAACAGGAGGAGAGCAAATAAAAAAGAGCGCCCTGTGGGCGCTCTTTTCCTTTGCCTTAAAATGCCTCAAAAATCCAGTTCTGTGCGGGTGCAGACCTCCTTGATCTTGGCCTGCAGGCGTTTCAGATCCTCGAAAGTCTCCGGCTTTTTCCGGGGGTCCCGCAACAAGGCGGCGGGGTGATACAGCGCCATCATCAGGCAGCCGTCCTTCTCGAAGAACTGGCCGTGCTCCTGGCTGATCTTAAAGTCCGGGCGGATGATCTCCATGGCGCTGACGCGGCCCAGACACACGATGATCTTGGGCTGCATCAATGCCCGCTGCCGCTGGAGATAGCCCTTGCAGGCGTCCTTCTCCGTGTTCATGGGATCCCGGTTCTCCGGCGGGCGGCACTTAACGGAGTTGGTGATATACAGGCGGCTGCGGTCCAGCCCGATCATCTTCAGCATATCGTCCAGCAGCTTGCCGCCCCGGCCCACGAAGGGCTCGCCCTGCTTGTCCTCGTTAGCGCCGGGGGCTTCGCCGATGATCATGATCTCCGCATCCTCCCGGCCCACGCCGAAGACCACGTTGGTGCGCGTTTCCGCCAGTGTACAGGCGTGACAGTGCAGACATTCCTGCCGCAGGGCTTCCCACTCGGTCATAGTCGTTTCTCCTTTATCTCTCTGCGAACGGGCTTACTTTTCCAATCTGGACAGCAGCCACGCTTCAATGTTCTTCGTAATATCCGCAGTGTATGCCTTTTCGTTGAGTATCTCATGCCGCAGGCCCGGATACAGCTTCAGCGTGCAGTCCCGCATACCGGCAGCCCGGAAGGCGTCATAGGTCTGGCGCACGCCCTTGCCGCAATTGCCCACCGGGTCCTTGTCGCCAGCTACGAACAGCACCGGCATTTCCCTGTCCATCTGCCGCAGATGGCTCTGCCGCTGGTTAAAGCGTATGCCGTGCAGCATCTGGCGGAACAGGCCCACCGTGGCGTCCGCGCCGCAGAGGGGGTCGGCGATGTAGTCGTCCACGTTGCTCTCGTCGGCGGAGAGCCAGTCCACCTTCGTGCGGTTGGGGGCGAACAGCTTGTTGTAGCTGCCGAAGGCCAGCTCCGTCACCAGCTCGCTGGTGGCGTTCTCGCCGCTGACGGCGGCGATGGCATTGGCCAGCGCCAGCCCGCCGGTGATGGCTGCCTGGGGCTGCCAGCCGGTGCCCATGATGACCGCCGCCTTCACCGTGCCGGGATAGCGGATCAGGTATGTCCTGGTCAGGAAGGAGCCCATGCTGTGGCCCATGATGCACAGCGGCACATCAGGATAGCGCTGCTTCAGCCGCTGGTGCAGGATATAGATATCGTCCACCACCGTATTCCATGTGCTGCCCTGACCGAAATACACCGGCGTTCCGCCCTCCGGCAGCGACTTGCCGTGGCCTAAGTGGTCGTGTCCGGCCACAACGATGCCCTGTTCATTCAGGGCGCGGGCAAAGCCGTCGTACCGGGCGATATGCTCGGCCACGCCGTGACAGATCTGCAGTACAGCGCGGACGGCCACGCCCTCCGGCTCCCACAGCATCCCGTGGAGCTGGGTCTTGCCGTCGCTGGACAGAAACGTGAATTCACTCAAATTTGTCATGGTGTATCCGCTCCTTTCATGGTATAATTCTTATCATCATACAGTGTACCACAAAAATCCGGAAATGAAAAGAGGGTTCGCCATGTCGCAGTACATATTGGCGCTGGATCAGGGCACCACCAGCTCCCGCGCCATCGCCTTTGACCGGTCGGGGAATATCGCCGCCCTAAGCCAGCAGTCCCTGCCCCAGCACTATCCCCAGGCGGGGTGGGTGGAGCACGACCCCCTGGAGATATGGGACACCCAGCGCCGCGCCGCGGCGGAGGTCATCGCCCGGCTGCCGGAGGGCAGCGTGGCAGGCATCGGCGTCACCAACCAACGGGAGACGACGATCCTCTGGGATAAGGCCACCGGTGAACCGGTGTACAACGCCATCGTCTGGCAGTGCCGCCGGACGGCGGAGCTGTGTGAGGAGCTGAAGCGCCGGGGGCTGGAGGAGCGCATCCGCTCGGCCACGGGGCTGCTGATCGACGCCTACTTCTCCGGCAGCAAGATCCGCTGGATACTGGACAATGTGCCCGGCGTCCGCCGCCGGGCCGAACGGGGCGAGGTGCTGTTCGGTACCGTGGAGAGCTGGTTGATCTGGAAGCTCACCGGCCGGCATGTCACCGACTACGCCAACGCCAGCCGCACCATGCTTTTTGATATCCACCGCCTGGCCTGGGATGAGGAGCTGTGCGGCATTCTGGGGGTCCCTACGGCCATGCTGCCGCAGCCCGTGCCCAACAGCGCCGTCTACGGCACGGTGCAGCCCAGTATCCCGGGGCTGGAGTCCCTGGCGGGCGTCCCGGTCTGCGGCGCGGCGGGCGATCAGCAGTCCGCCCTGTTCGGCCAGACCTGCTTCGCTCCCGGCGAAGCCAAGAACACCTACGGCACCGGCTGCTTCACCCTGATGAACGTGGGCGAAAAGCCTGTGCGCTCCCGCGCCGGATTGCTGACCTCCGTGGCCTGGCAGGTGGACGGAAAGACCACCTATGCCCTGGAGGGCAGTGTGTTCAACGCCGGCAGCACCATCCAGTGGCTGCGGGATGAGCTGGGTATCATTTCCTCGGCGCCGGAGATCGACGTGCTGGCCGCCACAGTGCCGGACAGCGGCGGCGTGGTGGTGGTACCGGCCTTCACGGGTCTGGGTGCGCCTTACTGGGATATGTACGCCCGGGGCGCTATTCTGGGCGTCACCCGGGGCACAGGACGGGCGCACATCGCCCGGGCGGTGCTCAGCTGTATCGCTGCCCAGGTCACAGACCTGATGCTGGCCATGCGCCAGGATGCCGGCTGCGATATTGCCCTTCTGCGGGCGGACGGCGGGGCCAGCGTTTCTGATGTGCTGCTGCAAATGCAGGCGGATCTGCTGCGTATCCCTGTGGATCGGCCGGAGATGGTGGAGACCACCGCCTTCGGCGCGGCGGCGCTGGCGGGGCTGAGCTGCGGCTTCTGGCGGGATATGGACGAGATCGCCGCCCTGCGCCGCAGCCAGAGGATGTTCCTGCCGGAGCGCCCGCAGGCGGACTGCGATGCCTATTACCGTCTGTGGAAACGGGCTGTTTCCCGGGCCGCTGACTGGATAGAGCATTAAGTAAACAGTGTGTAAATTTCGCCATATAGCGCTTGCAACCGCTGAAAAAACGCGCTATACTGGCGTCAACAGGAATATATGCCGTGCACTGTCCCGCGTGTGTACGCGGGAGGAGAGCCGGGAGATATGGAAAGGAGCTATTATCTATGGGTATTCTCAATGACATCAGCAAGAAGGCGCAGGAGTACGCCGGCATCGCCGTGGACAAGGCCAAGGACCTGGCCGAAGTGGCCGCGGACAAGGCCCAGACCCTCAGTGACACCGCCAAGACCAATATGGCTATTATGAACGAGCAGCGCGAGCTGGAGAAGAACTACCGCGCCATCGGCGAGTGGTTCGTGGCGGAGCACCAGAGCGACGTCCCCGACGCCGTCAAGGACGTGGTGGCTGCCGTCAACGCCAGCAAGGAGCGTATCGCCCAGCTGGAGGCCAGCAAGCCCCGGAAGGACGAGCCGGCGGTGGACGAGTCTGAGGTGACCTTCAAGGTCTGCCCCGTCTGCGGCGCCGCCAGCGACAGTAAGTTCTGCCCCCACTGCGGCGCGCCCATGGGCGAGTAAAATACAGAAAAAAGAGGACCGCCGCCGGCGGTCCTCTTTTGCAAGCGCTTCATAAAAAGGAAGGCCCGCGAGGGCCTTCCTTTTACTTTTCGTTGGGCATCTTCCAGCCGTTGTGGTCGGTGTGCAGCAGATGGTGGGACTTTTCGCCCAGCGGAGCTTTCAGGAATTCCCGGTACAGCGCCTGTACGTCCTTGTTCCGGTGGGAGAACCGCACCTTGGCACTCTTGTCGATGCTCCACAGGATATCGCCGCGATATGCCGCCAGCTCCTGCCCGTCGTGTATGGGCTGCCCGCCGCCGCCGGCGCACCCGCCGGGACAGGCCATCACCTCAACGAAGTCGTAATCCACATCGCCCTCGTCGATGGCGTGCATCAGCTTACGGGTGTTGCCCAGTCCGCTGACCACTGCCACGCGGACGTTGCCCGCGCCGGGGATGGTGAATACGGCCTCCTTCCAGCTGTCCATACCGCGTACGGCGGAGAAGGCGTCCGGCTTCGGTTCCTTGCCGGTAATGAGATAGTACGCGCTCCGCAGAGCCGCGTCCATCACGCCGCCGGTGGCGCCGAAGACCACCGCCGCGCCGGTGCCGGTGCCCAGCGGACTGTCAAAGGGTGTTTCTGGCAGCACCGCGGGATTGATCTGTTCGCCCCGCAGCATCCGCACGATCTCGCGGGTGGTCAGCACCACATCCACGTCCTGGTCGCCCTGCTCGTCCTTCATGGTGGGCAGCGCACACTCCGCCTTCTTGGCGGTGCAGGGCATGATGGACACCACAAACAGCTTCTTGGGGTCCACGCCGATCTTCTGGGCAAAGTAGCTCTTGGCGACGGCACCGAACATCTGCTGGGGGCTCTTGGCGGTGGACAGGTTTTCCGTATATGACGGGAATTGTCCCTTCAGGAACCGCACCCAGCCGGGACAGCAGCTGGTGAACATGGGCCAGTGATATTTGTTCCGGTGGGTAAAGCGCTCGATGAACTCACTGCCCTCCTCCATGATGGTCAGGTCGGCGGCGAAGTCTGTGTCGAATACATAGTCGAAGCCCATGGTCTTCAGCGCCGTCACCATGCGCTCCGCCGTGGCAAACTTGGGGTCCAGATGATAAAACTCTGCCCAGGCCGCCCGCACCGCCGGTGCGACCTGCACCACGGTGATCCGGTCCTTGTTCGCCAGCGCGTCGAACACCTTGCCGGTGTCGTCGTGCTCCTGCAGACCGCCCACGGGACAGTGGGTGATGCACTGGCCACAGAAGGTGCAGTCGCTCTCGCCCAGGGTCCTGGTGTGGGCCACACCCACGGTGGTGCGAGTACCGGTGCCCATCAGGTCCCAGATGCCCATGCCCTGGATCTTTTCGCATACCTGGATGCACCGCATACACTTCACGCAGCGGTTTTCGATACGCACCACCGGATTGGAGTAGTCCGTGGGGATGTTCTTCAGGTCGTCGATATAGTGGTCGCCCAGCAGGTTATAGTCATTGGTCAGCTGCTGGAGCTTGCAGTTGCCGCTGCGGGTGCACTTGGTGCATTTCGTCTCATGCTGGCTCAGCAGCAGCCGCAGATTGACTCGCCGGGCCTCGCGGACACGGGGTGAGCTGGTGTACACCACCATGCCCTCACTGACAGCGCTGTCGCAGGAGGGCACCAGCCGTGCATAGCCCTCCACCTCCACCATGCAGATGCGGCACGCGCCGATCTCGTTGATGTCCTTCAGATAGCACAGGGTGGGGATGCTGATCCGCAGGGTCTGGGCCGCCTCCAGAATGGTGGTGCCTTCCGGCACCGATACGGTCCGCCCGTCGATGGTCAGAGTTACCATTTTTCGTTCCTCCCTCCCCGGAAAATGCCGTAGCCGTAGTGGTCGCACCGCAGGCAGCGGGACGCCTCGGTCCGCGCGCCCTCCTCGGTGAGCCCGCACTCGATATCCTCAAAGTCGCACCGGCGCTCGCAGGCCTCGCGTTCCGTGGTGTTGATGCGTCCGTGGGGTGCGCGGTTGTTCAGCCGCGGTGCCGGGATGTCCAGTTCTACCTTGATCTCATGCCGGAAACCCAGATGCTCGTCGATGTTGGCCGCCGCCACCTTGCCAGCGGCAATGGCGCGGATGGCGCTGGCGGGCCCGGTGACGCAGTCGCCGCCGGCAAATACGTTGTCCATGTCGCCCACTTGGCCAGACAGCCCCGCCACAAACGTGCCGCGCTTGATGGGTACGCCCGCCTGCTCGAAGCCCTGGATCTCGATGCCCTGGCCGATGGCCACCACGATGATGTCCGCCGGGATGCGTACCTCCGGCAGGTCGGCCTTGTTGGGCCGGGGCCGCCCGGACTTGTCCGCCTCGCCGATGATCTGGGGCTGCACCCACAGCGCGGCGGCATTGCCGTCCTCGTCGGCCTCGATGTGGGAGGGGGCCATCAGGGCGGCGATCTCCGCGCCCTCGGCCATGGCGCCCGTCACCTCGTCCGGCAGGGCGGTCATGTCCTCGATGCGGCGGCGGTACACGCACGTCACCTTCTCCGCCCCCAGGCGGATGGAGCTGCGGGTCACGTCCATGGCCACATTGCCGCCGCCGATGACAACTACCCGCTTGCCGGAGAAGTCCGGCATCACGTCATTACCGATGGAGCGCAGCATCTCCACCGCGGACATCACGTTCTTGCTGTCCTCGCCGGGGATGCCCACTTTCTTGTCCTGATGGGCGCCGATGGCGATGTACAGGCAGTCATACTCCTTCAGCAGGTCCTCTATCCACAGCTGGGTGCCCACGGTCACGCCGGTGTGTGCCTCAATGCCCAAAGAGAGGATGGAGGCGATCTCCGCATCCAGCAGGTGCCGGGGGAAGCGGTAGTTGGGGATGCCGTAGCGCAGCATACCGCCCAGCTTCTCCCGTTCCTCGAATACCGTCACCTTGTGACCCATCAGGGCCAGGTAATAGGCGCAGCTCAGGCCGCTGGGCCCGCCGCCGATAATGGCCACCTTCTTGCCGGTGGGCGGCGCGCAGGGGGGCTGGGGCACGTCTCCGGCAGTGTCCACGGCGTAGCGCTTCAGCCCGCGGATGTTGATGGCATCGTCGATCATGTTCCGGCGGCACCGCGCCTCGCAGGGGTGCTCGCAGATATAGGCGCAGGCCACAGGGAAGGGATTGTCCTTACGGATCAGCCGCACCGCATCGGCGCAGCGTCCCTCGCCTATCAGGGCCATATAGCCGGGTACGTCCACACCGGCGGGACACAGGGCCACGCAGGGCACCGGCAGCTGCAAGCCCGCCAGACAGCGGTGGTGTAGGATGTGTTCCTCGTAGTCATCCCGGAAGCCCTCCAGCCCGTCCAGCACCAGTCGGGCGGCATCGCGCCCGATGGCGCAGTCGGCGGTGTTCACCACGGTCCGCGCCGTTTTCTCGATAATGGCCAGGGTGCTCATGTCGGCGGTGCCGTCCAGCACGGTGGCGATGAGCTTGCTCAGTTGCCCCAGACCGATACGGCAGGGCACGCACTTGCCGCAGGACTGGGCGTGGCACAGCTGCAAAAACGACAGGGACATATCCACCGGACAGAGGCCCGGAGGACTGGCGGCGATGCGGCGCTCCACGTCCCGGTAGAGATTATCCACCACGGTCTGGGCGCGGCTTGGGTTCTTGATGTCGAGTCTGCTCAAGGGGGTCACTCCTTCCGTCTGCACTGCGCGGAAGCGTGTCCGCGCGGCGCTTGGAAATTATAAGTTAAACAAAAGAATGACACAAAATCCACCAAAAGTCAACATAAGAAAAAAGATTGTTTTCATAAGAGGAAATTATCGTAAATTGCCTGGTTTTTAACGTTATTTACAGCACAAAACGATAGATTTAAAGCGTGAAAGTTTCTTAAAGGGAAACGTCCGAAGACTGCCTGCGCAGGAAATGGCGTCCCGCGGCGTCCCGATCCGCGGCCATCAAAAAAGGGAGCTCCGCCGCAGCGGTGCTCCCTTTTAGGTTCTTATGCTCTTATGCGCGGCCACTGCGCAGGTAGCCATAGTTCTTCTTGAGTATGTTGCGGAAGAAGGGGATGCACAGTACCGTATCCGCCGCGATCCACGCCATGGGGTCGGCGGCGCAGAGGGCGTAGAAGGCCATGGCCGGTGCATCGGCGCTGACGGCGCCGCCGGTAAACAGCCCCGGCAGCACCAGACACACGGTGATACGCGCCACCAGCTCCGCCGCGCCTGCGCCCAGCACGAAGCCGCTGCGCCCGATGCCCTGCACGCAGTTGCGCACTACAAAGACGAAGCCCAGAAACAGGTACATGGAGAAGTCCACATACAGCAGCGAGTTGCCGTAGCGCACCGCGTCCGGCGTCACCTTGTCGGCGCTGAGGAACACATGGTAGCAGAAGTCGCCCCTTGTCAGCAGCAGACCCGTGCCCGCCGCCAGAATCGCCAGAATGGACACCATGCCCAGCGCCTGCAGCGTGCCCCGGCGAATGCGGTCGTACTGACCTGCACCCAGATTCTGCGCCGTGAAGCTGGTCATGGCGCCGCCCAGCGCGTTCATGGGCGTGGCCACCAGATTGAACAGCCGGTTGGCTGCGCCAAAGCCATTCTGCGCCGCGTTGGACACCATCACGCCGTCCCGCATGTCGAACTTCACCACGCCGCCCTGCATGACGATGATGCCGATGGCCAGCACGGAGAATTGCAGGCCAAGGGGAATGCCGCGGACCAGGTGCCGCTTCACGTCCATGAGGGTGATGCGCCAGTCCTCCCGGTGCAGGCGCAGCACCGGATAGCGCACAAAGGCGTAGATAAAGCAGCCGATGGTGCTGACCAGCTGCGCCAGCACCGTGGCAAGGGCTGCGCCCGCCACGCCCCAGCGGAACACCAGAATGAACGCCAGATCCAGCCCCACGTTCAGTACCGTGGAGAACAGCAGGAACAGCAGCGGTGTCACGGAATCGCCCATGGCGCGCAGGAAGGAGCAGATGAAGTTGTAGAACAGCTGCGCGCCGATGCCGGCGAAGATAATGGCGCAGTAGGTGTGCGCCGCGGTGTACACCTCGTGGTGGGCGGGTGTCACGTTGATCCACGCCAGCATGGGATCCAGCAGCACCAGCGCCAGCGCCGTCAGTGCCACCGTCAGCGCGGCGGACAGCAGCAGCTGCGTGGCCAGCGAGCGGCGCACGCCCCGTTCGTCGTGCATGCCCACATAGTAGGACGTGATGACGCAGAAGCCCGCGCTGACGCCGAAGGCGAACTGCAAAAAGATGAACACCAGAGAATTGGTATCGTTGACGCCGGCCACCTCGGCGGCGGTCAGCGTCTGACCAACGATGGCCGCGTCGCTGATGGAGTACACCTGCTGCAGCAGGTACGACAGGATCACCGGCAGAGAAAACAGCAGGATCACCCGCCAGCACTTGCCCTGCGTCAGATCCATAGGCTCCCGCTTTGTATGGGCTGTTTTCACAGAAATCACCCCGTTCTTTTGTATAGTATAGACAAATAATCCTCTCAGAGCGCCGATTATAACGCCGCCGTCCGCCGTTGTCAATACATGCGGTGAAATTTTCGCTTTGCGGTATTGTTTTGCCGTTTTCGCCGGGTTTGTGTTGATTATACCGGGCAGATATGCTAAAATCAGCTCATCAGATACCGTAAGGGAGGGCGCGAAATTGAAAAAAGCCTCGGATAAAAAGAGCATCCGCCACATGCTGATCTATCTGCTTCTGCTGGCCGCCGTCATCGCCGTCGGCTGCTTCACAGACCTGTTCGACTTCAAGGAACTGGGTGCCGTCTTCACCGTGAATATGACCTCCCTGCTGAAGCTGGTCATTATGGTGCTGGTGATCCTGCTGGCCGCCAACATCATCATTTTCGTGCTGGGCTGCATCAAGCCGCGTTCCCACCGCGGCGGGTCTGTGCTGTCGCTGCTGAGCAGCCTGGTCAAATATGTGGCCGGCATCATCATTGTCTGCCAGAGTCTGTCCCTGCTGGGCGTTAACGTGGGCACCATCATCGCCAGCGTCGGCGTGCTGGCCCTGGTGGTCGGCTTCAGCGCCGAGAGTCTTATCGCTGACGTGGTCATCGGCGCCTTCATGCTGCTGGAGAACCAGTACAACGTGGGCGACATCGTGGAGGTCAACGGTTTCCGGGGCGTGGTCACCAAGATCGGAATCCGCACCACCTCCATCACCGACGGCGGCGGCAATGTGAAGATCATCAACAACTCGGAGATGAAGAATATCCTCAACCGTTCCGATAACAACTCCTGGTCTGTCAGCGATATCTCCATCCCCTATGAGACAGACCTGGAGAAGCTGGAGGCGCAGCTGCCCACCCTGCTGGAGGATATTTTCCGCGCCCGGGGCGACGTGATGCTGGATACGCCCCAGTACCTGGGCGTCCAGACGCTGGACGCCTCCGGCATCGTCCTGCGCTTCTGGGTGAAGGTGGCGGAGAAGAACATCTACGCCGGCGCCCGCGCCCTGAACCGTGAGCTGCTGCTGGGCTTCCGCCGTCTGGGTGTGGAGTGCCCCTTCCCTCAGATGGACGTACACATGAAATAAGCCATGGAAGAGAAGAACAAGGAGTTCACCCTGGCGCAGGAGCACGCCGCCCCTCCACCGGAGTGCGCTGCCCTCCCGCCGGAGGTCCTGCCGCCGGACACCGTCCTTCCCGGCGAGGCCTCCGCCGCGGAAAGTGCCGCCGCGCTGAAAAAGAAGACCGCCAAGTGGAAAAAGATCGCCATTATGCTGGTGGGCCTGTCGGCCATGACGGCGGTGGCCGTCACCGGCGGCGGCACAGCGGAGGATCCCGGCCCCGCAACGCCGGACACCCCGCCGGTCCAGCAGGAGCCGTATGTTCCGCTGGAACCGGAGCCGGAGCCCCTCACCGGTGTTCTGCACTATACCATATACAACGATACCTTCGACGACAGCGGCGTGCCCCTGATCCTGGCCGAGGGTACCGTGGACATGGCCGCGCTGTCCGATACGCCCCTGGCGCTGCCCCAGCCGGAGACACCGTCCGATGGCAGCTATGCGTTCCTGGGCTGGGCGGGCCGGTATGACACCGCCGGCGGAAAGGTCTGGACGACGGTGCCGGACCCCCTGACAGCGGACTTCGCGGCGTCCATCAGACCCGGAGATACAGGGGAGAGGTCGATCGTGCTCCGCGCCGCCTGGCGGCTGACGGAGCAGAGCCGCTATCCCTGGTCCCTGACCCTGGACGACGGCATCAATGCCGTCACCTATGAGGCGGCGGTGCCTATGGCCTCCGGCGGCAACGTGTACCTGTGCGCCTACCCGCAGCCCACCCGCGACGGCTATCGCTTCGCCGGCTGGCTGAACGCGGCAGGGGAGAGGGTGGACCTTCTGCCCGCCTCCGCCTTCTTTGCGAAAACCGCCGACGGCGAAACGGACTGGCGTACCACCGTCTCTGTCACCCTCACCGCGGACTGGGAGAAAGCATAACAAAAAAGAACAGTCCTTCACGGACTGTTCTTTTTTGATTCTTCTTAGTACGCCACGCCCCAGTAGATGTCCGTGGTGGCGGGCTTGCCGCACATGACGCACTTGCCGGTGGTGCCGGACTGCTTCAGCGGCATGCAGCGGCTGGACACGCCGGCCTTCTCCTTCATGGCCAGCTCGCACTCCAGACTGCCGCACCACTTGGTACGGGCGAAGCCGCCCTTGCCCTGGGCCATCTCCTTGACCTCCTCCCAGGAGGTCATATCGAAGGTGTTGTCCTCCAGGTTCTTCTCCGCCATGGCGTACAGGTTGTCGTGGACATCCTGCAGCAGCTGCTGCACGGCGCGCTCCAGCTCCGTCAGGGGCACGAAGGTCTTTTCACCGGTGTCGCGGCGGGCGATGCAGCACTGCCCCTTCTCCATGTCCTTGGGGCCGATCTCCACACGCAGGGGCACGCCCTTCATCTCGTACTGGGCGAACTTCCAGCCGGCGGACTGGTCGCTGTCGTCCATGCTGACGCGGATGCCGGCGGCGGTCAGGCGGTCGCGCAGACCGGCGGCGGCCTCCAGCACGCCCTCCTTGTGCTGGGCGATGGGGATCACCACCACCTGGGTGGGAGCGATCACCGGGGGCAGCACCAGACCGTGGTTGTCGCTGTGGGTCATAATGATGGCGCCGATCAAGCGGGTAGACGCGCCCCAGCTGGTCTGGAAGGGATATTGCAGGGTATTGTCCCGGCCGGTGAACGTCACGTCATAGGCGCGGGAGAATTTGTCGCCGAAGAAGTGGCTGGTGCCGGACTGTAGGGCCTTGTGGTCCTTCATCATGCACTCGATGGTATAGGTGGCCTCGGCACCGGCGAATTTCTCCTTGTCGGTCTTGCGGCCCTTCACCACGGGCATGGCCAGCGCGTTTTTGCACACGTCGGCGTAGCAGTTCAGCTGCTGCTCCGTCTCGGCCTCGGCCTCGGCGGCCGTCTCGTGGATGGTGTGACCCTCCTGCCACCAGAACTCGCGGCTCCGCAGGAACGGGCGGGTGGTCTTTTCCCAGCGGATGACGGAGCACCACTGGTTGTACAGCATGGGAAGCTCACGGTAGCTGTGCAGCACGTGGCTCCAGTGGTCGCAGAACATAGTCTCGGACGTGGGGCGGAAGGCCAGACGCTCCTCCAGCTGTTCGCTGCCGCCATGGGTGACCCAGGCCACCTCCGGGGCGAAGCCGGCCACCAGCTCACCCTCTTTTTTCAGCAGGCTCTCGGGAATCAGCACCGGCATGGCCACATTCACATGGCCGGTCTTCTTGAACTCCGCGTCCATGTACTTCTGGATATTCTCCCAAATGGCATAGCCGTAAGGTCGAAGGATCAGAAAGCCCTTGACGCTGGCGTAGTCCACCAGCTCCGCCTTCAGGCAGATATCCGTATACCACTTGGCGAAATCCTCCTCCATGGGGGTGATCGCCTCTACATTTCTCTGATCCTTAGCCATAGCTTTATACCATTCCTTTGTTAGTATATAGGGTGTGTGCCAACTTCACATTTTACCCGCCGCCATGTGACTTGTCAAGTTGCCGCCGCAAAAAGGCCGCAAAAAAGCGCCCCGCAGGGCGCTTTTTCAGCAATCCCGGCCCAGCCGCCTGTCGCGGCGCCGGCCAACGATGACATACACGAACACATAGGCGATGGCGCCGGTCAGCAGTCCGGCCAGCACATCGATGGCCGCGTGCTGCTTGACGAACACGGTGGCCGCCATGATGAGGATAGCGTACAGCGTTGCGCCCCAGCGCCAGCCGGGCTTCCGCAGTCCCGGCGTGTGCCACACCGCCGCCACAGCCGCCATGCAGCCCAGAATATGCACGCTGGGGAAGACGTTGGTGTTGGTGTCGATGGAATAGGTGTACTCCACCAGCCAGGTGGCGGCATTGTGGTGCGCCATCACCGCCGGACGCAGATCCTGCCCGTTGGGCACCAGAATGCAGAACACCACCGCCGTTGTGAACGTCACCATGATGAACCACATATACCGGCGGAAGCCCTCGGCGTCCTTCAGGATCAGATAGATGCCCAGCACCACCAGCAGCGGGCTCCAGGACACATAGGGGAAGATGAACCACTCGCAGAAGGGGATATAGGTGTCCAGCACCGTCTGTGTGGCCCAGTAGTTATCGGTAATAAAGTGCTCGATGGTAAAAAACATCGCCAGATAGACCGGCAGATACGCGCCCCACCAGGCGTGGGGATGGGTCTTGAAGAATTGCTTGATCGCCTGCATACGATCCCTCCGACAGACTTGATGATTTCGTATCCCGTATTGTACCAGAACCGCCCCGGAAAAGGCAACCCCCGCCCCGCAAATATCACAGAATTTTTACAACTCAGGCAAATCACCGCAGGTGTTGAACGGACTGGACAAACCGGGGCGGCGTATAGTATACTGTCTCCAATACAGACACAGGAGGAACTGCTATGCAGATCATCAAGCGGGAGGAACTTCCCGAACAGCGCCAGGTGCGCCTGACTATCGCCGTGGACAAGGACACCTGGCAGGCGTCCCTGGCCAGATGCTATCAGGGCGTCAAGTCCGTCTGCCCCGTGGCCGGCGAGCCTACCCGTGAAAACCTGGAACAGGCCTACGGCCCCGAGTTTTTGTACCAGGAGGCCGTCAACGACACCTATCCCCAGGCGCTGGTGGAGGCCATCAGCCAGAGCGATATCCAGATCGCCGGGACCCCCACCCTGTCGGTGGAGACCATCGGCCCCGACGGCTACACCTTCGCCGCCGTTATCGATCTGTACCCGGAGGTGGAGCTGGGCCAGTACAAGGGCCTGTCCGCCGTCTATCCCGAGGTGGAGCTGAGCAATGACGATACCGAGGCCGCCCTGGACGAGTACGCCCGGGCCAACCCCGATGTGCAGCATCCGGAAAGAGCCGCCATGGGCGACGAGGTGACGCTGGACTTCGAGGGCTTTGTGGACGGCGTGCCCTTTGAGGGCGGCAAGGGCGAGCAATATCCCCTGCTGCTGGGCAGCGGCTACTTCATTCCCGGCTTTGAGGAGCAGGTGGCCGGCGCCGCCGTGGGCGAGGAGCGCGACGTAAAGGTCACCTTCCCCACGGAGTACGTCCCGGAGCTGGCCGGCAAGGACGCGGTGTTCCATATCAAGGTCCACCAGATCACCCGGCGGGCCATGCCGGAGTGGGACGATGATTTCGCCCGCCGGCAGGGTTTTGACGATGTCTCTGCCCTGCGCCGGGCCGTCATGGAGACGGCGGTGCAGAAAAAGCAGGCCCAGGCCGCCGAGCAGTTCGCCAATGACCTGATCCGCCAGGTGACGGAGGCCATGACCGTTGCCATTCCCGCTGCCATGGTGGAGAACCAGCTGGACGGGCTGATCAACGAGCTGCGCGGCCATTTACAGGCCCAGGGCGTGTCCCTGGAGCAGTACCTGGAGATGGGGAACACCACGATGGAGCAGCTGCGTGACCACGCCCGCGAGCAGGCCGCCGCGGCGGCGCGCTATGAGCTGGCCATGACCGAGATCGCCCGCCGCGAGGGAATCGACATTTCCGAGGCGGACGTGGACGCCAAGTATGCCGAGCTGTCCAAGCAGTACGGCCTGTCCGTGGAGCTGCTGCGCCAGCAGCTGCCGCCCCTGCGCCTGCGCCACGACCTGAAGCTGGCCGCCGCCCAGGCGGTGGTGGTGGACTCCGCCAAACGCAAATGACCGTCCCGCGGGCAGCAGCCTGCCCGCGTACCGATCAATGAAAAGCAAGGGAAGGCCCGTACGGGCCTTCCATTTTTGTATATCGAAAACCACTTGCCCAGTGAGCGGTTTTCAGGATACAAAGGGCGGCGGACAGATACTGCCCGCCGCCAGATCGCTTTGTCGCTTATATGCCCTACCAGGGATAGAAGTAGATCACCGTGTCCGGCTCCATCTGAATGGGCAGATAGGAGCCGTGCTGTCCCTTGTCGACGGACAGATAGGTGTAGTCCTCAAAAGCCATGGGAACCTGCACGATGAAGCCATCGTGGATGATCCGCTCCGTCTCGCCGGGTGTGTATCTCTTGCCGCCGGTGCGGGTCATATCCAGCATTATCACGCCGGAGTATTCCCCGTTGGCGGTCAGCCCCCATTCGCCTTCATAGACCTCCTCCGGTGTGACGAAGTCACTTTCGTACCACCAGGTGAAGGTCGCCGCGCCCCAATAGTCCTCCTGACTGCTGTTGGCGTGCAGCTCCAGAGTGGCCAGAGCGGGCTTATCCGTATGACCCTGCCACGCCCATATCTCCTGCGTCAGCTGGGAGCCGGAGGGACACGTCCAGCCGATGTCGCTGCCGAAGCCGTCGTTCCCCTCCTGTGAGTAAAAGGTGAAGTCGTAGGCCAGCCTCCGTTCGTTCTCGGAGTCGTAGGGCAGCGCCACTATTCCGGGGATGGGATACCAGCTCAGGGTATCGGGGTGACTGTCGGTCAAGAGCAGCTCCGTGGTATCGGTGGGGACAGTCCCCAGATCGTTGGAGACGAACAGCAGGATCGGGTCGCCGCTCTCGCTGCGGTAGAGCATATCAAGGGTCTCGTAAGACAAGAGGGTTTGTGTTTGAAGATCGAAGTGTAGAAATTAGACGGGGCGATGATGTTATTTGGAACGGAAGTATTCAGACAATAGAAAATACCTTGTTAGAAATTTGTGCGTTTTCATTGTTTAAGGTTGAACTGCTCAAAAATGAATGGAGGATGTGAGATGGCTAACCTTCAAGAACGCCGGGACAAATCCGGCAAGCTGATCTCCTACTCCATCCGCGTCCACCGTGGCCGTGGTGCTGACGGTAAGCAGCTCAAGCCGTGGACGGCGACTTTTGAAAAAGAGTGCCGGGAGGGTGTGACCTCCGACAGCCGTCTGAGATTTGAAGAATACTGCAACTATGTGATCGGCCTAAAGGAGCAGCGGGGTATAAAGCACTCGACCATTGTCCGCTATAGAGAACTGACGGAGCGTCTATACCCGCTCCCGTTGGGGTCAGCGTTTGGGTCAGGAAAAAGCAGCGGGAGAAAACAACAACTTATGCAAACAAAAAGACCCGAAACCGTAAGGTTTCGGGTCTTTTCTGGTTGCGGAGGGAGGACTTGAACCTCCGACCTCCGGGTTATGAGCTGCAGTCAGGAATACTTTTGCGGCGATTATTCAGGGGTTTGGCACATATTGACGGCTTTTTCCAACGCTCCGAATCCACTGAAATCTGCCCAATCCACTGTGTGCTAACCCCGTATGGGTCAAAATGTGGTCTTAAAAATGGGTCAGCCAAGCAGGCAGCTTTCACTGCCAAATTTGGACTTACGACACATTCAAGACCACTTTGGATTCACTTTTCCGATGGTTACGCTGCCCGGGTTTTCAAGAGATTTTTCATCCCCTGTTTTCGAGCCAACCGCCAATACCGGAAGCTTTTCTTACTCTGCCAGTAATCTCCCGCCCTAGTTCCAACATGGGTCAAAAACATGGGTCGGGCGGTTTTCCTCTCCCAAGGCAGAAACCAACTCCCATCCCAAGGTGTCGTGATTGTACCATAGCTTTTAGAAATTGCAAGTCTTTTCTTCCCAAAAGAAACTGCCGCCGGATGGTATCAACCGATACCACCCGGCGGCAGCTAACAATACGAAGTAATCAAATAAGTGGAAATCTTACTCTGCTAACAAATCAATTTGCTACCAATGCAGTCAGAGCATCCGCTGTGTCCTTAGATTTCTCGTCACCAGCAGTCTGTGCGATCTCAGCAGCTATCGCCTCTTCATCCATCTTCAGCTTATCCAGCAGGAAAGCATGCCTCAAATCAAAGCTTTGGAACACATCATCCCATGTCAAAGCATAGACTTCATAGTTGTCAATTTCAGCAACCAAGCCCTTTTTGCCTTTAGACTTCTGGGAATCGTATCGTGCCTTGACATCGTCATCAACAGCGCTACATACAGCAATAAACTTCCATCTGCGGTACTGGCTATTAAACAACGGTTGTTTTCGGACGTAATCCATATAGTCTTCAATTTGACGTAAAACCGCTTTGGTGAGCACTACTTTGGGTGCTTTCAGCTCAACGACCAGATTTTCCTGAATCGCACTACCATTTGCATCCTCAGTATTTCTTGCAGCACAAGCAAAAATATCCATCCGGCGAAGCTCTTCTTCATCTGGTGTCAACACTGGATTTGGAGCCTTATCACCATAGAGCAAGTACAGATACTCTTCAAGCGCCTTTTGCATTCGCTTGTCTGCCGTTACCAGGTGATACTGTTCTCCGAACAGCCAGTAATGCTGCTCCACAATCTTTTGAACGTGGTCACGTTCATTCGCATATCCTGCATAGTCAAAGACGATTGTCTTGAGAACCTCGATGACCTTATACCGGTCTTCAATAAAACGAATGGTTGCTATAATATTCTCCAGATGTGTCCGCTTTAACACAGATGCAAATTCTTCACGCTGCTTTGGCGACAGTTGAACAATTTCATCGATAATGGAAAGAACATTTTCCCTTTCTTCGGAGCTGAGCAACAAATTCAAAAAACCCAGTAAAGATTTTTCCTGAATCGGCTTCAGGTTATGGAATATCCTAGGCTGAATTCGATAAATCTCCTTTGTGACTTGCACCAAATCCTTTTTACGTAAGGCCCCGTAAAAGTCATTCGGGAATGTAGGGAAAGAATCTCTGGCCTCCATTCGCGCAATGGCTTTATCCACTTGTGCCGCCATGTGCTTATGCAAGCTTTCTTCTATAACATCCTGAATTTCTTTGCTTAACTCTTTTAGAACCTTCTTGTCTTCATCATACTCATTCAGCGCAGTTTGCCCATCAAGTTCTACTCTTTTGCCCTTTAATGTAATTCCGTCTCTCCCCAAAAAGAACGGCGAAGTGACAAATACACTGTGGTTAAAATTCACCGTATTACGGTTAAATGTTGTCGTATCCTTCGACCTAACAACACCCTCTTCATCCAGGAAATACACAGAGAAATTCTCTGTAATTTTCTCATTCCAAACAATCAACGCAATTTTGAACGGGATTCTGGATATTAGGATTTCCTTTTCAACACTTGCATCAGTATTAATGTACTTTCGATAATCCAACTCTGTACCATTGATGGTTAGTACGATTTTCTTATCCTTATTGAGGTACAGATACCATGCAAAGGCTTTGAGCATAGTATCTTCTAACTGCGCAAAGCTTACATCATCTTCACATATACCATCAATGCCACTGATGATCAGTCTCGTGCCCGTTGATCTCGTTGTTGGTGCCGGATCAGAAACATCGCATTGGTTTTTATCAGCATTCTCCAAGCTGATTGTATACGCGATATTGCCATCTGGTGTTGCCGTTACCGTCGACCATTCAGCCAAGGATGCAAAGGAAAAACACGAGAATCGTCCTTTGCCCTTGTTTGCCTTTGTTTTGATTTGCAGGGATCGGCTGTTCTTTTGAGAATCGAGGAATGCACCAAATGTGCGTTCAAGGGAATCATAGGCGATTCCATCTCCGTTGTCAGTGATAACAATCTCTGCACTTCCTGTCAGCTCATTGGGAATACAATCAATTGCAACAGCGGTTGCATTGGCCTCAAAGCTGTTCCATACATATTCGCACAGGGCATCCTTGTAGTCCTTCGTAATACCCGAACTCTCTACACTCTGATTGTTTACACTAAGCTTAAGAATCATTTGAATACCCCCAACTGTCTATATCTGTCACCGAGGTTATACTTCTGTATTTGTATTCTATCATGGAATTTGTCCAATTTATAGCATCAATTTAGGAAAACACAAAAATAGTTGTTTTGTAGACTTGCAATAATCTGCAGTTATCAGCCATCCAACAGGGAGGGCTTGTGCTATATTGCAGCCTGTGGCAAACCAAAAGAGCAACTATCACTTCGTTTCCCACAAATACGCCAGTCAGCAGGCTCGTTATTTGGCTCAACCAAAATTTATATTTTGTACAGAATATTTTTCATTCCCCTATTGACAAATCCCTTTCAGTGTTGTATATTATTTCCATCAATTTCTAAATTTTGGATGAAAGGAGTTTTATATGAATACATCCAACACTAATGACTATTCCGTTTTTAAGGATGCGCTAGGGAAGCGCATTCAGCTTTTGAGAACTGCAGCAAGCCTAACGCAGGAGGCACTAGCAGCGAATTCCGGATTGACGCGCACGACTATCGTTGATATCGAGAAAGGTGCTACAAACCCCACATTAGAGGGACTCGCTCGCATTGCATCTGCACTGGGACTCAAGGTGCCCGACCTGTTCTCTTCCGGTGTAGCGCACCAAAGTACCTACATCATGCAGCCCACCAGCGGAAACCTCTATACACCCTTGGTGGAGCAATTGACCACAGTTAAAAATGGTGAGCTGAATATCCATGTTGCCTATGCTAAAAGCAGTGGCGTCGATCTGCTGACAGCGGCACTCCAGACCTTCCGCAGCGCAGGCGGACACCTCCGTGTACTCGCTGGTATTGATCAGAAAAACACGACCGCTGAAGCCCTATACAAACTCACAAAGCTCTGCGACGAACTCTATGTAGTCCATGATAGCGCATTTGCTCAGACATACCATCCTAAGATTTTCATCGTCCGGAATGCGGATCAGGCATGGGTCGCTGTGGGTTCCAACAATCTGACTCGTGGTGGTTTGTGTACCAATTACGAAACCTGCAACACTCAGTTTCTGAATCTGAACGATACGCTGGATCACAGATCTTACGAGAATCTGACGGAAGCATTCACCCTGTATCAGGAGTCTAATCTGGTAAAAAGGATTTCTTCTGTTGAGGACATCCAAGAACTTCTGCGTAATGGTCTGATTGTTACCGAGCAGCAGAGCCGACAAAACTCTACCAAGCGCAGTAGCTTCAGTGCGAATACACACTTTGGCCACCGTGCAGTTTCCAATCTCCCCACCGCATCGGTAAAGATTCCCGTCCCCGCCAATTTGTTTGCAGGCACATCTTCCAATTCTAGGACAGGCAACAACGAAAGTGCCGCCACACAGCAACCTACCGCACCTTTGCATGATTCTGAAGTCACCGCAGCATCTTTTCTTTCTTTGGAAGCATCCAGTGATGTACAGGCAACCTACTGGTTCGAAATGCGCGCAAGCACCGGCGGCTCTAGAAACATTCTCGATCTTTCTTCTTCCGCTAAGCTTCAGAGCGGCACCCACCCCAATGTAGAAAACGGATCTATCCCCGGTAGTGTGGCCTTTTTCGGTTTGGATCCCATGGCTCGTGATGTGGAGAAGAATGTCACTATCGTCTATAACGGTATTTCCTACTATCCCAGCACCATCAAATTTGCACCCAATAATGCATCCTGGCGAATCCAGCTCAAGGGAGATGCGGAGACCGGCGACGAATCCCTTTCTCAGTATGGCAAAACAGACTTTGCCTATCACATTCTCGTTTTCCATCGTGTAACCTCTGACCACTACATTCTTGAAACCATGGCCGAAAGCGAACTGGACGCACTGAAAGCAAACAGCGAATTCTGGGCAACCAACGGCATTAATAAGTCTTCCAAGGCATTTGGTAAGATCAGAATTGGATAATCCCAATAGATAAGACGCAGGCCCGAAAGCCTGCGTCTTTTACTATGCCTTAAAGGAGTTGCGAACCATTTTCTCTTCTGCACTTGTAAGACCATACATCTGGAAAATAATCTTGTCGATTTCCTCCCGTACATCTGCAGCGGTTTTGTAGTAGTTATCCGCATTCTTTATTTCCGGAACACCATCCCACAAACCACACAAGTCCGGCTCATTCCGGTATAGTAGCCGTTCCAAGGCTCTGACCGCATCCAATGCCGTATAATCTACACCATGTAAAGTAACCATGCTGTTCCATGCCTCTCGGAAAGGAACAGGAATCTGCCGTACAACACTCTGCGTCAGATCAATACCCCCCATTTTCAACCGTACAAAAAAATCAAACACCTTGGAATTAAACAGCGCCAGTATCATCAAAAGATCCTCAACTGGTGTTGTCTGGAGCAATTGAACGGATTGGCAAGTTGGCATTGACGGTATGATCGATGCAATCATAGTCCGTTGATTGGTGGGAGAGGTAAGACTTCTCCAGCACAGAGAATACGGTTGATCATACCTATCAAGAAATGATTCCCAAAATTTCTTATCAATAAAGTATCTGCACTCCGGAGCAGGCTTTGGGGCAACAAAACTATCACCCGGTTGCCGTCTAGCAGATGCCTTTGCTTGATAACGTTCATCAGCACTCATTCCTGCAAATGTGGAAAAACGATTATCATATTGTTCGATGAATTTTCCCTCATAGATTGGGACTCGTGTTTTTTCCGACTTTGTAGAAATGTGTTCTGCATGCGCAGTAAGGTGTACCAACCTACCAAAATGACACTTTGGAAATTCTTTTGCAAACACTGACAGCGATCTGTGTGTTCGAAGTAAGAACGAGAACTCCTTCGAATCTGCCACATTCGGAAGCAGTCCTGTTTCCGGATTGATAAGTTCCAGCTCCTCGCTCGTAACATTGATTGGCACAGACGACAATATCTGTTCTTGCTTAGTCAGTCCATAATGTACCTTTATGCCACCGGCATGTTCTCCTCCGAAGAAGAGTACACAGAATTTCTCGCGGCTGTCAATTTGGAAAAGCTTCTCCCGATTATCAAAGAGAAACACCTCTGAAAGTGATCCCTGATTAACAAAATGTCGGAAGCAAGACGAATAGCAAGTTGATGTAACCAGCGCACTTTTCACTATAATCGCTGCAAAACCATCTTTTTCTGTCAATCGAGAAGCTAGCTCAGCAAACATTGCATATGTGTTCAGCTCCCCAACCAACGATACTTTCAGGAGCGGATGTTTAGGGATTTCTTTTTTCACCGAAGCATAATCATCTTGCAGAAGCTGGTAGTACTCCAACAGTTCTAGCCAATTAACCGCAAGTTTTTTAATTTCCTTTTCGCGCTTGTTTTTCTGCGAGATTGCTGAAATTGCAGGACAAACCGGTCTAAAAAATGCCTGTTCTTCAAAGCGGAGCTTTTCCCATGGCGGATTTCCTAACACGACCAGGTTTTGTTGTTCCAGTTCCAAGCAATTGATTCCTTCTGTCTCAGCATACAATCTGTTAAGCGCAAAATTATCAAACCTCACTTCTAGCGGTGCAATTTTATCGCTATGAAGCAATGGATTGCCTACAATAAAGTTCTTTGCGACCTCACGAAGCAAATTTTCATCATCTTCAGCTTCAACTGCAGAAACAATCCGCGCAATGGTGATCATCAGTGCTATTGGGTTGACATCTACACCCCTCAACTGAGTTGCCAGCTTCTTTCTGGAATAACCCAATACATAATTATCAAAATACTGGATTACCGCTAACAGAAATTCTCCGCATCCACAAGAATAGTCCAGGAAGGTTATATTCTCATACTCATTGCAGCAAGCAAAAGAGTCTGAATCTATCGCACGCCTCCGCTTTCGATCCATGTAGCTCTCTAGCGCACGATAAGTAATTTGCGCAGAAAAGTCAGAAGAAGTATAATATGCCCCCGCAATATCTCGGCTAACTTTATCGATTTTATATCCAACTCTCTCAGGCTGTACGCAAAACTCGCTTGCCAAAAGTGCATCATACAGGATTTCTGGTTTTGCTGCAAGTGCGCTTTCTTCTGGCCAATTGTTAATAATGCATTCGCGGTTATTCTCAAAGAACTCTGTCGTGCTCTGTGGGATTAACTCAATTCTTTGATAGAGCGCTAATTGATCTTTAATTGGCATATTCTCGCGCTTGAGAAGATAGCAAGTGCCATGGCAAAAGTAAATCGCCTCGAGATGCAATACCGCTTTTTTGACTTCGCATATACGCCTAAAGTCACCACGAAAAATTTCCGAGATGGTGGTCGTAATTGCATTTTGAATTATATGTATCTGGTTGCTCATGCTTCACCATCCTCAAATCTTTCTTGTGAACATTCCGCCCTCATAATGATAGTACGGACGATTACTGAAGGTCTGTGTATGAATAGAATTGAACTGCATCGCAATCCATTCTTCTACTGTATCCCATTCGTTTTTCAACCCAGGATACATCTCATAGAACTTCTGGCACAGTTGTAACATCTGCATTTCATCGCGAGTCTCCACTCTAAAACCAAGAATTGCTAGAACAATGTTGTGCAATACCAAGTTCTTGTACTTGGCCTTGCATTCTTCGAACGTCTCAGGAGAAGACGAAATCAACTCAACAATTAGTTCTGGACTAACCTGTTCCTTACGTGCGATAAACTCCAACAAGCCATCACAACCCAAGGATTGTTTATTCACTCTGGTTCGAACAATCTGACAATTCGCATCTAACGCCTGGGCCATTACTTTATCCAATTTGTTCGCGATCGACGTTCCGGTTATGTCTATAGCAGGTACTCCAACAGTTTCATTCAGTTTCGAAAGCTCTGCTTTATCAAGCGCATATGCCTCAAGAATAATGTCATCAAGTTTCTTTTCGCAGCTTAATTTCACTAACTCGTCTTGCATTTCTTTCAGGAAAAGCTGCCATACAAAAGCATCCAAAGACGCGAATTCAATAACCGGTACTTGCCATTCCAAATTATTAGGTCGCACTTTGAGCTGCTCTCTTTTTCTGTCATAACATTCTCGTCCTAAGCTATTCAGCTCAATTCGATCAAGCAAACCAGTAGGAACCGGAACTCTTGAAATGTATCCGGCTGCAACCGTAAGCTTTGGCGAAAGCGCTCTTAAATAATAGGAAAACACTCTAGAGTTCAACAGTGAAAGATGCGCGTAAGGACTTCCCTGAACATCTCTAATCCCCGGTCCAGATGCCACAAACAGCTGACCTTCTTCCAGCAGACGAGCGTTGAAGCCGGATGTACCAGTATCGCTATAGACCAGCGATGTTCTATCGAAATACTTTGTGTTGCGCAGAGCCGAACCCTTAGTCGCACGAATATATTCGCCGTCAGCGCCCCATTTTAAGACATAGCTATTAAGTCCACACCAGCGAGAATAACTGCCGCCTTTACTAACAGGAACCCACTCTGGATCATTTAAATGTTCCCAGTAATAGCCTATTAGTCTAGCTGCATCACCCGTTGAAGTGCCCTGCATCGGGATTCCGTAATCTCCGTATTTCCCTGGCATAGCATGTACAGTATTGGGGGTGGTTTGGCTTAAAGAGAAAGCCATGTGTTCACCACCAAAAAGCTGCGTCTGTTGCATAAGCAGCACCGAATCGGAGGCCTTTCCCAGTACTGCAGCTTTTTCTTTAAGCGGAATATCTCTCAATGTCAACACTTTGACACATGCATTCGCATACGGTGTTTTCGTAACCCTGACCAGCGCTACATTTGCCTTTTCTCCACTTAGATCATAGAATGCTCCAGAACCTAAGTCTGCAATTGATTCTATCGTATTATTGGTGATAAGTTCTCTTCGCAAATTCTCGAAACTGTCTAAATACATCCAGCTGCTTTGCGTAACAAGTCCAATCGTTCCACCTGTTTGAATTTTATCGATGCACTGTAAAATAAACGCATTGCACAGATCGCACTTGGCGTTAGGGAAATGCTTCTTGAGATGTTCCTTCATAGAACTAGCCATACCTTTAACGGTTTGGAATGGCGGGTTCGTATAGATCTCTGTAGCGACAGCGGTCATGCTTTCTAAATTCTCACGCTTGCCATCCGCCACTCTTCTGATTCTGTGCGTTGAAAAGTCTGCCTCCAGGAAGCCAAATCCATTTGGTTCAACGGATGTAAAAATATTGGGGCAAAATAGTCTCCAATCAACAGTAGATACCTGCTGTACTTTAGCCAACAACATCAATGCTTTAAGCTTCAGGTTCACTGATGCGACCGCTGCCAGATTGGGATCCAATTCATATCCATATAAAGCATTGAAAATATTCTCAATGCAAGCGATAGGATTATCTAATTCTCTATACCTTAAAACAAACAACTGGTTCAAGATATGGGAAAGGAAATTACCACCACCGCAAGCTGGATCTAAATATACAGAACTAGCAGTCGTTGTTCTAGGAATACCTTTTGTAAGATACTCAATCATGTATTCTTCCGTAAAGAACTGGGTACTTTCTAACCCAGAATCCAGGCTAAGTTTGTTCACATACTGATAAGCCCACGATAAAATATCATCAACATAGTCTGCATAGCGATAAATGTATTTTTCAAAATCCGAAACCAAGGACGAAAACATTTCCCAGAAGGATCTGCGGCTCGACTCCTTGAACTCAATCTCAAGCAGTTCCGAACTGATCATCAAAAACACATCATCTTTCTCATTAGATGATTCATCGTTCTGGATATCACAGAAAATAGTTGTAGCAAGTAAGCTAACAAACACCATTTTGGATGTGCTGGGGTTATTAAGCTTTCCGTTTATTTCCTGATAAGCATTTACCGTCAGCTTCTTTAGTGCTGTCCTAGCTGCTCGCGCTGTGGGCGATTCAACTGTATGGTGAGTTTGAACTCGACCGTCTGCCGGCTTCAAAGCATCCTCTGGCACCACCCACATATTTCCGATACGAGTTGCATTCTTAATTCTATTTTCAGTACAAAGCACTTGAACACGTCGTTTAGAAATGCCCCACTTTGTCGCAGCTTGCTGTGCAGAAATGTATCCCATATTCATCTCTCCTTACTCGCATATTATATTCTCTATCAAGAACAATATCAAGATAAATTTACTCATCTCATCAAGTTTTTTGACGAGACGAGTAAACTATGGATGTACTATCCTAACTCTTGTAGTAATCTAACGCCAATTTTGATTCCCTCCACAACCCCTGCCCTCTCATGATCCCGGCAGAGCTTGCAAACCGGATAGACGATTCTGTCCATCTCCCGGAGGGGCATCCCGTTCATCTGCCGGTACAGTTCTTCGAAATCCGCCTTTATCTGCTCACTGTCATAGGGGTTGTTTTCGTTGAAGCATTCATACAGTAATCCCAGGACAGAATCCGCATCCCCATAATTGGGAGGATTTTCAGCTACCTGTTGTCTTAATTTCTCAAGGAATTCTTTCATCGGTCAGACTCCTTTCCCAGTTCCAGCATCAGTTCAGCGCCGTATTGCAGGCCGTCCAGAAAGGCCTTGCGTTCATATGCACTGCACAGGCGACAACACAGATTGAAAACTGCGTTGTTATTATCCAATGGCAGTACACACAGATACTCCTCCAGCTCCTTGAATCCATCACCAATCTCTTGGGGATCGTGCTCATGGGATTCTGCATAGGCATGGTAGAGCTGATCCAGTACCGTCTGACAATCCGAATTGCCAGAGTCAAAGGGATGAGTTAGCATATAGGCTTTCATTGCTTCAGAAATGGACTTCAAATGTAACACCTCCAAAAATGTTTTGGTGATGTTACCTTGACTTCCTCAAAATTGCAACTGTCATTAGTGCCAAATTATTGCTTGGCGGCCGTCGGTTGCACCGTCAAGTGGTCGCTAACAAAACACAATAAACAAATAGAATCCCTTGTATTTCAAACCGTTCGACATAATTCGCACAAATGTTCCCGATTATTCTCTTGCCGCCTGATATAATAAATCCATCGTCAGGCACCCAACTTATGAACTAAACTATTGAAAAGTACCGATGAGGTCGGCAGATGTTCGACCTCATCCCAACCATTCCGCTCCAGGGTGGAAGGGATGCAGCGTGATGGCTGTGTCGGTCAACATCTGCCGACCTTTCGTACTGGACAGGCGGTAAAGATGAAAAACATCAACTACTACGGTCAAAAGATTACTGTATCCGATGAAGTCGCGGAGTTTTTGGAGCAGGATCGTTTACGGGAAAGTGCTCAACGAAGAAGTGACCAGCGTCACCTGGATTTCGTTGGGAATGAAATTTACACAATGCCCGGTCTGTTCACAGACGAGCCAACCGATCCAACCTTTGAGCAAGCATTCCTTCTTTTGCGGAAGCACAAACTCCGGAAGATCTTTCCAACTCTGCCTGATGATGACCAGAAACTGCTTCGGTTTTACTACTTTCGGTTCTATACATTGGAACAGATCGGCAAGGAATTTGGTATAAGCAAAATGGCGATTTCAAAACGGCTGCGGAAAATACTTGACCTCCTGCGGAGTCTCATGGAAGATGAGGCTCCGTATTTTTCGCAAATTTTTCTCGAAACCCGGTTTACAAATCTTCTGTGCGTGTCCTATAAAGTGAACCACAAACATAAGAAAGCGCTCCGTTCACATTCCGTTCACGCCCTGCACTTGAAAAATTTGGATTATTCTGTTATAATTCTACTACATACATAGTGCCGCCGGCACAACATATCAAAATATCGCGCATACATAACTGACACCGCAGGGGAATCAAAACCGATTCCTGTTCGGTGTTCGTTGGTATGCGTTTTTTGTTTGCCCGGCCATCGGAAGGAGTGAGAAATCTGTGATTGCGAGAGCAGACTGCGCGAAAACAATACAGGAGGAAATGAAAATGAGAGAAAGCAAATTCAAAAACTATGATGCCCTGCCGCTGACGCTGACCGCGCCGGAGGTAGGAGAAGTGCTGGGAATCTCCAGAGCGGCGGCCTACGAGTTGGTTCGTTCGAAAGGATTCCCTCACATCAGAATCGGCACACGGATTCTTGTTCCAAAAGACAAGTTTATCCAGTGGATTGACCAGCAAACGGAGGTGGATGGATGAGATTGTATGAACCGCCCGCAAAAGAATTCTTTCGTCTGCCCAACAGCATCTTCCATGTGCCGCTGGATGCCACCCAGTTCAAACTGTATGCGTATCTGGTCTGCTGCTCCGGCAGTAAGGAATACTGCTGGCCCACGCACAAGAAAATCATTCAGGATACCGGCATCAAAAAGTCTTCTCTCCAGAAAGCCATCAAGGTTCTGGTCAAGCGGAAGCTGATTGCCATGTACAAGCACCGCAATCCCTACGGCTACTCCAACAACGAGTATCATCTGCTGAGCCTGGACAACCCGGAGATTTACCGTGACCTGGATACAGAAGCAGACGAGCTTCCGCTGTTCATTGGCGAGGAGCTTCCCGCATAAGCTGGAGTTGCTTTCCATACTGATTTCGGAGATTTCGGATGAAAGGATTGGAAAGCAGGAGAAAGGCATTGGCGCTTTTCGCGCCAATGCCTATTCACAGCAGCCCGCAGTGCGAGCTGCCGCAAGGGTTTGCGGGTTTTGGAAATTGACGCTTTTTTCGAGGTTCCCAGAACGGTTTGACGCTAAATTTGGGAAAAGTCGCCGCAAAGCCCCGTGTCACAACGGTTTGCGGCGGCGCTTTGATAGAAAATCGGTACGCTTTATACCGTTGTAGTCGGCGGAAGTCTCCGTAGCAGCTCAAATCTTGCTACGCCATAAACAAAGATAAGCGGCGGTTGAGAATTGATAACTTTCTGATAATAGTGTGGCTTCCCCATAGCTTTTCTCTGCCTTTTACGGTATTGTGTGCCGTTACAAAGGAGGCTGATTTTATGCCGAAAAGACGAGCAAACGGGGAGGGAAACATCCGCAAACGAAAGGACGGTCGATGGGAAGGCCGGTACACTGTCGGTCACGATCCGGAAACCGGCAAAGCCATCATCAAGAACGTTCTTGGCAAGACGCAAGCGGAAGTAAAAGAAAAACTGAAAAAAGCCATCGAGGAAAACGTGGGAATCGACTACGGCAAAGCGAAAACTTACACCGTGGGAACATGGCTGGAAGTCTGGATGGAGAACTACGCCAGAGTAAAACTCAGACCGTCCACCTTCAAAACCTCGCAAGGCTTTCTGAAAAACCACATCAAGCCGCAGATCGGCAGCGTTCCGCTGGCAGACCTAACCTCTCTGGACTTGCAGAGATTCTACAAACACCTGTTGGACGGCGGGCGAGTAGACCGCATTGAGGCCAAGAAAAAGCCGAAAGGTCTGGCCCCAAAGACTGTCCGCAATATCCACCAGATGATCGGCTCGGCGTACAACCTCGCCATGGAGCAGAATTTGGTGAGCAGGAATCCAACGCAGGGCTGCGCCCTGCCAAAGGTGGAGCACAAAGAGATGAAAACCCTGACCGCCGACCAACTCAGTGCTTTCTTCCAGGAGGCCAAAGACAGCGGCGTGTACGAGCTCTATTACCTCGACCTCGCCACCGGACTTCGGCGGGGCGAACTGCTGGGACTGAAGTGGACGGATGTGGACTTCCAGCACGGAGCACTGAAAATTCAGAGAGCCATCTCTCGGCAGAACGGCAAAGTAGTCGAGGCCCCGCTGAAAACGAAAAACGCCTACCGCACACTGCCCTTGTCGGCAGACGCGATAAGCGTTCTGAAAATGCAGAAATGCAAA
>OKTT01000046.1_pt1 | contig 81635 bp, 88 predicted proteins | sample 1606121 | NCBI WGS metagenome assembly OKTT01 (sample SAMEA3879516, study PRJEB24766) | human gut metagenome | biome: human-associated habitat; feature: feces | place: USA | collected 1985/1987
TCTTTCGTCATGAAAAAACAGATCGTCCGGAACAACAGACGCTCAGCGAATGGTTAAAATCGGGTTTGAACGAGGAAGGAAGCGAACGTTCATTGGTTTTGGCCGACAATTTGAAACAGTATGGTATTGAGCTGATATACAGCAGTCCTCGGCTGAGGGCATATCAGACTGCCGAATTGGCCGGATTTAAACTTGGCATTCCGGTTTATACCGACAAACGATTGGATGAAATAAACCTGGGTTTGCTTGGGGATATGACTTATGATGAAATATCCCGCTATTATCCTGAGTTGTGGGCTAATCGTTATGACTGCGCCTCTTTTATTCATGATGCCGCTCCCGGCGGAGAAAGCAAGTATGCCGTTCGGGAACGCATATTCGATTTTCTCTACAGTTTGTTGAGAACTCCCGAACAGGCTGTCGGAATCGCTTCACATGAGCTTAATATGGTTTATTTTCTGACGGCGTTAGGCTACAGCGGCGATTCAATTGATTTCGGACGTTGCTTTGTGGTTGAATATGATTATGGCGGTGAGTGCTTTCGTCTGAAATGACTCACAGGTAAAAAGTAAAGCATCTGTACTTCTGAAGGGAGTGAGATGCTTTATTTTTTTACTGCTTGGGAGCTTCGGCAAGGAGGGTGTCAACAAATTGGGGGACGGTCTCACCGGCTTTGCCGTAAATGTGGTGATCAAAATAGCGGTTGTTAGACGTTGTTTCCAGATTGAACTCATATGTTTCGGCACCGTTTAGCTTGGCTATCTGGACAAAGCTGGCTGCCGGAAACACTACACCGGAAGTGCCGATTGACACAAACAGGTCGCATTGTTCCAGCAGTCTGTCAACTTTATCCATGCAAAGCAGATTTTCTCCGAAAAAGACAATGTTGGGTTTCATCATTGCGGGAACGCCGCATTGTCGACAAACGGTTTCGGTATTTACATCGCCCCAGGTTTCCAAGACATGTCCGCAGTTGAGGCAGACGGCTTGGTTGATTTGTCCGTGAATATGTAAAACGCCGGTGCTTTGAGCTTTTTCGTGAAGGGTATCGACGTTTTGCGTAACAATGGTGACGGGAGCAGGGTAGTTCTGCTGCAATTTGGCCAATGCCAAATGAGCCGGATTAGGCACAGCGCGAATCAGTTCCTGTTTCAGTTCATTATAAAAATCATGTACATATTCCGGATTACGGGCAAAAGCTTCAACGGTTGCAACGTCTTCCACCCGATGATTGTTCCACAGGCCGTTAGCCGCACGAAACGTTGCCAATCCGGATTCAGCGGAGATTCCGGCACCGGTAAGGATAACGATATTTTGGTATTTTTGCATTTTTTTACCTCAGACAAGTCATTTTGCGGTTGATTATAAAACTCTTCGGCTAAAAAGCCAAGCGCTTAGTTATCCTCTCCTTTTGAATAAACAGTTGCCAATCCGGGAATGAGAAGCTATGGTTTTAGAAGAAGCAACATCAACGGTGATGAAACAGGAACGGACGATGAGGTGTCTGGTAACTTTCGGAAGCAAAAAATACGGCAAAGCCGTTTATCTTTTGGCAAAGTCGGCTCTGGCAACCAAAAGTGTTGACAAAGTGGTGGCCTGGAATGAAAAACAGCTGCGTAAAACCTCTTTCTACAAGGAAAATCGTTCGGTTTTGAATCAGAAGCAGGGAGCCGGCTATTGGCTGTGGCGTCCGTATGTAATTCTGAATGAGCTTAAAAAGCTGAAAGACGGCGACTTTCTTATCTACAGCGATGCCAATGTGTTTGCGCTCAGTCCGATGACTCGTTTATATGAGCTATGTGCCGAAAATGACGGGATTTTGCTGTTTGCCAATGTTCCGCAGACAATTGAATGCTGGTGCAAGCGGGACGCTTTGGTTTTGATGCGGGCAGACCGTCCGGCGATATACAAGGATTATGAAACCTCCACCGTTTTGTCGGTATGGCAAAAGACGCCCCGGGTATTGGCCTTTTTGGACGAATGGCTGAAATATTGCTGTGATGACTCCGTTTTGGGAGATATGCCGAATACGCAAGGGTTGGAAAATCATCCGATGTTTGTAGAACATAAGCATGACCGGGCGGTTTTGTCGGTTTTGGCTGCATTGTCCGGGATAAAACGCCATCGTTTGCCGCTTGAGGCCGGTGAACCGTATAAAAATTGCAGCGAATTTTGCAAAGACGATTACGGTCAGCTTTTTTGCACATATGATTCGTTAGGAGCGCTTAGCGGAAAAAAAGGCGTTTTGGTGCGTTTGGCGGCATTGTTTTTGACAGAGGAGGTCAGGGACAGTGTCTTTCATGTTTCGGAAAAGCTTTGAAACAAAGAGTGTGAGTTTTTTTTGTTATGAAATAATAAATATTTAGCGAGGTCAGGTAAATCATCAAGGTTTTTTTAATCTATTTAGGATATAAAAATACAAGATTTATTTGTAATCCGATTTTCGGCAGGGCCGTGTTTGTGAGGTCAGGATGACAAACTCGAAATTAAAGATTGTTTTTGTGGACTGGTATAAAACGCTGAGTTCATCAAAGTTTTTTGTGAATAAAAAAGACCCTCAGCCTGAATTATGCAAAATCTGCCGTCATCGTACGTTTGTTGAAAATGAGCCGCTTCTTGTGCCTTGGAAGAGCGGCAAAATTTTTAAACAAGATATTCTAAACGCCATTTCCCGCAACCGGAAAGAATATGACGCTTTTTATAGCTTATTGAAAGCGAGCTGCGAGAACATGGAGTTTGACAGCGATGCTTTTTTGCCAAAGATAGAACGTTTACGTTCCAAGGGGGTGAAAGTCGTGGTCGCTACCGACAATTTTGACGTTTTTTGCGACTATTCGGTTCCGTCGCTGCGGTTGCATGAGCTGTTTGACGACGTGGTGTCGTCTCATCAGGTCGGATATGTTAAAAGCGATGTCAGGAACGGCCGGCTTAAGTTTTTTGAAGATACTTTGAAGAAGTATCGTTTGGGGTACGAAAACGCCGTTATGCTTGATGACCAGTTGGAGGTAGTTAATGCCTGCAACCAAAACGGTTTGTCCGCAATGCGCATTGAGCGGCCGCAGGATTTGGAAAAAGCGTTAGAAAAACTTGCAGCCTCCTGAATATGATGTTACACTTTCGGCAAATGTGAAACCGGCAAGGAGACAGACAGCATGGGATGGCTGAGCAAATGGCTTGAGCCCAAGCCTTATAATTGCGGATATTTACCGCCCAAAGACGGGCATGAGGTCTTTTTTATGGAATTTGGAAATCCGCAGGGGCTGCCAGTTATCGTTTTTCACGGTGGGCCGGGAGGCGGATGCAGTCCGAAACATGCTGCCATATTCAATCTTAAGCGTTATCGGGTAATCTTGTTTGATCAGCGGGGATGCAAAAGGTCTTTGCCATTGGGTGAATTGAAAAACAACACTACCCAGGCGCTGCTCGAGGATACGACAAGACTTCTCAATCATTTGAAAATAAAAGATAAAGTTATTCTAAGGGGAGGGTCGTGGGGTTCCACCCTGGCTTTGTTATGGGCCATTCAAAATCCTCAAAGAGTTGAACGCTTGCTGCTGTCGCAGATTTTTTTGGCAGACAAGGAGGCGTTACGGTGGGAAAACAGTGAAGCGGCATGGTTTTATCCCGAGTTTGTTGAACAATTGAAGAATAAGTCGCAGGGTTTTGATATTCCAGAATATTTTGATAAATTGATAAACGGCGGCGAGGCGGAAAAGCAGTTGGAGGCAGCTAATACTTACGGGTTTTGGGAAAGGGTGCGCAGTTCGCTGAATCCAAGGTGGAATTCTGCAGAAGAACTGTCTGATTGTGAATTAGCCGAGCAGAGGATTTATATTCGTTACGCCGCCCGAAAGTTTTGGCTTGAAGATGAAGAAATATTGGGTAATTTGAGTAAAATCAAAGATATACCTGCGGTTATCGTGCATAATCGGCTTGATTTTGTTTGTCCGTTAAAGGGTGCCTATGAAGTGCATAAGGCTCTGCCCAGGTCACGCTTAGTTGTCGTTCCTGACAGCGGCCATGTAAGTCCGCTGCTTTATAAGACGATAAAAAGGGAGTTCCGCAAAGAGCTCGTATAAAGGAAAGGGTTTGAAATGGATGATAACGATTTGAAACTTAAAGATAATCCGGTTATTGCGGACTTTCAGGACTATGTGCAAAAGATGAAGGAACAGCGAGGCTTGAACCTGTCCGATCCTAAGCTGGATTGTATGATGCTGGCAGAAGAATGCGGCGAGTTAATATCCGCTATCCGAAAACATATGGAAGGCGGTTCCATCGGCAGCGGTTCTCATATAGGGGATATAAAGCTGGAGATGGCAGACGTCTTTATTATTTTGCTGGGAATGGCCAATATGCACGGTGTGGATTTGGAAAAAGCGTTTCGTGATAAAGAAGAGATTAACAAGCAAAGAATTTGGAAACGGATATAAGCGAAATGGGATTTTATTTAAAAAAAGGTATTAATTTGGGGCCATTGCGGTTGAACGTATCTAAATCCGGTCTGGGAATGTCGTTTGGCGCTAAAGGGCTGCGTTTGGGCTATGGAACGAAAGGTTCGTATATTCATGCCGGTCGTCAGGGTTTGTATTACAGAAAAAATTTAAGCCTGAAATTATGGTTGATATTGATTGGCTGCGGGATTGTCGGTTATGTAATATATCTGGCCGTCGATAAAGGCATTATTACAATCAATTTATAAAGAGCTGACGGATAAATCTTCGGTAAAAATAATTTTGCTCGTCGTGAGAGCGCAATAAATGAAAGTTTCCGGGTAAATAAAATATGACGTTTTTTTATTAATACTTCTTTTTATTGTGTCTTTACTATTCATAACTAACAGTATACGACACATTATCCCGGGTGGGCAAAAAAAAGAGAGGCCACCCAATGTTTTTTAAAAACAAAAACTATGAAGAAGAGTTAGATAGACTTTCCTCAGAAGTAGAAAGAGCACACCTTAGATTAGCATCATTAAAAGAAAGTCACCTCAATCTCGAAAAAATGGTCACAGAATTAATTTATGACCAAAAAAAAGAAAATTGCAGAAAAGAATTCTGCTACACAATAACAGAAAACGATATCGTATCATCATACGAAGACCCTAAATACCTAATTAAACATATCCAAACTTGTTTAAACTCAAACACGCCATTTACACTAAACGATATGGCAAAAAACTATTGGTTAAATTCATTAAAAAACAATGAAGAAAACTTAAAAAACAATGAAGAAAACTTAAAAAACAATGAAGAAGACAAACCAGAAACAATTAAAGTATCAGAAACTTATCAATGGAGATAAAAATGGAAAACGAAAAAAAATACAAAGGATACATAGACGAAAACGGAAACTATATCTATCCTATCATCAAAAAATATTACTCATGCTTTGACAAAACAGGGAACACCTATATGGGAACCTTTGAAGCAGACAGCGATATGCGAGCTATCAGAATGGTAGAAGACGCAATCAACGACCCGAAATCAGCAATCGGAAAACATCCGGAAGACTACCGTCTCGATAGACTGTTTATCATCGATATGAGAAGCGGAGATATTGTAGACGATAATACTAAACATATCATTGAATTAAAGGAAATGAAAAATGAGCAATAAATCAAACGTAAGTAACATTATGAACGAAATTCTTAAGTGGTGCGGTTGGCTTATTATCGCACTCCAAGAAGCAATCAAAATTATTTCACAGTAATTATTATAAATCCATCATCAAAAATCACTACACAACAAAAAGGCACCAACAAAGCATGGTGCCTTTTTTTTAAAGGAGGAACAATGAAATGCGCAATTTCGCAAGAACAGCAACTAAAACTAAACTTGTCAACACCAACAGAATGCAGCGACTCTTTGGTGTCAGGTTTTAAGTTCAGACACATACTACCAAAAATAAAACTTTATTACCAATTTGAAAGGATAAACTAATGAATGAAGTTAGAACTGAAAGTTATAACAAAAAAACACCATTTAAGCGTTGGAATATCGTTCGACATACCGGAACAGTTTACAGCGAAGACCCAAAATTCAGAATAGCAGGCAAAGACGTATCAATCAAAGATACACAGAATGCAGCTGCAGTGGACTGCAACATCTATGATGTCATTGAAAAATACAGAGGCGACCTGAAAATGACAGCGGAACAACTCAACCAGTTCCACGTTGAAGTTAGCAACGAACTCTCAAAAATCAAAACCTTGCCGGATGCTATGGAAACAATCAAAGCAGGTGAACAGGCTTGGCGAACCGTACCAAATGACATCAAAAAAGAGTTCGGAAACAACATCAACCGTTTCATCAAAGAAGGCGGGGCGTACTTTAACAAGAAAATAAAAGAGTACGAAGATAAAGTTAAAGCAAGAAATGAAATGACGAAACAATTCCAAGAAATGTACAAAGAACAGAACAAAAGCGAGGTAACAAATGGCTAATATTAATACCGAAAGTTCATTAATGGCAGCACCGGAAGTAAACTTCCCGAGATACCTGCACCAATATACAGTAGAACACCAAACTACTTTTAACCTGGGCGACATCGTACCGATTTATATTAACACCTTAGTAATGCCAGGTGAAACTATCCGTATGAACGTCAGACAGTTCTACAAACTCACAACGTCATTATTTCCAGCAATGGGAACATTACACGCAGATATTTATGCGTTCTGTGACAACTACCAAAACCTGTGGGACCACTCAAAAGAATTCTATGGCGAAGACTTAGACAATCCACAGGAAGTAGCACCGGAATACACTGTGCCGCAGGTAGTCATCAAACCTACCGACAAAGTAGACCAAGACGACCTGTTACACAGACTGGCGTGTCCTTATATGGAAGCTAATGAGAAAAGAAATGACATCGAATTTGAAAGATTATCGTACAATCACTACTGCAATATGTACAACTGGTATTTCAGAGACCAAAACTACATTGCCAAGATTCCTTTCTCTAAAGGCGACGAAGATATTAACAAATCTGATTTGCATGTACAGAAATTACTTAAAGCAGCCCGTAAACATGATTTCTTTATGGGTACACCTAAACCGCAGAAAGGAGAACCAGAAATACTACCTATCGGTACTGAAGCACCGGTTATTGGTAACGGTAATGTATTAGCACTAACAAACGGAACAACAACGGGTGGAATATCATCAGCAGACCCGGGTTCTTATACGGGCTGGAGATTATCAGCAAGCAGTAGTATCAATCCAGGAACACCAGTCGACGCCACTCCAAGTACAATTGGTTTTCCAGGAAAAATAGGAGTTGCAACAGAAAATTCAGGAATAGTAACCGACCTGTCACAAACACTTGGAGCAAGCATTAACGCATTACGTTTAACCGCAACAATGCAGCAAATCAAAGAAATGTTATTGTTCTATGGTGGACGTATCAACGAGGTTATCCGGACACAGTACGGCGTTACCGTACCTGAAGGAATTATCCAACAGACCGAGTTCTTAGGTTCAGCACATTGCGAACTGAATATGGATACTGTATTGCAGACATCTGAAAATTCAGCAGAAAGCCCGCTGGGCGACAGTGCAGGTTACTCAACCACGTTTAGCGAAGATTATCTGTTTGAAAAATCATTTACGTACTGGAGCGTACTCTCTGTAGTAGTCGTCGTAAGACAGAAACACACTTATTGTCAGGGATTGGCATTACAGCACCAGAAAAAACGCAAATATGACTTCTTCAATCCGATGTTTAAAGGACTAGGAGCACAACCGAGACCGAAGTCTATCATCTACTTAAGCGGTACCAAAACCGACAATGATGTATGGAACTTTGCACCGGCTTGGCAGGAATACAAATTCGAACTTGACCGAGCAACAGGACTTATGGCACCGAACGTACCGAATAACCTGGCTGTATACAACTACACGGACTTGTATGAAAACGTACCTAACAGCGGTGAAGAATGGATAAACGAAACGCCGGTATACCTTGATAGAACCTTAGCCGTTCAGTCAACAGCAACACCGCAGTTCATTTCAAACTTCCAGTTCGATATTGAACGCATCAACACTGTACCGAACTTCGTTCTGCCGGGTATCGATAAAATCTAATGAAAAGCCTTTGGGAACAAAATCTTGATTTAGATACTGTCGAACAAAAAGCCAAGAGAAAGCTCGAGGAGCAATTCGACACTGTATTTACAGAAAAAGAAGAACTCTTCAGCTTTCTCAAAAGCTGGAAAGACGCTATCGGAAAAGAAAACATCGCAAAAATTACATACAGGAGAAAAAAATGGGATTCAGTCTAGGAGGATTTGTAAACTCAATCACAGGAGCAAGCAACTCAGCAAGTCAAGCTAACAAATATGCAGTAGGAAATGCAGCGCTCAATCATAAATACCAGAAAGAATTTGCACAAAATGCACACCAATGGGAAGTAGAAGACCTTAAAAAAGCAGGGCTCAATCCTGCCTTATCTGCAGGCGGGGGCGGAGCATCAGCATCAGGCGGCGGAAGCTTCGGAGGACAAACAGGAACACCGGGAGCTAATCCGTTAGATATGATTGGAAGTATCGTAGGAATGGCCAATCAGACATCAGCTACAAAAAGCCAAAATAACCTTAATGATGCACAAGCAATGCTTGCAATGGCACAAGCTAAAAATATACCTGAAGAACTAAGAATAAAAGCACAACACGCACTTGCAAATATGATTACCGCAAGAGCTAATGCGACAAAAGCGGCAGGCTCAAGAGAGGGAATTATTGGAGGAATTGGCCAAAAAGGAGCAAAAGGAACAATAAAAGCAATAACAGACTGGTTTTCGCGATAGCCCAAAAAAGAACAGATAATTGCTTACCTAACCACCAATTAAAACCTCTAGAAATTTGTCTCTTATCAAACATCTCCAACCTCACTGTAGGAATTAAAACTATACAATAAGTATAACACAGGGTTGACAAAAGTAAAGGATAAAAAAATGTACGGAATTAACAACAATACCGGTATGACATACCAAAACTCAAACTCAATCGCAAAATTAAACCGTCAAAATACCGACGCAAACGGGCGAGGGAGCAAAAAAATCAAAAATGCCATTAACATTGCGGACGCACTAAGCGGACTTAGGAGCGACAGCGGTTTCGAAAGACTTATGTCAGCGGCCGGACTATTCGTCGGCGGAAAATAAAAAATGACCACAATATAATAACAGGGCTACCGTAGTAGCACCATATTTTTAAATTAATGGTGTCACGTGGCGGTATAGAACCGAGAAGGAATACCGCCACGTTTTTTTCAGAGAAAAAAATATCAAAAGGCTAACAAATGGTCTGCGAAAATCCTCGAACTATATGGATGCGAACTAAATTTCCCGCATACATCAAAGACGAAGAAACATTACACAAATACAACAAACCATCAATGCACTACAAAGAGGGATGGCAAGAAATAACCGTACCTTGCGGTCAATGCGACTGCTGCAAAATGGAAAAAGCCAATGAATGGGCCACAAGAATTACTAATGAAGCAGAATGTTGGGACTTTAAAGGAATATTCCTAACATTATCTTATAACAATGCAAACCTACCATTCAACAAAGAAAAACTGACAACACTAAGACGAAAAGACATCGTAAACTTTAAGAAACGACTAAGAAAATTCGCAGAAAAACACCAACCGGCAATCAAAGAATGGATAAATCCTCAAACAGGCAAGAAAGAAAGACCTATCAGAACCTTTGAATGCGGAGAATACGGATATAACGGAACAAGAGCAGCAATAGGCGGCAATCCTCACTATCATATGATATTAATGAACTGGATGCCAGATGACCTCGTATTCGAAAAATATAGCCAAAAATCAGGACTACCAATCTATAAGTCAAAAACAATCCAAAAGCTATGGGGCAAAGGAGACTGTCCAATCGGCTACATCACCTACGAGAGCGCCAGTTACGTCGCAAGATACACTATGAAAAAAAACGGCTTGGCCAAGGTCGAAAGAAAATACTATGACGCAGAAGTAATGGACGAAAAAACCGGAGAGTTCAAAATAAAAAGAAAATTCAAAAACATCCAAGGATTACAAGAACACGAATTTATATCAATGTCAACCCGTCCAGGAATTGGCAAACAATACTTTATAAAAAATCGAGAAAAAATAAAAAGTAACAATTGCATAATCATTAAAGGTAAAGACAACGTTAAAAATTGCAAAATACCAAGATATTATAGAAAAATATGGCAGCAAATAGACTGGCTCGACTATGAACGCTGGAGATACGAACTCAAAAAGCAATACGAAAAAACTGAAAAAGAAGAAATAAAAAAATACAATCTACCAAACGAATGGTGGGATATTACAAAAATAAGCTGGATAAGCCAGAAAAAAATAGAAAACTGGAAAGCCAGAAAAGACGCTTTACGAAAAAGAGAAGTAGCATAAATATTTCGACTTTACACACAGTCGCTTCGCTGTGTGGGGCTCCGCTCTGTGGAAAAGTCATTTAGTACGTGCATAAATTTAAATGTACGTAAGACTTTAACGTGTCAAGAAAAAAATTTGCAAAAAAATTAAAAAAAATACTTGTAAAAAAAATTAAACTGTGATTCCATTTAATCACGGCAGGGGCGTTGTTTAGGCCTTTTAACAATGCTCCTGCTATCAACAAAATAACAAAAAAATAAAAAAGGCCAAAAGTTAACATAATTACGTAAAAACAAACACCTGAGATAATAAGTTAAACTATACATAACTAACATTATGCGACAAATTTATATGAAGTCAACGCATCTCCCCTCCGTTATTTTATGCTAATTCAAAGGGTTGTTAATTTTGTCAATGGTTAACGTTGTTTCTGTGAAAGTATTTCCACTGGATTATAATCGTTTAAATTGAGGAAATTTGTTGTTTGCGACGTTAATGACAACATAATTTTGTAAGCAAATTTATTTGTTTTGATGATTGTGCCGTGTACGTCTTTGGTTTTACATTTAAGGTTCCGGTGCGGTTCAGTCATAAAAAAACGAGAGAGTTGTGACACTCCCTCGCCTTTATTGTTTATCTGGTTTATTTTAAGCTTCGTTAAAAATTAGTTTTACCAGGTTCATCAAATACACAACGACCAGGAAAGCCAAAGCCCTGCTGGTAAATAAAAAGATTGTCGTGCCGTGGCCCACGATAACAAACTGCATAACAACGGCGGTGACGATGGCACAGCCGATAATGATAAGCCAGTAGTTTTTTACTCCGTAGAATAAAAAGGCGCAAACAGCGGCAGTAACCGGCAGGACCGGGTTTTTCATATAAGTCAGGCTTGCGGCGCAAAGGGATTGGATAGGCTTGATATGCATCATATAACCAAGGGCGACGGCAACGATTGCCACGGCCAGGATTAGCAAATAAATTTTAATTTTACTCATAGATTTCAGTCCTTATTTCTTATTGCTGAGATGATTTTACTCTACTACCGCAGTCGGATTAAAACAAACAGATAGTTTTAATTATATACAAGGAAGTTTGATTATTGTTCCAGAATTTTAATGATATTTACAGCCGTTTCGTTTTCTTTTTGCGGGTGGTTCTTCAGGTATTTTTTTTTGCACCGTTTGAAAATTCTTCAAACAAAGGCTGAGGCGCACGATGACAGGCATCATAGTAATGTGCCAGCAAGACGTTGTCCAGCTTGTCAAGAGATTTGATAAAGCGAGATTCCGGCGTTTCCTGGTTTTCGTATTCATCAAACAGTTCAATCAAGGTCGGAGCATTCAGTTCTTTGGACAAACGACAGACGGCCTCCCTTTCCTTTTGATGTTTTTCGGCAGCGTCAATTTCTCCGGGAAGCATATCTCCGCTGTAGACTTCCGCTATGTCGTGAGCAAGGGCTAATTCGATGCAGCGGCAACGGTCAAGATATGACGGTGTAAGCAGCAAAGCCTGAAACGCCAGTGAAAAACTGTGTTCGGCATCGCTTTCCGGAGAAGATACTTTTCGGGCCAGCCATCCGCTGCGCTTCAGGTCTTTAAATCTTCCGAGAAAGTTCATTAAATTCAGTAAGTTATCCTTTGAAGTCTGAGGCATCGGATTTATTCCCCTTATAATGAAGCTTGAATGAGGTTTTGAGTGTACAACTGCCGGGGATGCTCAAAGATTTCACTTCTGGTGCCTAGTTCGACGATTTTTCCGTCTTTCATTACTGCAATACGGTCAGAAACTGCTTTAACGGCACGCATATCGTGTGAAATAAAAATATAAGATAATCCCCTACTCTTTTGAATATCCTGAAGAAGTTTTATTATTTGTGCCTGAATGGTAACATCCAGCGCGGAAGTAGGTTCATCGAGGATTAAAAGCTGCGGCTCCATAACCAAGGCTCGAGCGATGGCAATACGCTGCCGTTGACCGCCGGAAAATTCGTGAGGGTATTTTAAAAGGTCTTTTTCTGTTAATCCAATTTCTTTAATTGTTTTGTTAATTATTTGATTTTTATGTAATTTATTGTTTTTTACTATAAGGCCTTCGGCGATGATTTGTTCAACGGTCATCCTCGGGTTTAGTGAATTATAGGGGTCTTGGAAAATGATTTGCATTCGGCTTCGCAAAGGCCGCAGTTGTTTGTTGGAAAGCGTGTTTAAGTCTCGATTGTCAAACAGAATTTGTCCGGCAGACTTTGTCAGTCGGCAAATGGCCTGGCCAAGCGTCGTTTTTCCGGAGCCGGATTCACCGACAATTCCTAAGGTTTCGCCCTGCTTAAGAGTAAGCGAAACGTTGTCAACGGCTTTTATCGTTTGAGTGGTTATTCCCCAAAAGTTCTTTTTTAAGGGAAATTCAACATTGAGATTTTTTACCTCCAAGATATTTTTTCTTGAGATGTTATTGCTTTGTTTCAATGTGTTGATTGAATTTATTAATGTTTTTGTATATTCTTTTTGCGGAGACAGGAAAATTTTTTCGGTTAGTCCCTGCTCTATGATTCTACCTGATTTCATCACAATGGTTCGGTCTGCGATTTTGCGGATGAGATGCAGATCGTGCGAAATGAAAATAATGGACATTTGCAATTGGTTTTTTAATTTAATCAGCAAATCAATGATTTGGGCCTGAACTGTAACATCCAACGCAGTTGTCGGTTCGTCGGCAATCAGGAGGTCAGGACGGTTGGCAATGGCCATTGCTATCATAATCCTTTGCCGTTGGCCGCCGGAAAGTTGGTGCGGATAAGCCTTTAGGCGTTCTCGGGCATTTTTGATGCCGGTCAGAGTCAACAGGCGCAGAACTTCCCTTCTGGCTTTTTTGGCTGTTAGTCCCTGATGAAGGATCAGCGTTTCGGCAATTTGGTGCCCAACGGTGTGGAGCGGATTGAGCGAAGACATCGGTTCCTGGAAGATAAAGCCCAATCTGTTTCCCCTGAAGCGTGAAAGCTTAGGATTGTTTATAAGTTCTATTTCGTTGAATTTTATGGATGATTTTTTGTCGTGAAATGCCTTTGGATAAGGAAGAAGACCGAGGATGGACAATGCTGTGAGGGATTTTCCGGAACCGGATTCACCAACGATACCTAAGACCTCCCCTTTGTTTAACTCAAAAGAAACGTCGTTGACGGCATAAAAATCTTTGCCGTCCTGATGAAAGCCAACGCTGAGGTCTGTTACTTTAAGTATCGGTTTATTCATTTGTTTTTCCTTGCGTCAAAAGCGTCACGAATGCCCTCACCGATAAAAATAAGTAAAGTGAGCAATGTGGACAAGACAACAAATATCGAGATACCTATCCAAGGTGCCTGAAGGTTGTCTTTTCCCTGACGGACCAAGTCGCCGAGAGACGGGTATTCCTGAGAAAGTCCCAGCCCCAGAAAGTCAAGCGCGGTCAAGGCGACGATTGCTTCCGACAGCAGAAAGGGCACAAAGGTAATTGTTGCGATGACGGCATTAGGCAGAATGTGTCGGAAAATAATACGAAAATCCCCTACGCCCAACGCCTTGGCGGCTTTAACAAATTCAAAGTTGCGGGTACGAAGAAATTCGGCGCGGACAACGCCGGTAAGGCTCATCCATGTAAAGCAGAGCATTATAATGAGCAACGTCCAAAAAGAAGGAGCGAAGATGCTGGCAACGATAATCAGTACGAAAAGCTGGGGCAGCGCCTCCCATATCTCCTGAAAACGTTGAAAGAAAATATCTATTTTGCCGCCGAAATATCCCTGAACCGCTCCGGCAAAAATGCCGATGAGCGAGGATAATACGGTGAGAACAAAGGCAAAAACAACAGATATTCTCAGACCGTAAATAATTCTGGCCAATATGTCCCTGCCTTCGTCATCGGTGCCCAGCCAATGATGTCGGGAGGGAGCGGACGGCGTCGGTGTGTCAAGCTCGTAATCAACGGTATTGAAAGAGTATGGCAGTGGCGGAAACAGCATATAACCGTTCGCGTTTATGTTGTTTCTGATATAGGGGTCCCGGTAGTCGGCCGGTGTCGGAAAGTCTCCGCCGAAAGTCTGCTCGTTGTATGTTTTGACAATGGGAAAATAATATTCCCCTTGATATTTGACAACCAACGGCTGGTCATTGGCCAGCAATTCGGCCAAGAGGCTGATGCCGAATATGATGCAAAACAGAACAAATGACCACCATGCCCGCCGATTTTGTCTGAAAATATTGATACGGCGTTGATTGAGCGGGCTTAAGCAGCCATTTGATATTTTGTTGGGCAAGCCGGATATCCTTATTTGTCTGCCGGAGGAACTTCATTGTCATCGTCTTCCAAAAAAGGCGGAAGAACATCATGCGTTCCGGGGATGACTTCCGGAGCCTGAGTGTCGATGACTTTGATTTCCATATTTATTTTTGCGTTATCCTTTTGTTGGTCGTTTTGTTTTTTCTGGATAGTTTGGACGAGTTCTTCGACAGTTGACGGTGTCTTGTTCGTCTGGCTGTTCTGGTCGACAACGACTTCATTGTTTTTTTGGGCTTCTTCTTTTACTGCCGCGGACAAAGGCTTTTCTACGGTTTCTTTGTCAAGCTCTTCGGCAGCGGCGGCAGTCGGCGTTGCTTTTAATTCCGTTTCCGGCAACGAAGCGCTTTGGTCAACCGGCTCATCTTTATTTTCCGTCTGGGGCTGCGCATTATCCGGAGTTTCGGTTTCTTCTTCAACAAGGTTGTCGAGATTGTTGTTGAGGTTATTGGTTTTTGCCCATTTTTGGTACCACTTTAAGAAGTTTTTATGGCCGGAAGCGATTTCGGCATTGGTTATTGCTTCGTTATTGTAGTTGTTCATAAGCTCTTTCAGCGGCTGTTCGGCGAGATTCATCCCGTGAAGCTGGCTGCAGGCTGATTTTTTATACAGATAGCTTTTTAAGATATCCGGCGTTCTGCAAATTTGTGAGGCAATATGCGAAGCGTCTTTCATGGGATCGTAAATGGCCATGGTGACGCCTTTGTTTTCGCGCATTTGTTTTGCAAATTCCGCCGTTCTGGTCGAAGTGATGTTTTGGGGAGCGCTCAGGCCTTCTATTACGATTACGGTTTTTTTGAGCTTGTAATCGTTGGACAGTCTCTGCATAAAGTTTTCCAACTGTCCGTAAAGACAGGTCATTTGTTCCGCATAGGCTTCACGTTTTTTCACGGTATTGGCGCTGTCGGCACTAATCCATTGGCTGAGCGGCTTCAGGTTGCAGAAGCTGTCGTAGATAAACAGTTCGGCCGGCATATCCATAATGACAAAGTAAGCATTGTTGCCGCGGTCGGTGCTGATGTCTTTTGCCAGAAGGTCGAGAGCCTTAAAGGAGTTGGCAACATATAACTGTTTGGTGGAGAACTGATTGTTGGGCAGGCCGGGAACAATCAGCTTCATTCCCTCGTTGACCATGGAGAAGTCGGTTATTAAGCCGGTGCTTTCCAACCATTGTATCAGCAGCAGATAAGTCTTTTGCAGCGTAGAGAAGTTGGTTTGTTCCAAATTGAAGGGGACGTTCTCTTTCTGGATGCATTTGTCTACGGCTTTTTCGTTGTTGACGTTACAGGTTTCAATACCGCGGGTTTCGTAGACTTTCAGGTGATATTTATTTTTACGGAAACTGTCGAACAGTTTGTTGTTTTTGAGGTAAACCGTGGGAGAGACAATGTTGTCAAAGTCAAAGTAGCTTTTGAATAAAACGTTATTCAAAGTATTTTCCATCGGGTTTTGGTTCAGGTTGACCGGATTGTATGACTGAGTCAGATTGAGAAAGGGATTGGTTCCTTCAAGATAGGCATTTTGATACAAGGTAAAGTTGTTTTGAACGTAAAATCCGAGCATTGCGTCCATAGCCGTCTGGATTTTTTTGTTATAGGCCTCGTTTCCGGGTTTGTCATTGATAAAACTGCGGAGGTTGCTGTAGGACGTCAGCGAAGGCATAGCTATGTGAATGAAACGTTTGCCGTCGTCAGTTTCTTTGGCAAGATCCTGACTGCTCAGTAGGTCGAACGAGGTACGGAAATTATAGGGTGTCGGGTTCATGTATCCCTGTGCCAGAAGTCCGCCGAGGATAAAAAGCAGAATGCCCAGCAGATAGGTTTGGGTTAACCGTCCTGCACTCGTCAGGAATATCAGAAAAATCAGGGAAAGTACTCCGGTCAAAACCAGGTGGGAACCGGTTGACAACAGCACGCCGAGTTCACCGTCTGCGCTGATGACGTTAGAGAGTACGGACTCTTTGTCAAACAGGGCAAACTGATTGAAAATAGCCAACAAAAAGAGCGCAAAAACACCGGTTGTAAAAAGGTTTTGCAGAAGTTTGGAAAAGGAACAGAGGTATGATATCAGGAAACAAAGGCCGAATACAGCAGCCAGAATGTACATGGCTTCGGTGTTCAACTGTTGAGCTCCGGTGAAAATGCTGTAGCTTCCGGCTTCGGCAAAGAGAACAAAGTTGATGGCAATCAAGCTGGCGGCCATCATACTTTTGACGAACAAATCGACCAGATACTGCCGAAATCTGCGGCGACGCGGGCGGCCTCGGGTAGCTTCTTTTTCACGGTTTACGGCTTTGGCAGAAGCCTGTCTGCGATCATCAATAATAACGTCTTCCATAGTGTAACCTCTTGAAAATATCTCTCTGTTGTCAGTTATCTAAGCATAATTTATATTAATTTTAAAGCAAAAATCCTCAGAGCTTGCATAACTTCTGAGGATTTTCGTTTTAAGCGTAAAAGCAGATTATCTGGAGTAGAACTCGATAACCAGGTTGGGTTCCATGATGCCAGCATAAGGAACATCGTCAAATTTGGGAACAAAGCTGTATTTTGCACTCAATTTTTTGCTGTCTACTTCGATATATGACGGAACGTCACGACCGGCAGACTCAACAGCAGCGATAACTATCGGCAGCTGTTTTGATTTTTCGCGGACTTCGATAACATCGCCGGCTTTAACCATGTAAGAAGGAATGTTTACCTTTTTGCCGTTAACAGTAATGTGGCCATGGTTTACGAACTGGCGGGCAGCAAAGATGGTCGGAACGAACTTTGCTTTGTATACCAAGTTGTCCAAACGAGACTCCAGCAAACCGATGAGGTTTTCAGCAGCGTCGCCGGTTCTTCTGATTGCTTCAACATAATATTTGTGGAACTGTTTTTCAGAAACGTTGCCATAGTATGTTTTCAATCTTTGTTTAGCGTTCAGCTGCTCGCCGTAGTCGGTCATTTTCTTTTTTCTCTGACCGTGCTGGCCGGGAGCATATTCTCTTTTGGCATAGGAAGCGTTAGCATTGCCCCAAATCGGGCCATGATACTGACGTTCTTTCTTTTTCTTTGCAGAAACGATACTTTTCATTTAGATTTTCCTTTTATTTCATTACATTATTTATTGTCCCAGTAGTTTTGACTTATCGGTGTCAAACGAGGCAGTTGTTCTGTCTTCATTCCTGGAAGTGGCTGCAATTTATAACAATAATTGCTTAAAATCAAGAGTTTTTTTCAAAATTTAGTGGATTTTAAGCTTATTTGGATTACAATGTAAAAAGTTTTGAAAAAAAGGATGTTCCGATGTCATACGAACTTTTGTTTCAGCGGGCTGTGCAGTTGCATGAAGCCGGACAGCTCAACGAAGCAGAACAGATTTACCGCCGGATTTTGGAAACGGCGCCCCAACAGCCGGAAGTCTTGAATCTTCTGGGACTGGTTGCCCAGGCCAAAGGGGTGCAGGACGAAGCTTGCAGCTTGTTTTATCAGGCGATTAGGCAGGCCCCTGACCGCGCGCCTTTTTATTACAATCTTGCCTTTTCGCTCAAGCTGGACAACAAGCCGGTAGAGGCTTTGGAGAGTTTTGAAAAAGCGCTGGCATTGCAACCGGACATTAAAGAAGCGTACAATGAGATGGGGCTTATCTGTCAGTCGCTGGGAAAACTTGAGCAGGCCCGCGTTTATTGGAGCAAGGCGCTGGAAATTGACGGGGATTATGTCGAAGCCAAGGCAAACCGGGCAATGAGCTACAGCGAGAGCAACAGCAGCATGGCAATTGAAGAGCTGGAGCGGCTGGCGCAGACCTATAAAGACGAAGCCGTCATCTTTTATTATCTGGGGCGGCTTTATCTTGAACGCGGACAGGATGACAAAGCCTGGCCGGCGGCCATCCGGGCCAAAGAGCTGGCTCCGATGTCTGATGAAGTCCGGGTGGTATTGGGAACATTGGCGCTTAAAGAAGGACAGACTGCCAATGCCAAAATTTATTTTGAAAAAGCGGTTTTGCTGAACGAATATAATATTGCCGCTTTGCTGGGATTGGCAGACATAGCCAGCCGTGAGAATGATTTTGAAAAGGCCGAGAAAGGTTATAAGAGGGTTTTGGAACTGGCGCCGAAAAATTTTGACGCCCATAACAACTTTGCCGAACTGTTGTATAAGCAAAAAAGAACCGCGGAGGCTTTGGAAGAATACCGCCAGGCCGTCATCATCAACCCAAGATCCGCAGAAGTGAGCAATAATCTGGCCGTTATTTTGCGGGATTGCGGTGACTATGAGCAGGCTTTGGGACTTTTGTTTAATGCTTACGTTTTGAAGCCGGAACTTGAGCAGATTTCAATTAATCTGGCGGAGACATTGACGCTTTATCAGCGCCAGCAGCCGGAAGAAGCCTTAAAAATTGCCGAAAACTGGGTGCGTCAGGCACCGGAAAACATTTTTGCCGAAAAGACCGCCGCCGCTTTTAAGGGAGAAGACATTGAAAATAATCAAATTTATAGTGAAAAGCTGTTTGACGGTTTTGCTGATAATTATGAGCTGGTTGTCAAGAATTTGGGCTATTCAGTTCCGATGGCTGTGGGACGAGCTCTTGGAAATGTTAAAGCTTCCGTTGTGGATTTGGGGTGTGGTACGGGGCTGGTTGGTGAAGTTATTAAAGGCCCTGGGGTTACTCTCACGGGAGTAGACATATCAGCCAAAATGCTGGAAGCGGCGCGGGCCAAAAACATATATGACAGGCTGGTACAGTCAGACGTGGTGGAGTTTTTGTACAACAATCATAATTATGACTGGGCCATAGCGGCGGACGTTTTGGGATATATAGGCGATTTGAAGGAGTTTGCGGCTGCTGTCAGCGGGATAAAGCTGATTTTTACCACTGAGCTGTATGACGGCACCGAGGCTTATAAGGTTATGCCCAACGGACGTTATAAACATCGGCAGGATTATGTTGAAAATCTGCTTAGAGACAACGGTTATACAAAAATCAGCTGCAAGAAAATGGTGCTTCGCAAAGAGGACGGCAAAGACGTCAACGGAATTTTGTGGAAAGCGGAAAACGTCTGAAAGGAGGATGTAATGGCAGACGAGTTGATAGACATATATGATGAAAATATGAATCATCTGGGAACGGCAATGAAATCGCAAGCGCACCGGGAGGGTTTGTGGCACCGGGTTTTCCATTGCTGGATTGTCAATAAGGACAGCAAAAAAGTCTGGTTGCAGTTGCGCGGGGAAGATAAAACAATTTATCCCAATATGCTGGATATTTCCGCTGCCGGGCATTTGCATTCAGGAGAAAAGCCCAAAGACGGCATTCGGGAAATTGAGGAAGAACTGGGGCTGACGGTTAATGTCGACAAGCTGACCAAACTGTTTACGCGTCTGTTGGTTCAGGAAGACACCGGTTTGTGCAACCGGGAATTTTGCTCCACTTATGTGTTGGAGACGGATAAAAGCCTTGAAGACGTTAAAATGCAGCCGGAAGAAGTTGACGGCGTATATGAAACGGACATTGACGACATAATTAACCTGATGAAAGGTAAGGTTGAATTTGTCACATTGGTCGGATATCGCCGTAATCAAGACAATTCCTATACAAAGGAAGTTCGTTCTGCGGCGCTGAAGAATTTTCTTCCGCACGGAAAGGATTACTACATTAAAGTTATGGAGATGCTGAAACGTTACTGCGAGGGCTGTCTGGAGCTTTAAGATGCAAAAAGCCGTCTGTTAAAGACGGCTTTTGTTTTTGAAAGGCAAGTTTTAGAAAGAGTATCGGACACCGGCGGTGAGTTCTTTGAAGCTGTCAAGGTTACGCATACCGATGTAGTTGTAGCGCCCCATAACGCGGACGGAAAAGTTTTCGGTCAGGTTATACTGGGCACCGACACCGAAACGATAGCCGATGCGTCCTTTTGATTCTTTGCCTTTTTCATTTTTATGTTTGGTGTCATAATTTGCGATACCGATTGAGGCTAAAAGGTCAAAATCCTCATTCATTCCTATCGGAGCATATCCAAACAAGTCCAAACCGTACGCCTGGAATTTGAATTTGTGTTCTCCGCCTTCTGCTATAGAAAGGTGCGTTTTCCTTTCCCCAGAATGCTGGTAGAACGCTTCGACGCCGAAGTCCTCTACCCTCACGCCGGCATTGACCGAAGCCGAATTGTAACCGTCATCAAGCGATTTGGCGTCTTTTTTGAAATCGGCCTTGTCATAAATGTAGTCGACGCCGATGTAAGATTTTGCTTCATTACCGCTCATCATCTGAGCATTAGCCAGAACCGGAAACAAACAGGCGGCACCGGCCAACAATAATGTTTTTTTCATATCTTTTAAGCTCCAAGTTATTGTGTTTTTTCTTGTGTAAGTCTTAAGAAAACCGAAATTTTAAGATTGTAATAAATTAAATTAAAATATAACCGCTTCCGAAAAAAACGAAAGCGGTTATAAACGCAGTCAGATTAGAAAGTGTATCTTAAACCGGCATTGACTTCCATCAAGCTGTCAAGATATTTGGTATCAACATAGGTGTAACGACCCATTACACGTGCAGAAACGTGTTCATTGAAGTTGTACTGGGCACCGACACCGAAACGATAGCCCATATGATCCTTATCGTATTCGCCGGTCGGATCCCCTTTAACTTTAAGAGTATAGTTTCCGGCACCGACGGAAGCCAGCAAATCAACTTTGTCGGCACAGCCGAGCGGCAGGTAACCAAAGAGGTCTAAACCGTAAGAACGGAATTTGCTCTTGAGGTCTGAACCGCTTTCATGTTTGGCTTTTCTTTCACCGGTCATCTGATAGTAAGCTTCCAAACCGGCATATTTGCCCAGACGGGTACCAATGTTGACGGCACCGCCGTTGTAGTCTTCTTTAAGAAGATTGCCGGCCTTTTTGAAGTCAGCACTGGTGAAGATATAGTCGGCACCGATATACGGCTCGATTTCGTGACCGAACATCTGTTGTGCTTTAGCTGGGGTGGAAAGACATAAAACACAGGCTGCGCCTGCTAACAATAAAGCTTTATTCATTTGTATAAACTCCATTTATAAATAAGTTTTTTCACATACGATAGTCCATATTTATAGTCCAGGAGAGTTGTAATTGTGATTTAGTTCCAATTACGAGAAAAACAATAGCAGGATAAAAAAATATTTGCAACTAAAATATTTTTATGTGGAACAAAGCCAACCGGACGGTGTGTTTGCGAAATATTAAACATTAAGTGCTAAATTATTAAAAAATTTTTCGAAAGGCTTGAAAATGAGTTTTGTGTGTCCTGATAAAAGCTGTTGCAAATGCCCTCGCCTGATTGAATTTCGGCAGGCGAACATTGCCAAGTATCCGCATTATTACAATGGTCCGGTGGAGCCTTTTGGTCCGCTGGAAGCTCAAATCCTGGTGGTGGGTCTTGCTCCCGGACTTAACGGCGCAAACCAGACCAACCGTCCTTTTACCGGAGATTATGCGGGGGATTTGCTGTATCCGATGTTGAAGAAATACGGTTGGGCGGAAGGCGACTATCAAAGGCGCAAAGACGACGGATTTCGTTTGATAAACGTCAGAATCACCAATTCGGTTCGTTGTGTGCCGCCGCAAAATAAAGTTACCGGTGACGAGGTTAAGAACTGCGGCGCTTATCTGACGGCGGAAATCGCTTCCATGCCTAATCTTAGAGCCGTTTTGACCTTGGGAAGCGTTGCGCATAATGCGGTGTTGAGCGTGTTGGGGTACAAAAAATCAGCATTCAAGTTTACCCACAACGGTGTACATCGTTTGGATCGCCATAACTTATGGATGGTGAACTCCTATCATACCTCGCGTTACAACGTCAATACGGGGGTTTTGACCGAGCAGATGTTTGAAGACGTTTTGAGGAATCTGCAAAGCCTGGTGAACAAATAAATTGACAAAAAAGGTTAATGTTTTTAGATTTGAGGGTACGTTATCTAAGAATATTAAATTATATTGTTCAACCTCAAAATATTATGTGCTATGGAAGGATATTATTTTGGCCCGTATTGCTGCTTAGGTACTGACAGCAGAATCAGCAAGGATTTTAATCTGGTCGTTCAGAAAGCTAAGGGAGAAGGTTTTTCCTATGTCGTGAAATATACTCTTTTGCCCGGCGTATCGTATCCCGTCAGGATTATCATCGGCTGGAATACTCGCAAAGTCAGTTATGCCCAGGCTGCGGAAGAATTCAAAAATTCGGCGGAAACGTTGAAACTGCTTCAGGCTTACAGACAAAGCCGCGGTTCGGAATATTTTGTCGTGGCCCAAACACAGGGAGAGACAGAAATCATTCCGTTGAACGAATTTGAAGGTTACAAATCTTTAAATTAATCCAAAACACAAGGCCCGATTGTCGTCAGGACAATGCGGGCCTTCTGTTTATCCGGAAACTAGTTGCTGATGCCGGCAAAGCCCATAAACGCCATGGAAAGCAATCCGGCGCTAATCAGGGCTATCGGCGTTCCGCGCAAAGCTTTGGGAACCGCGGTAAAATTCAGGCGTTCGCGGATGCCGGCAAAGAGGATAATGGCCAGCGTAAAGCCCATTGAAGCCGCCAGAGCGTAACAAACTCCGGCAACAAGCGTGTAGTTTTTCTGAATGGTCAGAATGGCAATACCCAAAACGGCGCAGTTAGTGGTAATGAGCGGCAGGAATATTCCCAAAGCCTGATAAAGAGCCGGCGAAACTTTCTTGATGATGATTTCGACCATTTGCACAAGTGCCGCAATCACCAGGATGAACGTTACCGTCGTCATAAAAGTGAGTTCGTAGGGTTGTAAGAATGTGTAATAAATCAGGAACGTCACTATAGTGGAGATGGTCATGACGAACATAACGGCAAAACCCATACCCGCGGCAGTGGAAATTTTTTTTGAAACGCCGAGAAACGGACAAATTCCCAAAAACTGCGACAGAATGATGTTATTAACAAATATTCCGGTAATAAAAATCATAAAATACGCCATGATTATTTTGCTCCCCGAAGATGGTTAACGGTTACTATCAACCCGGCCAGTGCCAAAAACGCTCCCGGCGGCATAATAAACAACAGCATGGTATTGGCATCTTCACCCAAAAAGCCATAGCCAAACAGCGATCCGTTGCCGAGAATCTCCCGGACCGACCCTAGAAGGGTTAATCCCAGCGTAAAACCAATGCCCATGCCGATTGCGTCAAGTACGGACTGAAACAGATTGTTTTTTGAGGCAAAGGCCTCCGCACGGCCTAAAATGATGCAGTTTACGACAATCAGGGGAATAAAAATGCCCAAAGCGGCGTGCAACGTCGGGAGGTAAGCTGCCATCAACAGGTCTACAACGGTTACGAACGACGCGATGATGACAATGAAGCTGGGAATGCGTACCATATCGGGAATAAAGTTTTTTACCAGAGAAATGGCTGCGTTGGACAGGATTAGGACGAATAATGTCGCGAGCCCCATGCCCAATCCGTTCAAAGCTGAAGTGGTTACGCCCAATGTCGGGCACATACCGAGCAGCATGACAAATGTGGGATTTTCTCTGATAATGCCACGCGTAAGGTTGTTAAGACTTGTTTTATCCATGACTAATTACCTGCATTAAAGTTATTGTAAGCGTCAACCGCCCGCTGAATGGCGCTGATAACGGCGCGGGAACTGATGGTTGCCGCAGTTACGGCGTCAATTTCGCCGCCGTCTTGTTTTACCTTGAATTTATGTTTGCTGGGATTAAAGCCGTTAAACTGTTCTTTGAAACGCGGTTCATTGACTTTTGATCCCAAGCCTGGCGTTTCTTTGTGGTCGATGACTTTGAAATTTTTTATTGTTCCGTCGATGTAGAAACCGACAATCAGTTCCATTCTTCCGCCAAATCCGGTATTGGTGTAGGTTTTGATGGCGAAAGAGTTGATGACGCCGTCTTTGCGCGCGGGATAAAGTTCCAGCTTGTGTTTTTTGTTCGGAGTGGTGATAATCATCCTTTCTTCGAAGGGATTGTTGTCGAATTCGTTGACGACTTCCGAAATGGCCTGGAGCTCCCGTTGGTCTTTGGCTTTTTGAATGGGCTCTTTGGTAAACAGTTCCACTTTGGCAAGGACAAACGCCGAAAGGACGGCAATCAGCACCAGCGTAACCACCATATTAAAAAAACTTGAGGATGTTTTGGTCTTGTTGCTCATAAGCCTTACCTCCGGGTGCCGTAAATGCGCGGTTTGGAATATTTGTCAATCAGCGGAACAAAAGCGTTCATAATCAGGATGGCAAAGGAAACGCCTTCGGGATATGCACTGTAAAGTCTGATGATGACGGTTAAAATTGCACAGCAAACCGCAAAAAGAATTTGTCCGTTTTTGCTCATTGGCGAGGTTGTGTAATCGGTGGCCATAAATATGGCTCCCAGCATCAATCCTCCGGAGAGCAAGTGGGTAACCGGTTCATATTTTACATCGCCGGTAATGAGCCACATGACGGCTGTGATGAGAAAAACGGTGGAAATGTAATAAAACGGAATATGCCAGGTGATTACGCGACGGTAAAGCATATAGGCAAGTCCGAGCAGCAAGGCCAAAGCGGAGACTTCGCCGATGCAACCGCCGGTATATCCGACAAACATCTGCCAGTAAGTCGGCAGGTCATGGGCAGAGAACTGTCCCTGAGTCAGCGCGGTTGCCGAGGTTTGGGCATCAAGGTGCTTCAGAATTCCTAAAGTCGTGGCGCCGGTTTGAACATCGGTTGAAAAAAAGTTTAAAAAGTCCGGTTTGGGCCAAATCGTCATTTGCACGGGAAAGGAAATAAAAAGGAACACGCGTCCGACCAGAGCCGGATTGAAAATGTTTTTTCCGAGACCGCCGTAGCAGAGCTTGGCAACGACAATGGCTATGAAACAACCGACCAAAATCATTAATATCGGCATAGTGCTCGGCAAATTAAAAGCCAGCAGCAGACCGGTGATGACGGCGGAAAAATCGCGAGTCGTGTTTCCGGTCTTGAACCAATAGCGGCCGGCAAGGTATTCAAATAAAACACAGCCGGCAACAGACGTCAGTATTACTTTCAGAGCTCCGACGCCAAAAAACAGCACTGCGGCAACGGCAGCCGGGAGCAAGGCGATGACAACGTCACGCATCAGGCTTGCGGTGGTGCGGTCGGTGTGCATATGAGGAGCAGTCGAGATTTTGAGCATAGTCGTTATTTTTTCCTCTTTAGTTCGTATTTAGCAAGTTTGCAATAGTCCAACAAAGGCAAGTTAGCGGGACAGGTGAAGGCGCAGCAGCCACATTCAATACAGTCTAAAACATTGCATTCCTTGGTTTCTTCCAGCATATCGGCACGGACGAACTGACCGATGCGGAACGGTTGCAGTCCCATGGGGCATACTTCGCCGCATTTGCCGCAGCGAATGCAGCTTTGTTCGGCCTCTTTGTGAGTCAGACGGTCGGACAGCAGCAAAATTCCGGAAGTCAGCTTGGTTATGGGGGCGTTGACGTTAAACGCAGACGTTCCCATCATCGGACCGCCGAAAATCACCTGTGCCGTTTCCGGTGTCATTCCGCCGGCCTTTTCAATCAGGAAAGATGCCGGGGTCCCTACCCTGACTCGGTAGTTGGCGGGATGAAGACAGGCATCTCCGCTGACGGTTACGATGCGCTCAAACAGAGGTTTGTTTTTCATTACCGCCTCATAGATGGCAAAAACGGTTCCGACGTTTTGAACCAGGCAGCCGGCGTCGACAGGAAGCTTTCCGGAAGGAACTTCTCTTCCGGTAACGGCGGTAATCAGCTGTTTTTCGCCGCCCTGGGGATATTTAGTCGAGCAAACCTGGACGTTTACGCCGATATAGGTCTTGGTTATTTTGGTGAGTATTTCAATTGCCCGGGGTTTGTTTTCGTCAATGGCAATGACGGCGTTTTGAATGCCCAGTGCTTTGTTGATGATTTTTGCTCCGATAACGATTTGTTCCGCCTTTTCAATCATCAGGCGGTCGTCCGCAGTCAGGAAAGGTTCACATTCGATGCCGTTGATAATCAGGCAATCGACTTTTTTGCCTTCGGGCAGTTTCGTCTTGATGGGCGTGGGATAACCGGCGCCGCCCATGCCGACGATGCCGGCTTCGCGAATTTTTGCCACGATTTCTTCCGGCGAAAACGGAATTTCCCGGTTAATTTCGGTTGAGCGGTCAATGCTTTCTTCAAATTCGTCGCCTTCTACCTTGATGGTAATCATATCTTCAAGATAGCCGAATTCGCCTTCAACGGCTTCGACTTTCAGCACTTCTCCCGAAACAGAAGAGTGTACGTCGGAAGATACGATACCGTCGGCATCGGCGAGCATTGTGCCTACTTTGACACGGTCGCCTTTTTTTACCATAATTTTGGCGGGAGAACCGATATGTTGTTTAACGGGGATATAAACCGTTTCAGGCAGCCCGGCGTCAATAATGGGAGAATCTGTGGTTATTTTGTGTTTGTCGGGGTGAATGCCGCCGATGGCAAAGGTTTTTAGCTTAATCATTGTTTTTCTCCTGTGGCGCAGGCGTGCATTTGGTGCATATGATAGCGCCGGTGGGGCAGTTTTGCGCCAGTTGGGCACCGTATTCTTCGGCAGAAACAGAAACCGGGATGTATGACAAATTGTTTTCGACTTTTATTTCCGGATTGATTTTAGTGCATTTCATACAGCCTATGCATGCAACGGCGCAGTTTTTACGGGCGACAGCTCCCTTTTGGGTGTTGCGGCAGGCAACGTATACGCGGTTGCCGTTTTTGCCTTTGGGACGGATTTCAAACAATTGCCGCGGACACATTTTGACGCAGGCGCCGCAGGACGTGCATTTGTCTTCATCTACGACCGGGATACCGGTTTCGGGGTCAATGTGCAAGGCATCAAACTTACATACCTTGACGCAGTCCCCTAAGCGGAGACAACCGGAGGGACACCCGGTTTGGCCGCTGGATATGCGGGAAGCAATCCGGCAGCTGCTTACGCCGTCATAACATATTTTGGCCGGGGCGTTTTTACAGGTGCCGTTGCAGCGCAAAACGGCAACGGTCGGTTCTTTGGCCACGGCTTGAAAACCGAGTTTCTCGGCTATCTTGTCCATTACGGCCTGGCCGCCTACGGGGCAGAACAGCTGGGGAAAACCGGCTTCGTCCACGCCGGCACAGGCGTCGGCAAAGTCATGGCAGCCGGCTTTGCCGCATCCGCCGCAGTTTGCCTGAGGCAAAAGCTCTTCAATTTCGGCGATTTTGGGATTTTCTTTAACGGCAAATTTTTTTGAGACGACATAAAGAATTACGGCGGCCACCAGAGCTATGCTCCCTAATACCAACATATTCAATAAGACTATATTTTCCATTGGTTTCCCCGTGAAATTTATTGTTTGGATATTTTGAAATTAAACTGTTGCCTGAAACGTGCACGGTTTAAGAATAGCCAGAAATAATAAGGAATCAAGACAATTATCGACGACAGGCCGGCAACAAGCTCTGAAAACCCTGCAAAAACAAAGCCTAACAGAGTTATCAACATCACTAAAAGCGGCAAAATATAGCTGTAAAAAACGGCTAAAAGTCCAAAACGCGGGGCTAATGATACGATTACCTTATCGCCGGGACGATACAGCTGTGCCTCGGGCGTGTCGATTTCCACGCTTTTGTTGCGGCATTCCATCAACCCGCAGCCGTGTCTGGCGTCGCAATTGTGGCAAGCCGAGTAACTGGTTATCTGGACATAGACTTTGGGCGGGTTCACGGAGGTTACGGTTCCCTGATGGCTGATGTTTTCCATATTTTATTCTCCAATCAAATCTTTGGCCGCCGTTGATAAGAGCATTGTAACGCTATTGTCGTTTCGGCGGACGAAAAAGACGGCAGGCAGTTTTTGAGCGTCGGCAAACGTCATCCCCTCGTCTTCTCCCAGAGCCAAAATGGCGGTTGCATAAGCATCGGCCATCATACACGAGGGGTGAAAGACGGTTACGGAGGCCAGGCTGTGTTCTACGGGATAGCCGGTTTGCGGAGATATGGTGTGTGCATAACGGCGGCCGTCTTTGTAAAAAAAGTTACGGTAGTCTCCCGAGGTGGCCACCGAAAAGTCTGTCAGTTCCAGAGCAAAAGCGTTGGAATTTCCTTGGGGGAACGGTTTGGCAATGCCGATGCTCCATGGTTCTCCTGCGGAATTCTTACGGCCGGCTGCCCTTACCTCGCCGCCGATTTCTACTATATAGTCACGGTATCCTTCTTCTTCCAGCAGGCGGGCAACCATATCGACGCCGTATCCTTTGGCGATAGCCGAAAGATTCAGGCGGATGCGGTCATCTGTTTTGGCCAGGCTCTTGAAGTCGGAGGAAAAGACAAGCCGGTTGAAGCCGGTATATATCAATGCCTCTTTTATTTTTTCGGGATCGGGCGTTTGAGCCGGTTTGTCGACGCCAAACCCCCAGAGGTCTACCAAACGGCCGACGGTGGGGTCAAAAGCTCCGCCGCTTTCCCGGTTGACGGCAGCTGCATTTTTCAACAAATACGACATTTCGGGGGATAAACTTATTTTTTTGCCGGCGGGACTTTGGTTTATCTTGGATATTTCGGAATTTTTCTCAAAAACGGACATTTGACGGTTAACATCCTGCAAACGGCGCAGAATTTTGTCGCCGAGCGTCCGGTCTGAACGGTCGGTGAGAAGCTTGACATGGTAGTATGTTCCGAAAATCTTTCCGTGGAATGTGCGATAAGGCGCATACTTTTGGTGGATGTAAATCAAGGCGACCGCAAAAACCATAAAAAACGAAACATATTTGAAAATACGCATATTAGTACCTATCTTTTGCACAGTGGAGAACTTGCTTTTTACAATCTGAGAATTTTGTTTTACAATGTCCGGCAATAACCAATATTGAAAAGGATTATACAATGCAATGCGATTATAAGGCAACTTTAAACCGGCTGATATCCCAGCTTAAAAACAATCAGGTCAGCAAAAAACTGCGGCAGATGCACGGAGAATGGATGCATTTGACCGATATTGTCGGCCGTTATCTTTATAAAGCCGGCGTGTCTGCCAATCTGGTAAGTATTGTCGGTTTTGCCGTCGGACTGCTGGCAATTAACTTTTTGGCAATGGGGATGTATCTGAGCGCTTTGTTGTGCATTCTCATCAACCGCGCTTTTGATGCCTTGGACGGTGCCGTTGCCCGTAATCGGGAATACAGCGATTTCGGCGTTTTTTTGGACGCGACGCTGGATTATACCTTTTATGCCGGGATTATTTTCGGTTTTGCCCTGGCCTATCCGGCTCAAAATGCCGTAGCGGCAAGTTTTCTGCTGTTCGGGTTTACCGCCTCGGCTTGTGCAATGCCGGCCTATGCGGTTGTTGCTTATCGTAACAATCACAGTAAAAAAGTGGATTTGGAACAATCTCCGTTTTATTTGGGCGGCGTTGCCCAGGGGTTTGAAACCCTCACCGCTTTGGTGATTTTGTGTATCGTTCCGGGATGGTTTATGCCGATAGCGATTATTCTCGGCTGTTGGTGCCTAGTGAAAGCCTTGATGGTTGTTACCGCCGCTTATTACAATTTTGTAATTGCCGCCAAGGGTAAAAATTAATGAAATTTATCCGGAATCTGTTTTTTGTTCTGAGTATTCTGGCAGGGATAAATCCGGCCCCGGCGCAAGCTTTTGAGCTGACCAAGGGAACCGACAAGGTCACGGTAACGCTTTATACGAATTATGACGAAATTAACCCGGGTCAGAATCTGGAGGCTCTGCTGCAATTTAAAATGCACGGCGGCTGGCACATATTCTCCCAAAATCCCGGGGACGTCGGCGTACCGACCGAGGTTAAATGGCGTTTGCCGATGGGATTTGAGGTAAAGGAGCAAAGCTGGAGTCCGGATGTTAAATTCATCACCGACGAAATTGTCCAATACGGATATGACAAACGTGCCTTTTACAAAACGACGATTACGCCGACGCCGGATATTATGAACAAAGTTCCGGTGCAGGTTGACGTCAGCTGGCTGGCTTGTAAAAACGAATGCATCCCGGAAAAAGTTTCCTTTTATCTGGATATTCCGATTACAGGACACGATTTGCGACCGTCCATGCGTTGGATTAAGGCCGTACAAGTGGCCGAAAACAGTTTTGCGCCTCAGCCTGAGGACGGAAAAGTCAACGTCTGGCTGGCTATGCTGATGGCGTTTGCAGGCGGTATCATCCTTAATTTTATGCCTTGTATTTTCCCGATTTTGACGCTTAAGGCAATCTCCCTCGCCCAAGCTGATTACAATAAAAGGAAAAATCGTCTGGAAGCGTTGATGTATACGCTGGGAGTCGTGTTGTCTTTTTTGATAATAGCGACGGTATTGTTTGTATTGCGGGCTCAGGGTGAGCAAATCGGATGGGGCTTTCAGCTGCAATCTCCGATATTTGTCGGAATAATGATAATTGTCTTTTTTGTTATCTTTCTGATGCTGCTTGACATCGTCCATTTTCGCAATCCTCTGGCAAATCATATGGGAAAGCTGACATTTGAGCGCCAACTGTTGAACTCTTTTGTCACCGGCTTTTTTGCGGTTCTGATTGCAAGCCCGTGCACGGCTCCGTTTATGGGAATAGCCATCGGTTATACGTTGACGGCTCCTTTGTATGTTTATTATCCGGTATTTTTAGCTTTGAGTTTGGGATATGCCCTGCCGTTTGCCCTGGCCGGATTGTTTCCCAAGGCCATACATAAGGTTTTGCCGCGGCCGGGCAAATGGATGGATTTGCTGAAAAAGATATTTGCAATTCCGGTGTTGCTGACTTGTTTGTGGCTGGGCTGGGTTCTTTACAACCAGTTGAACAACAAAGTTGATGGAGACGCCTCTTTATTGCAGTGGCGGACATATAACCCGCAGGAAGTCAGCCGGCTGACGGCAGAAAAAAAGCCGGTCTTCATTGATTTTACCGCCAAATGGTGCATTACCTGTTTGGTGAACAAAAAGGCGGCTCTGCAATCGCGTAAATTTATTAAACTGGTGCAGGAGAAAGGCATTATCTTGTTTCGTGCGGATTGGACCAATAATGACGATATGATTACCTCTGCCCTGGAACGTTACGGCCGCAACAGCATCCCCCTGTATGTCTATTATGACGGAACAGGTTCCGAATATAAGATTTTGCCGCAGTTGTTGACGCCGAACATCTTGGAAGAACATCTGCGTTAGACGCCGGTTTCTGTAAGCGCTGTGCCGACTGTCCGGTGCAATGATTTTAACGTCGCCGGGTATGCAGCCTGTTTAATTGAATAAATCAAATATGCCGATATAAAAAAAGGAGCCCGAAGGCTCCTTAAATCGGAAACAGCAGATTTATTTGCCAAAAATACCGATTTCTTTGATGCGGTCTTTGACACCGCTGACAACGTTGTCCAGATTTTCCTGAGCTAAGCCTTTGAGATCTCCAAACTGGCTGTTAACCACGGTTTGTGAAGCTGTGGAAAGGATTTTGCTTAAAATCTTGGAAATGGAGGCGGCTATGCTTTCGCCATTTTTCGCTTCTCCGATGCCGGTCAGTTTGATGGCGGGGAGTTTGACGCTGATGTTATTGTTCTGTCCGGCAACAGAAGTTATCGCTCTTAACTCACCTTCATTGATGGTAACCAGCTTGATGACAACTTTTTTGCCGGCAGCTTTCTTTTCAGCTTTGGCGTCTTTATCTTCGCCGGCGGAAGGCTGTGCGGCGTCTTGAGCTTCAGTCTTTTCGGCTGAGGCCGTATTTTTTGCTATGTTGTCTTGCAGCTGTTTGATGTTGTTCTGTGTGAGCGAAAGCATTTCATAAGTCAGAACCGGTTTGTCGACTTTGATTTCATTAATTACAATGGTGTCGCTTGCCAGGCTTTTTAAGTCCACTTTAACGCTGACGCCACCCAAATCAAGAAGGTTCGGGCTCTTGTAGTTAGTCGGATTAGCGACTGTCAGGCCTTTGATTGAACCTTCGCCGTTGGTGAGCGACAGGTTAAAGCCCTGCAGGTTAACCTCAGTACCGGTGATTTGAGAACCATATTTGTGGACTACCTGTTTGACGATAGTTTCCAGTGACGGGGTGAGATAATAGGCTCCTACGCAGACAATTGCGAGAATACCCAGAAATATATACTTCTTTTTCATTTGTTATGCTCCTTTTTGGTTGATAAATATGTTATAGGCTGAAGGAGCTTGTTTGGCAATCATTTATTTGAGTTATTATCTGTAAACTAATTTATTGATGTTTATCGAAAAGTTTTTATAATGAACCAACAATACAGCGGAGACCTGACAATGTTTAAATTTTATTTGGATGAGGCCGGAGAGCGGGAGATATTGCAACAGATGTTTTCCGGCTGGAGCGGATGCAGCGTGAAAGAACGTGCCCTTCAGTACGGTATACCTTTGGACATTGCCAGACAATGCGAAAAGACGGATGTTCCCTGCCCTGCGTTAGCCGATTATTTGGCCAAAGGTTATGTCTTGTATCGCAAGGAACTGAAACAGGCTCTGACTTTTCATAAAAGGTATTGGCGTGAGCATCGTTTGGAGACAAAAGAGAAGCTTAAAAATATTTTTGGCCATAAAATACCGCCCTATACGGTGCGTTTAAATTTGCAATGCGACGGTATTTCGAATTGGTACGGAACCGATATATCAATCAACGCTTTTCAATACCTTCGTCCGGAAAAACACCGCCACGTCCGAACATTATTGTGGGAGCTCATCCTGTCTCAAACGTTTATGGACATTCGGAAGAGATATTCAGCAGATAAATTTGACGACAATCAGGTTTGGGGAATGGCTGAGCTTACGGCAGTAAGTTGTATTCAAACAGACTTTGAACATAATTCAGAAGATTGGTCTATCGGTTATGAGGAACTGGAGCCGCGGCGGGAAATGGTGAAATTCATATATCAGCGGCGGAAAAACTTCAGAGATTATTTGGAACAACTAACCGATTACTTTATTAAACATCCACTGAAAAAAGGCTGCCGGTAAGATTCTGCAGCAGGTTTTCACTGTATGAAGCCGTTTTAAAATCAAGCCTGGTCTATCAATTTAACTGTACTTTTTGCTGCTATTTTTTTGAATAGTATTTGACTCTTGTGAATTTATGAAATAACCTGATTGTGCTTTGGTTGATTACCAAAGTGAGGTTTAGAACCCTCTATTGCAAGTTGTCCGTTTTGCGGGCGTAAAAACTACCTTTTGGTCTTTATGACTGGAAGGTAGTTAATAAGGTATATGCATATACCAAATACACTACACTATTCTTGCAAATAGGTTCTAACTTCCAGTCGCCTCTCATCAAGGCGATTAATTTTATATATAAAATGAAAGGAAGTTAATAAATGAACAGAACTTTATTACTGGCAGGTGTTGCTGCAACATTATTTGCAGTTAATGCAAATGCAATGGATTTCGATCAATACATTTCAGCAAAAGGTGCTTTTGTAAAAATGGAAAATGATGCAGATGTAAATTCTCATTATTCATTCAGCGGTATGAATCACCACTATAATAAGATTTTGGACAATAAACATAAAGATGATGTTTGGGGAATTAGATTGGCTTATGGAGCGGCAACTCCCGTAAAATACGGTAAATTAAGAGGTGAGCTGGAATTTGGCTGGAATGATGATGCAAAAGATTCTTCCACAAATGCTTTTAAAGTTGTCACCCCGTCAACAGTAAATGCAACAACAGAAACATCTGTCTATTCAGCAATGTTGAATGTTTATTACGACATTGAGACTGGCACTAAATTTACACCTTATATTGGAGCTGGCTTAGGTTATGCACGAGTTGAAAGTAAAGCATCATTGCCTGATAATGGTGTAAACAAAAAGTCAAGTGATAATAATTTAGCCTGGCAAATCGGAGCTGGTGTATCTTATGCTATGACTGATAACATTTCATTTGATGCTGGTTATAGATATACTGATTACGGAAATGTTAAAGACTCATATCAAATGAATGTTGCTCCTTTTGGGAAACCGTTTGATGTTACCTCTAAAAATGATATAACATCTCACGAGTTCTTGCTCGGTGCAAGATATACATTCTAATTGTATGAAGTAAGCAATAGTTTTTTTCATAGAAGTAAGGCTATACAAGAAATTGTATAGCCTTAATATTTGCAGTATTTTGATAAAAAACAAAGGCTCGCAGATTTCTCTTGCAAAGCCTTTGTTTTTTTATTGGTAGGCGCGTGGGGGCCGCTGAGTTCCATTTGGTAACATTTGCTTTGCGCGCTACCGCGGCTCGCAAATTAACAAATTATCACCTGTCGTCTAAAAAATGTCATTACTTTGACATTTTTTATTTCTCCAGCCTCCCGGTTCGAACCTCCCTCTTGCAAAATTCCCAATAAAAAAGCCTGCATAAAGCAGGCTTTTTTATTGGTAGGCGCGTGGGGGTTCGAACCCCAGACCCACTGATTAAGAGTCAGTTGCTCTACCAACTGAGCTACGCACCCATAATCTCTTAACAGGGCGCACTATAACCCGGGTTTAAATTATTTGCAACAATTTTTTGTAAAAAATTTAACAGTTAATTTCAGTTCCTGTCATCTGGCGGCGGAAGGCGGAAATTTTAACGTAAAAACAGTGTATCTTCCGGGACGGGAACGGACGTCGATGGCGGCACCGAGCAAGCCAGATATCTTTTTTACGATGGACAACCCCAGTCCGGCTCCGTTTTTGCGATTTTCAGGAACGGCTGGACTCTGATAAAAATCTTCAAAAATGAGTTCCATATCCTCCGGGGCGATGCCTACCCCGTTGTCCAAGACGCTGATTTTAATTCCGCCGGGACCGTCCGAACAGCTGATAACTATCTTATCACGGGCATATTTGAAGGCATTGCTCAAGAAATTGCGGACAATGCGTTCTACCAGCAAGGGATCTGTTTTGATATAAACCTGACGGAATCGGCATTTGAGGCGTATCCCCTTAAGAAGCGACAATTCTTTGTATTCCCTGCAAAGTCGTTGCAGCAATATTTGCAGGTCAAATTCTTCCGGTTGATAGTCCATTCCGCCGGAATCGAGCTTGGAAATATCCAACAGGTTATCCAAAAGCGACTTTAGATTGGCGGCAGACGCTTCGATTTTCTTGACGATAGCGTGTTGAGATTTGGTCAGTTCCTGTTCGTCGAGCGCCGCTATAAACATATTCAGTGCCTGCATGGGCTGGCGCAGGTCGTGACTGGCTTGAGCCAGAAAATATGATTTTGCCATATTCAGCCGGTCAGCTTCGGCTTTTGCCAGCTCCAAGGCTTGTTGAATTTCTATCATAGACGTAATGTCCTGGAATGTTCCGGCGATGCGTTCTCCGGTTTTATCGTAAATCAAGCCGGCCTTAAACAGGCAGTATGCAATCGTATTGTCACGGCGGCGTACCCTGACCTGCCCTTCAACGGGATGTCTTTGTTTCAGCAATTCGGCTATCTTTTCTTTATAAATAGGGAAATCTTCTTCAAAAACCTGTTCGCGGATAAGATTTTTCTTGTCGGAGATATGCGGATTGTCAATTCCGAAAATTCGATACATTTCTGCTGACCAGTAAAAACGTTTTGCCAGAATATCCAGCTCCCAATATCCCAGTTTGGCTGTCCGTTCGGCAAATTCCAATCGTTGTTTGGTTTGGTGCAGACGGTGAGAAAGTTGGCGGCGCTCGGTAATGTCTTCTATACACAGGGCTGCGTTGTTTTGGCGGGGATAAATAAAGGCATTGTAAAAGCGTCCCTGAAATTCAAAAGAAAAAGTTTCGGGGTAGTGCTGAAAAAAGGTATTGTGCAGATGTTTTTTCAAAACGGCAGCGGTATCTTCGTCAAAGGCTTTATCCAGAGTTGCCGCAGATTGCAGTCTAAATGCATATTCCGCCTTGTTATTGGCATAGATAACCCTTCCGCCGGAATCAACTTCCGCGAAAATATTGGTGGAAACGTTCAGAAAAAACTCCGTAATCTCAGGATATTCTTCCATGTACCCCTTATCTTATATTAAAGTTGGCCAAAACTTTTCCGTTGGAGGCCGGGATTTTGAAAAACCAGCCGTCATACAAAAAGTTGTTGTCCCTAATATAAGCATTAACAGAGGCAGTTGGAAGAGTGGTCGTCGATAAAGATATTTTTACCCAGTAGTCATTTGAATCGTAATAAAGGTCGACAACCGTTACCATTCCGCTGAAAGTGGTCAGTTCAATGCGCCGGTGCCGCGGAAACAGGGTTTCGTCAAAGTTTTGAGCGGAAAGCACCTTTTCGGTTATAAAAAAGTTGAAGCGCTCAAGCAGGGCATCCAGCGGAACCGTTTTTTGTTCGGGGGTGAAAAACGGATAGTTGGAACGGCTGCGGGAGGCGCTGAGCGTTATCTGATCGTTTTCGCTGACAACGACTTTTTCGATGATTTCCGCCGGATAATCCAATATCGGCTGCATCAACCAGGAATAATTGTCGTCAGGCAAGGTATAGGAACCGTCAATCAACCAAATTTCCTCTTTGTCAAGCGGTCGGGCAAAATGATACAAGCCATTGGCTGTTTCTTTTCCGATAATTATGCTTTCCATCGGCTGCAGATTTTCTCCGGCAAAGGTTTCAATCAAGGTTCCGGTATGTTCCGGAGTTCCCTGCCCCGGAGCCGCCAGCCGGTCTTCATCGGCGATTTGGGGCGAAAACTGCTGCCGGTGACGGTATCGAGAGGTATTCAGGCTGTTGAACAATTCGTTTAACAGTTCGATATTGGCATAGTAATAGTCTTCTTCTTTAACCAGCCAGAAATTGTTTTCCAACAGCAGCGTGGTTTGATTACGGGGTGTTTTAATAACGACTTTGTCAAGCTTTAATCCGTTCTCGACGGTTGCCGGAAAAACGAGTTTTCCGTTGTTTTGCTTCGGAAAGCTGAAATTGGCAAGTATAATTGCCGTTGCGGCGTACAACAGCGAAGCTATGCAAACGACAAAAACTGGGAGTAAGATGCGTTTAGTCATTGATGTACCTTTCAGCCTGTCGGCGAATCCGCAGCCGCAAAACGTAATTGACACTCCAAATTGCAAACAGCAGCAAAAGCGGAAAAACAAGCGTGTTGACGATTATAATCATTCTCATCCGACTGTTTACCTGCTCGCGAAGCTGATACTCGGCAGCCTTTAGTTTTTCCTGGTTTGACATAGCTTCCCGCTGCAACAGCTCCATTTGCTTGATTACGGCGACGGAGGGAAAGACCTCCTGATCTTTTATTTTTTGCTTTAGCTGTTCCTGCTCATAGAGGGCTTGTGACATAGAAAGACTGTAAAGTTCGATTTGGTCGGCCAGAGACGCTCCGGTTTCTTCATTGAGTGTTTGTTCCGGGCTTTTTTGCAGCTCAAAGCCTCCCTTGGGTGGAACGTTCAGAATCTTTTGATTGTCTGTCAAATAATCTGCGGCGCGTATAATGAAATCCAGGTTATTGTTAAACGGCACCAAATCATAACTGCCGCTGCCGTTGAACACGGCGCCCCGGTTCCAATTGTATGCCGCGAGCATATCACTGTCGGCAGCCAGCAACAGCCGTCCCGGTTTTATCGACGTGGCCAAAAAAGGAAACATCGTGTCACGATACGGACTGTTTTGCAGAGGATGGCTGCTGTAATAAGAAGGAAACTTTCCTTCGAGAAGTACGGCCAGCGGATAGACCTTGTCGTCTTGACTATAGTGTTCTTTGACATCCGACTTGGTCGAATATTTGGCAGTATCGGCGTCTACGCTTCCGCCGCGGCCCGATGTGGCAAACAGAATCGTGGTATCGGCGCTGCCGACGCCGTCAACATTGAAAGTGCCGGCAGAATTCATCCTCAACCTGGTCAGATTTTTCGTCAGAGGGTGATTGGGATTGATATTGGGAACACTGACGTCCAGCCATAACGGATAGTTTTGCAGCTGGGAACTTTCATTTTGGGTAATAAGGGCGTTTTGGCTTTGGCTGATGTCTCCGACAACAAGATTATCATCGTATTCTACGCCGATGTTGGCCAAAAATTTCTGAAAACCTGACGGTGATGAGGTGATAAAGCCCTTTTGGTTAAGGAAAGTTTCCGAAAACGGATCCAACATCATCAATACGCTTCCGCCGCGCAGAAGATACTGATCAATTGCATAAATGGTCAGGTTTGGCAGGTTTTGAGGATTGTAGACAATTAAGGTTTTAACGCGCAGCGGAATTTGGGTTTTGTCCCTGCGGATATATTCGACATCATAGTCCTGGCGCAGCCGTTCGACAAACGGCCAATCTTGATTGTTGTTGAAAGTTTCGCCGGTGGCGGCGATGTCCAGCAGCGGCGAGATTATGCCAATTACGGGTTTTTGATAATTCGGAAGTTTGCTCAGAATGCGGCTGACGTCATGTTCCAGATAAGCCCGGCGCTGCGGTTCGAAATACGGAATAGTATAGCTGTCGCCGCGTTCATCAGAGATGACGGCACCGAAGTACAACGCGGTTTGCCCGCTTTTGTCCATCAGAGAACGTATGCCCTGACGTTTGGCGTCGTTTTCCTCGTTGGTGTAGGGTTTGGTTTCTATCACTTCCAGATTAATCTTGTTTTGAGAAAGGTTTTTGTATTGTTCCAGAAAACGGACAACATAGCGGGTATACTGTCCCAGGGCGGGATAGCTGGAGTCAATGTCAGACGAAAGATAAAGCCTGATAAACAAAGGTTCTTTGTTGTTTTGCAGCCAGTTTACGGTTTCTTTTGACAAAGTATAGCGGTTGTCGGCAGTCAAATCTATTTTGTAGGAACTGGTAAACAGCGCGGTTCCGATGTTAAGAGCCGCAAAGGAAATTGCCAGCATCAGGGAAAAAATCAACAAGGTATAGTTTTTACGGAATCTGAGCGTACATTTTTTCAACATGGCTAGCTCCTTTTATATTCAACAGAAACGACATTCAGCCATAATGCAGCTAAAATAAGCGTTATATAGTAGGTCAGTCCGCTCCAGGTCAGCTGTCCGAGAATCAGGTTTTCAAAATGACGATCGAAATTAAGCGACTGAGAAATTCTGATAAAAAGTTCGTTTGAGACGTTCAGTTTGCGAATCAGGTAATCAAAATTGGCCAGTTTGACAATCCAGCAGCAAAAAACGGTTAAGAGATAAGCGGCAATGGGATTGGAATTGAAAGAAGACACGACGCATCCGATTGCACAAACGGCACCGGCAATCAGCCAACAGCCGAGGTAATTGTACAAAACGTTAAGATTGTCAAGGCCGCTTAACAAACCGGTCGTCATCCACAGAGGAAAACTCATTGCAAGCATCAGTCCGCAGAGCAGCCATGCGGCCAGAAACTTTCCTAAAACCAGGGCGGGATACCCTACCGGCTGGCTCAGAATAAGCTCCAGCGTTCCGTAACGCCGTTCGTCCGCCCAGAGTTTCATTGTCAGGGCCGGCACCAGCAAAATAAAGATTTCCGGCTGAAATGAAAAGAACGAGTACAGACTGCGCTCGGCCAGCTGGAAGTAAGATCCGCCGTAAAAGGTGGAAGCCATGGCGACCACGGCGTAAATAAAAAGGATGAAATATCCCAGCCGGGTTTTGAAATATGAGCCAAATTCTTTGCCTAAGACGGTCAAGGTTCCCTGAAACATCGTTATTCCCTTTCCTCAAACGTTATGGCGCGAAAAGCCGCCTCTATATCATTGTCCGGCGTAATTTTTTTGAGTTCTTGCGGCGTGGTGTCGCGGATGAGCTTGCCGCGGTGCAGCAAGATGACGCGATTAGCCATGGCTTCCACCTCTTCCATAATATGGGTTGAGATGATGACGATGTTGCGTTCTCCGTATTGTTTGATAAAGCTGCGAATGGAAAACTTCTGGTTGGGGTCAAGGCCTTCGGTCGGTTCGTCCAAAATGAGTATTTTGGGACGGTGCAGCAGCGCTCCGGCTATGCCGACGCGGCGTTTGTATCCTTTGGAAAGAGTTTCGCATTTCCGGTTGATGACTTCGTCCAACTCCAGCTGCTTGGACAAGGATACCAAATTGTCCACAAAATCCTGATGGCTGATCCGGCGCAGACCGGCCATAAACCTCAGGTATTCGTAAACCGTCATCTCGGGATAAAGTGCCCCGCTTTCGGGAACATAAGCGACCCGGGACAATGCCTCCAGGCGTTTGCGGTTAACGTCATAACCGTTTAATTCCACGGCGCCGCAGTCCGGTTCATAAAAGCCGGTCATCAGGCGCATCAGAGTGGTTTTTCCGGCACCGTTGGGGCCAAGCAAAGCGACCACCTCGCCTTTTTTGAGGCAGAAGTTTACGTTATTGACGGCGCAGACCGGCCCGAAAGATTTGGAGAGATTACGAACAATAAGCATAATTTTCCCGACATAGTTTGGATAAGTTAGCACTATCTTAACAAATTATTTTTAAATTTTAACAATTATTTTTATTTTTCAAAAACGTTGGTGACAAAATATTTATTTTACATTATCTATATAAGAAACATGGTTTTATTTTTGGAGTTATGATGACAGAAGAAGTTTATACCAGAGATGAAGAAAAATCTCTCAAAGTAGGCTTGTGGGTTGCGTTGAGCATTATCTTGATTGTGGGGCTTATCTCTTCCGCACGTCAGAAAATTACGCATGTGGACAGCGGCAGCTATTATCCGGTTATGGCACGTTTCAACCGGACGGACGGTTTGCTGGTGGGCGATTTGGTCCGGCTGGCCGGCGTTAATGTCGGCAAAGTGGTAGACGCCAAACTTGACGACGATTTCAAAGCCATTCTGACGTTGGAAATCAAAGACAACATTCAGCTCCCGGACGACAGCAGCGCTTCAATCGTCAGCTCGGGTATGATGGGTCCGAAGTACATTGAAATCGAACCGGGCGGTTCTGAAGACATTATTCCCCGGGGCGGCGAGTTTGCCTACACTCAAGACGCCATGGTAATAGAAGAGCTTTTGGACCGAATTGTCAGCATCGGCAAGGCAAACCGTAAAAATTCCGCAGAAGCATGTTCTGCCGCACAACACAAAGAAGATAAAAAATAAGGAGATTTTTGATGAATAAGAGACCAGTTGAAACCATTATGGGTATTGTGGTAATCGCGGTAGCTGCGTTTTTTGCCTATTTTGCCTACAATGTATCGGATTTGCAGGTGGTTAAAGGATACAACGTTACGGCTAAGTTTTTGAAAGTCGGCGGTTTGACGGTCGGTTCCGATGTCCGCATCAACGGCATTAAAGTTGGCACGGTAGTGGGACAGAATCTGGACGACAGCGATTTTACCGCGGATGTTAAAATGAGCCTCTCTTCAAACGTTCATCTCCCGGTTGACAGTGTTGCCTCCATTGTCAGCGACGGACTGGTCGGCGATAAGTTTATCAAAATCGAACCGGGACACGGCAAAGAGATGCTGAAGGACGGCGATGTTATTCAAAATACCAAAGACTTCAAAACTCTGGAAGATATGGTCGGTGAAATTATCTTTATGGTGACAGACAATGGCTCAGGCGAAAATCAGTAAACTTCTGGCTTGTTCCGCTTTATGCTCAACGTTGTTGTGCGGTGCGGCGTCGGCCAAAGAAATTTATACAAATATGGCTCATATGCAGGCCATGGATAAAATTACCGGAAAAGTGAGCGAGATAGACGTTCCCGTCAACGGCGAAGTCATTTTTGGAAGCTTTTCGGTTGTGGTGCGGACCTGTGCCACCCGTCCTCCCGAGGAGACCCCGGAAAATTATGCTTTTGTTGACGTTGTAGACAATTACGACAGCAAGACTCCCGTTAACATTTTCAAAGGCTGGATGATGTCTTCCTCGCCGGCGTTAAGCGCGATAGAGCATCCCATTTATGACGTTTGGCTGTTGAAATGCTATGACGGCGACACCAAAAATAAGAAAATTTTGTCTCCGGAGGAGCTTAAGGCCCGTGACGAAATAGCCAAGGCAGAGCCAAAATCGAATTTGCGCGCTGAAAACAAGGCTGAGGATTTGTTGCAAATTCCCGAAAAACAACCGAAAACCGAAGAAATGATGCAAGCGGCAGAAGTTAAGGACAGTACGGAAGACGCTGCGGTTATTCCGGCATCCGCAATTGAGCAGGAAAGCGTTTCGGTCGAGGTTGAAGACGGCGCTCCGAAATCTTTAATTGTCATTAACAATCAGCAGGAACCGGCGCCTGCGCCTGCGGAACAAGCCAATCCGTCAGAAAATAATGCCGCTATTGCTGAAGAGGTTGTGGGCGAAATTAAAGAAGAAACCGTTTCTGTAAAAAAGAATTCTTCCGCGGACATTTCCGAGAGCGCTCCGCTTGCGGTTTCCGGCGAAGCCTTGATTGTGCCTGCAACAGAGGAACTAGCCCTTCCGCCTGCCGGAGAAACGGATAAAACCGATGAGATAACCGAGAAGGTTCCTTTAGTTGACAATGTCGAACCGGTTGACGACAGCGAACAGCTCATTAAGTTTGACGATGAGGTTGAGGAAGACGGCTTTGAACTTAATGTTGAGGCGTTGAAAAACTAAGCACATCTAACGCAGTAAAGCTCTCCGTATGGGGAGCTTTTTTTTGAGCTTTCAAGACTGTTCTTCGTTCAGGACACCGGCTTTTGGATATATCCGGAGCCATTGCAGCAGCTGGCGCTGTAAATAAAAAGAAAGAATTGCAGCTATTGCCGCCAAAAGCTTTTGGTGAAAATAACCAAAATCGTCATAACTTCCAAACGGCCCAAAAGCATTGTGAATGCCAAGATCCATTTGGCGGTTTCCGGCAGAGAACTGTAGTTTCCCGAAGGGCCAATCAGCTGGCTGATACCGGGGCCGGAATTGCTTAAACAAGCGACTACCCCGCTAAAGGCGGTCGTAAAATCTATGCCGGTCAAGGCAATGCTAAGAGTCAGAACGATGGTGCTTAAACTGAAAGCCGTCAGAAAGATAAAAATAGAACCGGCGACTTGGGCCGAAATGTTGCTGTGGCCAATTTTCAAGGGAACCATACGATTGGGCTCCGTGGTTGTGATAAAAGCCCGTTTAAGCTGTGCGAAAACAACCTGCCAGCGAAATATCTTGATAGATCCTGACGTTGAACCGGTACAGCCGCCAGTTAAGGCAAAAACGACAAATGCCGTTGCCGCAAACGGTCCCCACAGCAGATAGTCCGTCGAGACAAATCCCGTAGAGGTGACGATTGAGGTGACGTTAAAAGCGGCATAGCGCAACGCCGTCAGAAAATTGTAAGTTCCGTTATAAGTGAGCCAGCACGCCATAAAGACAATATATACGGCAAGAACCTTAAGAAACATAGCGACTTGGGAAGAACGCAAAGAGTGGATGTCTCTGGTTGCCAGAAGGCTGTGATAGAAGGTCAGCGGTATGGCTCCCAGAATCATAAACAAAGTGATAATCCAGTCAATTGCCGCGCTGTTGAAATATCCGACGGAGGCGTTTTTGGTCGACAGGCCTCCGGTAGCCACTGTCGCCAAAGAATGACAAAGGGCGTCAAACCAATTCATTCCCGCCAAATGAAGCGCCGCCAGGCAGGCCATAATCAGGATAACATAGACGAGAATAATCCGTTTGGCGATATAGCTGATTTTGGGCATAAACTTCTCGTTGACATCCGAGTTTTCCCGTTGGAAAATCTGCATGCCTCCAATGCCCAGAAACGGCAGCATTGCAATTGCAAAGATGACGATACCGACGCCGCCGAGACCGTTAAGGATTGCGCGCCACAATAAAAAAGACCGGGGCAAGGCTTCAATATCTGCAAAAACGGTTGCTCCGGTCGTGCTAATGCCTGACGCAGCCTCAAAAACAGCGTCTGCCCCGGAGATACCGTACAACATAAAGGGAATTGCAGCCAGCAGCGTAACGGAAAACCAGCTGATGACGGTGAGCAGATATGCCTGCTGCAAAGATATGTTTTTTATTTTGCTGTTGTTGGCCAAGAACAAAGACAGCCCGATAAAAACGGAGACAATCGACGAGGTTATAAACAAAGACCATTTGGCGTGGCTGTAATAAATGTCAAGCGCCGCCGGAAAAAGCATTGCCAGACCGAGAACGCTGATAAAGTAGCCGCTTATCATCAATACAGGCTGCCACATGAGATAAATCCTCTATAAAATTAAAGCCTAATCGTTCAGCTCCAGAGCGACGTTTTTAGACATTCCCTTCTCAACCAAAGCTTTGTTCAGGTTTGTCTGTCCGACATTGCAGATGCCTGTGGCTATTCCCTGATAAGTATAAGCCTCAATGTTGCAGTCCACATTGCGGCCGCCAATCGTTTTATCCAAAAATACCTTAGCCTCCTGCCCTTTTGAAGTGTTAGGGTCAACATAGATACCGAACAAAAAGATTGTTTCATTATTTATAATCAATTCATTGGCATTTGCAACTATAGCCGGGCCGCTGATTGTTTTCGGTTCGTTAACATAAACCAAAGCCAGTTTCTTTTTGATGGCCGGCTGATTGACCACGGAGGAAGATACCACGACGACTTTTTCGGTGTCGGGCACCGGATGATCGGCGGGAACGGTTATGGTGTCGCGTTGTTGCATAATATCAATGGCAACAGGCGCCGCTTTTGCCTTTTCGAACATTTTGCGGCGGATTTCCTTAACCGGCATATCTATCACCTTGGCGGCGGGAGCAGTCTTGTCTGCCGTGGAGGAAACCTTGAACGACGGCAGCTCGACCTTGGGAAGGTTGGGCATAATCTCTTTGGTCTTGTCCGAAACAATATTCGAGACTTCCGATGACGAAGACTTGAGCTTATTCCAGTACCATAAATGCACCTCCGCCGGTTTTACGCCCATAAACGTCGGAGCCATAAAGGCTATAAACAAAATCAGCAGAAACCATAACGGGCGGCGCAGCGGCCACAAAACAAACATTGCTGTTTTGTGCATTATTTTGGCCCATCCGCGACTGGGGCCCAAATATTCGTCTTCACGGCGTTTTTTCATTATTTTTCACTTCCATATTTTTGTTTAAGTTCTTCGACCCGTTCCGGCGTAATACGCTCAAACAGCATATCGCCGACCGTAAACGGCCGTCCCGCTTCAAGGGCGGTAATCTCTTTGCTGATGTCAAAGTCTTTGAGGCTGGGGACGTCTGCCGACGTTAGTCCGAGCTTGTTTAACATGGCGGCTGAGGTTGCCGGCATAATCGGAGCGCTCAAGACGGCAAAGATGCGAATGAGGTTTATACAGGTGCGCAGAATGGCGGCAGCACGTTCGGCGTCTGTCTTAATAACAGTCCACGGTTCAGTGGTCGAAATGTAATTGTTTCCTTCCACCCAAACGGCACGCAGCTCGTTTAGCGCTTTGCGGAATTCAAGGTCGTTCATATATTTCAGATAGTCGTTAACCCGGTTTTGCAACGCGCCGATTAAATCTTTTTCAATGTCGGTCATTTCGCCGCCAGCGGGAATTTGCTCTCCGATTTTTGACGACGTCATCTTCAGAACGCGGGAAACAAAATTGCCCAGAACGCCGTTTAAATCCTTGTTGACCACGGATGCAAAAAGATCAAAGCTGAAAGAGGCATCAGAGCCTTCAGGCGCATTAGACATCAACCAATAGCGCCAATAATCAGCAGGAAATTCTTTAACGGCGTCTTCGGCAAAAATACCGCGTTTTTCAGATTTTGAAAATTTGCCGCCCTCATAGGTCAGATAACTCATTCCCTTGAGGTAGTCGACAAAAGTCCAATCTTCGCCGGTTCCCAGCAGGGTTGCGGGAAAAGAAATTGAGTGAAAAGGAACGTTGTCTTTGCCCATAAACTCAATATAACGGACGTCTTTGGCCCCGAGCCACCAGCTTTTCCAGTCGCGTTCCGCCGGTTTTTCATCTGCCCATTGCTTGGTGATGCCGATATAGCCGATGGGGGCGTCAAACCATACATAAAAAACTTTACCCTCAAAACCGGGTTTGGGAACTGAAAAGCCCCATTTAAGGTCACGGGTGATGCAACGTTCCTGCAGACCTTCTTTAAGCCATTTCTGAGCGATAGAATAAGCGACGTCAGGCCAAAACGGCTCCTTGGTTTTGACCCATTCGGCAAGCCGTTTTTCAAGCAACGGCAGCTTCAGGAACAAATGTTTGGTCTCCCTCACCTCCAGATTGGTAGAACCGGAAATGGTGGAGCGCGGGTTAATCAATTCAGTTGGCTCGAGGACTTTGGTGCAGTTTTCGCACTGGTCGCCGCGGGCTTTGTCGTAACCGCAATGCGGACAGGTTCCGGTTACATAACGGTCGGGAAGAAAGCGGTTGTCGTCGACAGAAAAAATCTGTTTGATTGATTTCTCCTCAATGTAGCCGTTTTTGTCCAATTGTTCAAAAATATGATACGTTATTTCCTCATTTTGGAGGCTGCTGGTACGGCCGAAGTAGTCAAAGGACAAATTAAAGGCATCGTAAGCTTCTTTGTGGCGGTTGTGATATTTGGTGCAGTATTCGCCAATGTCCATTCCCTCTTTGGCGGCGCCGACTTCCGACGGGGTTCCGTGTTCGTCGGTTCCGCAGATATAGAGAACCTCGTTGCCCAACATTCGATTAAACCGCGCATACACGTCCGAAGGAAGCAGACAGCCTACCATATGTCCCAAATGCGGCACACCGTTTACGTAGGGTAATGCAGAGGTAATCAAAATCTTAGACATTAAGTTTCTCCATATGATTTGTTTATTTTTGATTATTAACCCGGCAAGTTTACAACATCCTGAAAATTTCTCAAGTGAAAAGATAAAGCTTTTTACAGGAAAATCTCCGTTTTATTGAATATTTTTCGAAAAAAACAAAAAAAATATAATTTTGTCTATTGCAGAGGTTTTGATTCTATGATATATTAGTTTCATTAAGCGAAAATAATTATAGATTTATTATAAACCAGGCAGGACCGCCTGCCACAAATATTAAAACAAATGGAAAAATTGAATTTTTATGGCGAAAGATGCATTATCGTCGCTGAAATCGGAAACTTCAACACTTTTGGTAACAATGTCATTGTCGGTTCTTCAAATGAAGAAAAAGCAACGTCTAAAATCGGAAATTGCTGCTCAATCGGCAACGGCGTGACTATTGGAACAAACGTTGAGTTGGGCAATAACGTCACTATCGGTGACAATGTTATTATTCCGGACGGATGTCGTATCGGAAACAATGTCACTATAGAAACCGGCGTGGCCTTAGGAAAAAATAACATTATTCATCCAAACTGCGTTTTACGAGGAAATACGGTTATTGGTGTCAATAATGAATTTTTATCCGGTTCAATCATCGGTTTCTGGCCAAAAGACATTGGTGACCACCATTATGAGGGACACCTTGAAATCGGCAGCGATAACTTCTTTGGCGAGAACACCATCATCAACGTTGGCGAAGCGACCAAGAAAGGTGATACGACCAAGATTGGCGACCATGTCTACTCAATGGACAAGGTTACCATTAACCATAATGACTTGGTTGCTGTCGGACAGGAAATTCCCGATAGTCCGAGAGCGTTCACGACCATTATCTCCTCAGGCGTATCGCTGGCAGGACACGTGGAAGTGGGAACCGGGGCCAACCTGGGTATGCAGACGGTAGCTCATCAGTTCAGCATTATCGGTGCCGGCGCCATGATTGGTATGAATGCTTCCATCACCAAAAATGTTGTACCGTTTGCCAAGGTCATCGGAACCAAGATAGTCGGATACAACAAGCGCCCGTTAGCCGAAAATCTCGAATTTGGCAGTTATGAGGACGATGTTCTTCAGATGGTCGCCAGTATGATTGAGGATGTGGCCAGTGCGGCTCCCGATGTGGAGCGAGCTCTCAGAAAGCTTGAATACTATAACAACAAAGGCCAATGGAACCAGAAAGCCTATGAGGTTATAAAAGCCTTCCTGGAAAGGGAGCAAAACGGAAGAAAATTAATGAAGATAAAGAGATAATATCTTCGTTAATAAAAAAAGGTTGACCGTCGAGGTTGACCTTTTTTGTTTTTTAAACAAATTTAATAGAAAATGTATATTTTGTCTGTTTACAGTCGTATTTTTTTGTGATAAGGAATAGGGTGATATTTCTCATTTATAAATTAATATATTGTTATTATGGAACAAAATTTTATTTATGGCATTAACTTAGGAAGTAATGCCGTTGTCAGACCCGGTGCGGTATTTAAAGGCAATAATTCTGTGGGGCATTCCTCATATGTTGTCGGCGGAGTTTTGGTCGGAGCCAACACTAAAATCGGTGTTCACAGCATAATTCACGACGGTGTTGAAATCGGAAAAGATTCAATCGTTATGCATCATGTTGTGATTCAGAGCGACAGCTCAGTCGGAAACAAGGTTCTGCTTAAGAACAACGCTTTTCTCGGGGTTAAGACGCTTATCGGAAATAACGTTTCAATCGGACATTGTTGTATTGTTGACAAATATTCGACAGTGGGAGCCAATACGGTCATCGGTAACAGTACTATCATTAAGCGAGGCTGCAAAATCGGTGCAAACGTTAAAATCGGCAACAATGTCGAAATTTGTGCAAATGCGGTCATAGAAGACGATGCTACCATTTCAGACGGTGTGATAATTGACGCCGGCACGTTGATTGAAGCGGGAGAAACCGTTTAAAACTAAAAAAACAAAAAGAAAGAGGAGTTTTTGATTAAGCTCCTCTTTTTTATATTTATTTTATAGCGTCAAAAATAATGCATTTTGCATCTTCTTCATTCAAGGCTACCGGGTCCAGTTCATACAGCGTCCCCATGGCCTCAAAGGAATTTGCCGCCAGTTTTTCCGCTTCGTCGGCTTTAATCCCCCAATCAGACAGTTTCAAATCGCCCAAACCGACGGAGGCTATCAGTTTTTTCAACGCTGCGATGAATATTTCCGGCGTATTTCCTTCTTCACCCATAGCCCGTCCCATTTCAATATAGCGGACTTTTACTTTTTCGGCATCTTTTTTGAGAAGATAACTAAAATATGGAACCGACAAAGCCACCAGCCCTGCCCCGTGCGGCAAATCGGGATAAAAGGCGGACAAGGCATGTTCCATCGAATGTTCAGATATACAGCTGGACGTACTTTCGATTATACCGGCTGCGGTACTGGCCCAGGCCATTTGTTCCCTGGCCTGCAAGTTGTTTCCGTCTTCTACGGCCTGAGGTAAAAATTTGGTTATCTGGCGGATAGCTTCCAAAGCCAGTAAATCGCTTATAGGCTGGGCTACACAGGCCAAATATCCTTCGGCGGCATGAAAAAAGGCGTCCATTCCCTGGTAAGCCGTCAGCTTTTTGGGCACAGAAGTCATCAGAGCCGGATCGACAATGGCCAGTGCGGGAAAAGTTTCAGGAATTCCATATCCTATTTTTTCGTTGGTTTCGGTATTGGTGATAACGGTCCAGGGGTCAGCCTCGGTTCCGGTGCCCGCCGTAGTGGGAATAGCAATAATCGGCAGCACTTCTTCGGTGATATCTTTATTCTCTTTTACATAATCCCAGTAGGTTCCGGGATTGCGAACCATTACCGCAATGGCCTTGGCGGAATCGATGGCGCTGCCGCCACCCAGGCCGACAACGAAGTTGCAATTGGAGTTTCTGGCGAATTCCGCCGCTTCCATAACGTGTTTTTCAATCGGATTGGGCAAAACTTTATCAAAAATCTCGGCATCAACGCCTTGAGCCGCCAACAATCCGATGATCCGGTCCAGATAACCGAGGTTGCGCATAGAGCGTCCGTTGGTGATGACGATAAGAGCTTTTCGTCCGGGCATGGGGAGTTCGGATAGTTCTTGCAGGCGGTCGCGGCCAAAGATAATTTGAGTCGGCAAAAAGAAATCAAAATGCATCAGGTTTCTCCTAAAAATATGACATAAATAAAAAAACAGCGCTTAAAGAGATATAAGCGCTGTTGGCAAATGCTTCAAGATTTAGAAAAACACCGCTTATTTTACGGGAAATTTGCCGCGGACAAGAAAATCGGGAAGTTTTTCGAGCTTGGAGGCTCCTGCCGCCCGGACGTGTCCGCCGCCGCCGAAAGTTGCCGCTATTTTAGAGACGTCAACACCGTCTTTGGCCGTATAGAAGGAGAGATTCCAACGATTTTTCTTGTTCATAAAGAAATTGCACATAAAATCATAATCATTAATGTTTTCCAAAGAATCAAAAAACTCGGAATACCCCTGAGCCATATTGGCACAAACACATCTTAACCCGTTATATTCGCTCTCAAAGGCCATACTCCGAACCAGACGTGCATTGCGCACTTTAATCCAGGAAAGAATTGACTCACCCATCCGCACCATTTCGTCAATGTCGATTTCATTGTTAAAAAGCTTAACCCAGTTGTTGTCGGTGGGACGGTTTACGCCCAAAGACTGGTAGGCATATTCAAAAGGACGAACACGCGGATCACGCAAATCGAAAATATCGTTAAGACCGAGCAGTTTGACACCTTCGGGAAGCGGTTTGTCAGGATAGAAGTATTCCCAAGTCAGGCAAATAGCGGCCGTGCCGACGCGGCGCAAACCTTTTATGGGTTCCTTTCCTCCTTGTTTGATGGCTTGGTCATATTCGTTGATGACCGAGGCATGATGGTCAATCCAGGTGAAATCCTTGTCCCGGCTGAGTTCAAACATAAAGTCGAGCGGAAGTGCAATGTCGCAAACCACAATCTTGTCATGTTTGCGTATTTCGTCATAAGGAATTTCCATATCATGATTCAGGCCAAAAAACTCAGTGTCGGGATAAACGCTTCTTACAACGGCGGCGGAGCCTTTTCCGTCATTATCCGCAATGTGGTAGATACATAACATGTTATATTTCCTTTTTATCGTTTCATTATTTAAAACTCGACAGTCAGCCCGTCGTACGCAGGATGAACGTTTTCCGGCGTCAGGCGGTCAATCTCGTCATAGTCGCACTCGCTTGCCATATGGTTTATGATAGCCTGTTCCGGGTTAATTTTTTCTATACAAGCCAAAACTTCTTCCAATCCGGCGTGAAATTTTTGGCCATACGGCGTGGTCAGCGGAATTATCAGCAGTTTTGGGCGCACGATTATCTGTTTCAGCCCCTCTTCGTCTACGGCCCTGAAATCCGCTATGTGCACAAATTCGCCGTCGTTAAAGACATAACCGGTACTCGGCGCATTATGTCCGATGAGACGAACGGGCGTGATTTTGACGTTATTGATAAAAAAAGCCTTGTTATGCTCGATTTCATTGGATATCAGGCTGGGCTGCCGCATAACGTTGTTAACGCAGCCGGGAGACGCTATCAGATAGGGAAAACGCTGACAGATGGTTTCCACAACGTCGCCCTTGGCATAAAAGTTGAGGCTGTTGTTGTTTATTCGGTTAATTTCGCGCAAATCATCTATTCCGTGAAGATGGTCTGCATGAGTGTGCGTGTAAAGAACGCCGTCCAGCCGTTTAATTTGGTGGCGAATCAGTTGCAGGCGCAAGTCCGGGGATGTGTCAATCAGAATTGCGGTTCCGTTGAAATCATAATAAGTTGAGGTCCGGGTGCGGAGATTTTTAGCATTTTCGGGGTTGCAATCTCCCCAGCCGCAGCTCAGAGACGGCACTCCGGGAGCGGCCCCGGCTCCCAAGACGGTAACCTTAATCATTGCAGTAGTCCCTCCGGCCTTTGTCGCTTGCTTTGCGGAACAAATTACAGAAATTGTCCGATGTTATCTGAGCAATCTTTTCCAGCGGCAGGTTGCGCAGCTGGGCCAGTTTTTCGGCCGTGTAGCGGACAAAAGCAGGTTCATTGCGGCGGCCGCGCATCGGTATCGGCGCCAAAAAAGGTGAATCGGTTTCCACCAACAGACGATCCAGCGGCAGGTCGGCAAAGATTTCTCTCAATTCAGAACATTTGTTGAATGTAATCATTCCGGAAGCCGAAAGGTAAAAACCGATGGAAAGTGCAAAATCCGCCAGTTTTTTAGAAGAACTGAAGCAGTGAATCTCGCCGCTGAAAGGTTTTTGTTTATAAGCCTCACCCAAAATGTCAATCATATCGTCGTCGGATTCCCGATTGTGTATAATCAGGGGAAGTCCGGTTTCCTGCGCTGCTTTGATATGCTCGCGCAAAAGCTTTATCTGCAAATCGCGGGGAGCATAATCATAGTAGTAATCCAGCCCGGTTTCGCCGATGCCGATGACTTTTTTGTGAGACGTCTTGGCAATAAGGTCTTCAGCGGTAAGCTCGGGATATTCTTCCGCATTGTGCGGGTGAACGCCGACAGCGGCGAATATGAAAGGAAAACGCTCGGAGAGAGCCAGTTGGTTGTCAAGCTCGTTGATGTTGTTTCCGGCATTGAGGATCATATTGACGCCGTTTTCTTTGGCGCGTTCGACAATATCGCAGATATCGTCTTCAAAATCATTAAAATCAAGGTGACAGTGACTGTCGACTAACATTTTTTATCCTTTATCAAATATGCTTGCATATGTTTACGATGATATTAATTAAAGCTTGTTTTTTATCCAGATTCAAGCGTTCAACTTCTGAAAATACCTTGACGGCATTGTCCCAGCAGTCGGCTAATTCTACAATATGTGTCGTGTTTTTGACATTTTCACTCAAAAACTTCAGAATCAGCTCCTGCGTCAGGTAATAACTCTCTTCGTTGGCAGAGGCTTCATTGCAAAAATCAAGCACGTCCGCTACGGCAAAAGAACTTTTTCGCTCAATAATCCGGCACAGCGCATCATAACGGTTTACGGCATCGTTATCCACATAATTGAGAGCCTTCCCAATGCTTCCGGATGATATGGCGGTAATCTTTTTGACGGCCGTTTCCGACAATTCCGGCCGATAGCGGCGGAGCAACGACGCGACGTTGGCATCGCTCAACGGCTTGAGTTCTATTTTGGCACAGCGGGATTTTATGGTCGGCAAAAGCTGGTTAGGATTATGGCTTATCAGCAAGAGAAGAGTTTTATGCGGCGGTTCTTCGAGAATCTTTAAGACCGCGTTGGCCGAAGCGACGTTCATATCGTCTATGCTATCGATGATGACAATACGCCAGCCGTCGTTTGACGAGCGTTTAGATAAGAACTCGTTTATGGTTCGAACATCATCCACACGGATAAAAGCAGACTTTTTCAATTCTTTCATTTCGCCGCTGCTGAGCTGTTCTCCGTCTTTAATTGCTTTAAGGATTTTCTTTTTATCGGTATCGGTGTAATCACGCTCGATGATTTTCAAATCCGGGTGGGAATTGTTGCTGACGAGTTTGAAAACGGGAGAAGCCGGCGAAACATCCAGCGAGGTGTAAGAATCTTTCCGAGTATTGTCCGCGCTGAGCAAAAAACGGGCAAAACGGTATGCCAGCGTTGCTTTGCCGATACCTTCTATTCCGGATATCAGCCAAGAATTGTGCATGGAATTGTTCTGCCAGGTTCGCAAAAAAAGCCGTTCGGCGTCTTCATGTCCGATGAGGTACGAATTGTCTTTGGGCGAAAGTTCGCCCGATGGGTTTATTTCGTCGGGCATTTATCTAAACCAAACCTTTCAGAAACGATTTTAACAACATCCCGGTGCAACTCTTCAATGCTTTTATCGGCATTCAATACGACAATACGTTCGGGTTCCTGTTCTGCAATTTCCAGGTAGCCCCGGCGCAGACGTTGGTGAAATTCAAGTCCGCGGCTTTCATGACGGGTTTCCTGCACGGACATATGTGCGTTTTTTTCCATAGAGCGGGCCAGTCCCACTTCCGGATCCAGGTCCAGAAGAATCGTCAGGTCAGGCTTAAAGCCGCCGACAGCCATGGTATAAAGTTCCTGAAGCATCGGCAGCGGAATTTTCTTGTCATATCCGTAATACTGATAAGCAACGGTTGAATCCGCAAAACGGTCGTTAACGGCCCAAACTCCCCGTTCCATGGCCGGCCAGACTTTTTGTGTCAGGTTGATGCGGCGGTCGGCATAGTAGAGCAATGCTTCGGTAACCGCATCGATTTTGTCTTTGTCTCCGGTGACCAAAATACGGCGCAGTTCCAGACCGATTTCGGTTCCGCCGGGATCTTTGGAAAGCATGGTTTTAATTCCGCACTTTTCCAGATAGGCGGCCAGAAGTTTAATCTGGGTCGATTTTCCGGTCCCCTCACCGCCTTCAAAGGTGATAAATTTGCCTTTTTGCATTATTCAGCTCCAAATAAAAGATATTTGAAGTTTTTGGAAATTTTGCCCCAAAGGCCTACTTTATCTACGTTTTTGGCTGCTACCAACGGTATTTCCATAATTCCGTTTTCCGGGATTTCAGCTTTAATAACGCCAAGCTGCTGCCCTTGTTTGACCGGAGCTTTGACCGGTTTGTCATAAACGGCCGTCAGCTTTATTTCATCGGTTTTGTTTTTTCTCAATGTGCGGACGACATCCTCGGCGGCAACCATATCAACAGTGGCATCTTTTCCGAACCAAACCGGAATTTCAGCAATTTTTGTGCCTTGTTTTACAATTTTGTAATTGTCAAATTCGCGGAAGCCCCAACTCATAATTTTTTCAGCTTCTTCCGAACGTTCTTTGTTGGACTTTAATCCGGTCATCACGCCAATCAGACGTCGGTTGTTCTTTTTGGCCGAGGCTGTCAGGCAGAAACCGGCTTCTTCGGTATGTCCGGTTTTGAGCCCGTCGGCATAAGGCATACTATAAAGGAGCGGATTGCGGTTGCCCTGGCGGATGTTGTGATATACAAATTCCCGCTGTGAAAACAGATGATAGAATTGCGGAAATTCGGAAATCAGAATGCGCGCCAGTTTTGCCAAATCTTCAACCGTCATACGATGATCCGGATGCGGCAGACCGGTCGCGTTGGCAAAGGTCGAATTTTTTAATCCCAGTTCACGGGCTTTTTTATTCATTTCAACGGCGAAGTCTTCTTCACTGCCGGCCAGATTTTCGGCAGCAACGATACAGGCGTCGTTGCCGGACTGGATGATGATGCCTTTTATCAGGTCTTCAACCCGAACCTTATCGCCGATAGCCAAAAACATAGTCGACCCGCCGCTGGCAGCGCCGCCTTTGCGCCAGGCGTTTTCGCTTACCGTAAACGTATCGTCAAGGGAAAGCGTGCCGTCTTTTAGTTTCTCAAAAATCATATAGACGGTCATCAGTTTACTCATCGATGCCGGAGGGATGCGCTTGTCGGCCTCTTTGTCGTAGAGGTACTGACCGGTGTCGTAATCCATCAAAATCAGGTTGCGGGCTTTGGTTTCGATAGCCTGGGCGGAAAATGCCCCCAATAAAATACCGCTGACCAGTACGGTTGATAAGCATAAATGACGTTTAAACATTTCGGTACCTCTGTTTTGTTAATCTTTTACCACGGTGGCGTTATAAATTCCAAAATTTTTAACTTTAGCCAATGCGACTTCGGCTTCCTTCTGCTGGGTATACGGCCCTAAACGGACGCGGTAAAACGGCTGTCCGCCGATATTGACATAATACACATTAGTATCGCCGAACTTGTCCAGCTGAAGGCCTACGTTTTGGGCTGATTCTTTTTTGGTATAGGCGCCGGCCTGAACAAACCAGCTACCCTTGGGATAGGTTTTGACCGGCCCCTGATAGCCGACGGCTTCCAATGGCTTATATTGTTTGGACGAAGAACTCCGTGCAACCGCCGTTGACGCGGGAGCCGCTTTGCCGCCAAGCAATGCGGCTTTCAGCTCCTGACTCTCTTTCGCCATAATTTCTACCCTTACCTTGGCGGTTCCCTGCGTTTGGAAACCAAGCAGCTGCGCGCCGCGTTTGGAGATGTCGATAATACGGTTTTTGGCATAGGGTCCGCGGTCATTGACACGTAAAACCAACGAACGTCCGTTTTCGAGATTGGTTACCTTTACGATTGACGGCAACGGCAGAGTCCGGTGTGCAGCGGTGAGCGTATTCATATCGTAGTTTTCGCCGTTGGCGGTTTTTTTCGCGTGAAAATCCTCACCGTACCAAGACGCCATTCCGACTTCGGAATAGCCGTAGTCCTCTTTGGGATAATACCAGGTTCCCATAATTTTATAAGGGTTGCCGACCTTATAGCTGCCGCCCTGCCCTTTAATGGCTGCGGCTTGGGAATATTTGCCGTCGCCGAGGTCTATTTTGCCATAGGTACAGGCAGTCAGGGCAAACAGCATACAGATAAGCATAACTCTGCAAAAATTATGTTTTTTATTCGTCATCAGTCTTTCCGTTTCTATTTATTTTGGACTAATCTAACCTGTTTTTGAGCGTTCGTAAAGCTCTTAATTTTTGTTGTGTAATTTTCGGTCGGGAACCGGAACGGCAAAGCCTATTTCAGGATTATAATCGTTTATTTTCCGCAGAAGTTTATAGTCGGGATAGCCGTCTTGAGGAAGCAGAGCCTCTTTTTGAATCTTTTTGACGGCTTCGCGGGTTTTGCTGCCCAGCTGTCCGTCCTCGTCCAATTTGAACAAGCCGAGCCGGTTAATGAACGACTGAACCTTTATGATGTCATCCGTCTTCAGACGAACGGCAGGATTCTCTTTTGCGGGTTTCCACGCCTTGCCGTCGGCGATGTAATCGGCCAACGTGCCGATGGCCAAAGCATAGTTTTCGGAACGATTCCACTTCATGATGACTTTGAAGTTCTCAAAAACCAAATATGCGTTGCCTTTGCTGCCCTCGGGGATTATAACGGCGGCTTTAAGGTTGTCATTATAGGGAAGTTTACGGCGGTTAAGCGTTTTTACACCGATTTTTTTCCACTCGCCCACGCTTTTATAGTTGTTTCTTCCGGTGTCGGCAAAGTTAAAATTCCACGGCAAAGAAACCGGCAATCCCCAGGTCTGATTTTTCTGCCATCCGATACTGGACAAATAGTTAGCCGCCGAGGCAGCGGCATCCTCAAAAGAATGCCAGATGTCAATCTGTTTGTCTCCGTCGGCATCAACAGCATAAGCGTTAAACGTTGACGGCATAAACTGAAAATGTCCCATGGCTCCGGCCCAGGATCCCTGCATACGGGTGAAATCGATATTCCAGGTATCAATAATCTTCAGCGCCTGATACAGTTCATTGCGAAAAAATGCCGGGCGGCGTTTGTCGTAGCTCAATGTCGTCAAAGCATCAATCGTATTGTAACCGCCGAAGTTGCTGCCCAAATTGGTTTCCACGGCCCAAAAAGCGACAATATAGTTTGCCGGTACCCCGTATTTTTTACTTATCGGTTCCAACAGAGGGAGCACCTCCCGGTAACGTTTACGCGCCTGCTCAACTCTGGTCTTGTTGACAACCCGGTTCAGGTAATCCGTCGACGTCAGGGCAAACTCCACTTGTTTGCGGTCGATTTTCACGACTTCAGGATCCGGATGGTAAAAGTCCTGCGCATAGACCGTATCTATGGTTTTTTGCGAGATTCCGCGATCAACCATCTCCTTTTTTAAATCATCCAGCCACGCCAGATATTCGGGCGGCGCGAACGTTGTTACATTGGCACAGGCCGAGGTTGCAACCGACAGGGCCAAACTTACGGCCAATATATGCGGGGATAATTTCATCAGAATCTTTCACTTGGTTTTACCTGCGGTTATTATGCCGGGGAATTTGTAAATAAATGATAAAAAAATAAAAAATAACACTTGACGATTACCAATCTATCATATAAATAGGAGGGTGCCGCCGGAGAGGTGGCAGAGTGGTTTAATGCAGCGGTCTTGAAAACCGTCGAGGGGGCGACCCCTCCCAGAGTTCGAATCTCTGCCTCTCCGCCAATTAAAAAGCCTGATTTTGATGTCAGGCTCTTTTTTTTACGGCGAAGACGCATCAGACTGCGTTTTTTCACCATTGTCTGCCACGGTTTCGTCAGTACAATCAGCAGCCGCATGATGGGCTGAGTGTTCCGTCACAACATTTGGCCCGCCCTCCGGCACAACCGCAAACACCGCCGTGCCAAGAGCAGCATCCCCGTTTTTCAATCAGAGTTTGTTGCAACAGTGGCGTCATTTCCGATGCTGAAGGCTGAGAAGTGTTGTAAAATGAAATCAACAGCGGCAGAATTGCCAGTAATATAATTTTGCGCACGATAGTTCTCCTTGAATTCATATACACTAAAAGTTTATGAAAAAAATGCGCCATGTCAAAATATTTTTAAGATAAAATCATTGTTTTTCAAGTGATTAAATATTTTTAATTGAATTTTTAAAGATTCAATTTTCATATTTCAGTTTTTGGTTGTCAGTAATTTCAAACAAAAATAAAACGGTCTGATTAAAATGCTTTACATCATAGCCAAATTGCGAAAAAATGGTTCAGGAAGGATCCTGAAATGGAAGAAAGAATACGAGCTTTTTTTGAATTTGTTTTTGATCGTCAGCTAGTCTGGCACCGGCGCAGCCGGCTTTGCCTCCCTGCTCCGTGGAGCGATGACGACATATTGCGCAACTACCGGTTTTGCAACGTTTACAGAGAGCTGGACGGAGGAACTCAGGCGATTGTCAAATATCTGAAACCGGACATCTCGCCCGAACAAAAACTTTTTAACATTGTCGCCTATCGTTTTTTCAATCGCCGAGATACCATTGAAAATCTGTTTGGCGGTTTGCTTGAGGTTGAAAATTTTAATTTTAAGTTTCTGGAGCAACGGTTTGACGAAAAGAAAAAGCATCAATCGATTTTCTCTAATGCTTACTTGATTACGGCTCATTCCTTTAATCCTGATTATCGGCCGCAGGACAAACATATACAAATTCTTTTAATGCTCAACGATTTGCGGATGCGGTTGAAGCCATTGCTTGCGGAGCTGCAGTCTTCGCCGGCGCAGGACGGTCCCGGGATTGTTTCACGCCACGTTCCTCTGGCGGGGTCTTTCCTTTCCGGGCAAATCCTGCTCGATGCAACATATGCCGGAGACATTGTTCCTTATACTTCTGACGATTTTCTGGTTGTGGGACCGGGAGCACATTGGGGGCTGGACATTATTTTCGGCAGACATCTTTCCAAAAAGGAAGCGGCAGCCAAATGCCGTGCGCTCCGACAATTGCAAGCAGAGGGATTTGCCGAGCTGAAACGTTTGAAAAACAAAGACTGGCAGGAAATACGCTGGGATAACCCCGCTTATCCCGGACAACCTTACCTGAGTTTACACGACATTCAAAACAGCCTGTGCGAATTCAGAAAATACTGGCGCTTAAAACACGGCGAAAAGGCCAAACGGCGGTATTTTACTGCTTGCTCACAAACGGATTGTCTTTAATGACAAAACGCCAGAGATTGTCTTTGTCTGCACCGGCGTAATCAATCCCTACCCTTTTTAACGCTTTGGACGGATAAGGATGTTCTGCCGGCGAAAGCCACAAAAGGTTGCCGCAAAGATCGGCGCCGTCATGCTCTTTGCGAGTAATTCCCAGAGCCTGGCAAAGTTTTCCGGGACCGGTCGTCAGATTTCTCAGTTCTGAAAGCTTTCGCCTGGCTTGCATAGTTTCTATTCCGGCAACAGGTTCCAAAGACCTGATTAATATGGCATTTGCGGTTCCCTCGGGACTGACGACAACGTTAAACTGATTATACATTCCGTAAACAAAGAAGACATATGCGCAGCCGCCGGCACGGAACATTGTGGCTGTGCGGGGCGTCAGCTTGTTCGGGTATGCGTGGCAAGCCCGGTCGCAACTGCCGTAAACACACCGCCGACATTTGAGCACAGATAAGCGCCCAAAAGTTCTTCTTGAGCAAACTCAAAAGGATCCCGCAAATATGCCGACAAAGGAATTCTGGTCTTGAAATCAGGCATCAGAACCTCCTTAAACTGTCGTAGGCCAGCCCCAAGCCGACGGAAGACATTTTATTTTCCGAAGATATTTCAGCCTGAGGGAAATGCGCGCATAAAACCTGACGGACATGAGGAATTTCGGTTGAACCGCCGGTCAAAATTATCAGTTCTATCTTGTCTGCTGAAGTTCCCGCCTGACGGAGGCACTCCTTAACGCTGCCGCTAATTTTATCAAGAGAAAGGTTGATTGCCTGTTCAAATTCAGAACGTTCGGAAATAATTTTCGGACAGCCGCTCAGAAACTCCAACACCTCCGTATGCCGGCCATCGTCTGTCAACGCTATTTTGGCTTTTTCGGCCAGTCCTAAAATAACGTGGCCTTTTTCCCGGTCGATTACTTCCAGCAGGCGGCCGTAAAGTTCCGGACAATGAGCATTGCTGAGCACTTCGGTTACCACTTTGCGGTTTTGATATGTATAGACCGAGTTGACTTTGCTCCACTCCGACAAATCAAAATACTGACTGGTCGGTACGGGAAGACTTTTGGCACCATAGGTTGTTCCCAAGCCGAGACTGGGCATAAAAAAACGCAGGCTCAAGGATTTGTCAAAGTCATTTCCGCCGATACGGATACCGCTGGAGGCCAAAATATCGTCGCTGCGGTCGCTTTTATGACTGAGTGCCGTTCCGATGCGAATGATTGAAAAGTCGGAGGTACCGCCGCCAATATCGATAACGCAGGCAAGCTTTTCTCCGGAAATCCGAGGCTCGTGGGCAAAAGCCGCAGCTATGGGCTCATATTGGAAAACAATATTTTTAAAACCAACCCTGCGGGCTATGTTTTCCAATTGGCGTTCCGCTTCCCGGTCGCCTTTTTCATCGTTATCCCTGAAGTGAACCGGCCGTCCCATTACGACATCGGTTAGTTCATCCTTAACGTTTTCTTCCGCCTGATGTTTGAGATAACCGACAAATTGAGCCAAAATGTTTTCAAATTTGACCGACTTGCCGTTGACAATAGTGCCGGACAGCATCAAATCCGTTCCCAGGACGCGTTTGAGGCTGCGCATAAAGCGTCCTTCTCTTCCGTGCAGATATGCAGACAACGCCTGATGTCCAAACAAAGGCAGATGCCCCGGTTCATAGAAAACAGTACTCGGAATGGTCGGCTGGGAATCTTCTACCGCAACCAGATAAGGTTTGCCATCGGCAGACGCAACCGCAATTGACGAATTTGACGTGCCAAAGTCAATGCCGCAATGAAAAAAGGACATAGTGAAAAACCTCAGTCGGATGTATAATGTGCGAGGTTTTTATCACAGAACGAAGCGGCTGTCAACTCAGAAGCTGAAACCGGAAACCATATCCAGGGTTGCAACGGACAACGTGCCGCCGGAAAAGCTGAAATCGGCGGAAGCGGCAGACAGCTGCTGTTGGAAAGAAACGGCCTTTTGCTGCAAACGCAATTGCCTTTCCATTTCCGTTTCCAGTTTTTCCTTGTCTTCATCATCGTCGTCTTCCAAAGCAACAGTATATTCCTGCTGCACTTTTGCCGCAGCAAGTTCATGGCTGTCGCTTAAAAGTCCGGAAACGGCGGAACGCAGCTCGGTATTTTCATTCAAAATCCGTTCAATGGTATCTTTTTGAGGATGAGAGCCGTCTACGGAAATTTTGCCGCTTTCATATGTAAACTTGATTTCGGAAGACGTATCAATACTGTGCGAAAGCAAAATGCGGCTGATTTGTTTTTGAACCTCCCGACGTTGGACTTCAACGTTTTTGGCTTTGGCAATCAAAGACGTGTTTTTTTCCGCCGATGCAGCTTGTCCCGCTTTGCGAGCCGCCGGAGACAAATCCAGACTGAATGCCTCATTGAGGCTCGTTTCCGAGGCCTTGTCACGACTGATGCCAGAAGCTGATGTCGGCAGAGGCGCTTCCGTAACGCCCACCAAAGAATTAAGTGATGAAATAAGCATAGGTTCCTCCTTAAATAAAAACGTATGCAAGAATCATACCGGTCTTGGCTTTTTATAAATGATAAATATATAAAAAAAGTGGGTTTTAACTTGCGCAATAACGTAAAAAATACTTAAATGGAATATAAAATAGGAGGTAAAATGAACAATACGGTGACAGTAAACTTGCGGCCTTACAGCATTAAGGAAGAAATTTGGAACTGCATCATTCACGGCACCGGCATTGCCCTGAGTATTGCCGGACTGACGATATTGGTCGTGTTATCATCCATTTACGGAAACGTATGGGCTATCGTTTCTACGGCGGTATTCGGCGTTTCGATGATTTTGCTTTATACCGCGTCGACGCTTTATCACGCCATACCCAACCCGGAAATAAAGAAAAAATTGAAAAAGCTCGATCACATTTCAATTTTTTATTTAATTGCAGGAACATATACGCCGTTTCTTCTGGTTAATATGCGCGGCACTTTGGGATGGACCGTTTTTGGCATCATCTGGGGACTGGCGCTGACGGGAACGGTTTTAAAACTGCGTTTCTCAGGAAGCGGCACCAAGCTTTGGTCTATAGGCCTGTATCTGATTATGGGATGGATGATTGTCATCGCCTCGGAGCAGTTGTTTACGAGCCTGCCGAGAACCGGACTGTTGTTCTTGATTTGCGGCGGTTTGTTTTATACTCTGGGCGTTTTGTTTTACATTTGGAAAAGCAGACAATATACCCACGCCATCTGGCATTTTTTTGTTCTAAGCGGTACGACAATGCATTTCTTTGCCGTGCTTTACAGCTGTGTTCTGCTGTAGAAAAACTAATTTTGTTTTGGGGAGGTTTCGTCCTTGCGCGGCGACAGACGCCTGAACGAAGGCAGGATATAAAGAAAAGTAACAACAACCAACATTAATTTGACAAACCCCATGGCGCAGCCCTCCCCTTAATCTACAACAACACAGTCGTCTCCGTTAAAACCGTAATTGACCACCGTTCCGTTGCGGATGGTAAACGACGTCTTGCAATAATAGTTTGAATAGCGCGGTGTGTTGGGCATTCCGAAATCAGGCGTTTCGATTGCCGAATAAGCCACTTCTGAATTATAGGGCCGCGTTTCGCCGTTAAAGGCACGGGAACCGAACTTGATGTAAGTTACAACTTTTTCATCGGGCGTAACATAAAAGACATTGGCCGGATATCCCCAGGCCTGTTGCAAACGTTCTTCCGACTGTCCTATCCAAGGCTGGAGCGTTTCGGCATAGGTCGGACGATTGGCGCAAGCAGAAAGCGCAAGCATCAGGACCGGAAGCAGATGTAAAATGTTTTTCATCGGTTATTCTCCTTTTTATTTAAGAAGAATGTAATCCGCAAAATTTTTATTCCAAGCTAAACCTCAGTTGAGTGTGGAATCGAGCATTTTATACAAACGGCTTTCGGCGGCAGCGTCTATCCGAACCTTAAACTCAACGGCATTTTCCATTTCCTGTCGGGAAAGCACCTCTGCGTGAGCATGAAGCCAGGCAATCATTTTGCCGTCGGTTATCGGCAGTTTGACCTCGATTGTCCGGTGGTGTGCGGCCAAGGTATCATCAATGAGCCTGAGAAACTGCGGACAGCCTTCGCCGGTCAGCGCCGAAACCATTACCCGGTTGCGGCGTGCGGCAATCTGCTTTTCCAAATGGCGGCGCATATCATCGTCAAGCAAATCAATTTTATTAAACAGCTCAATGTAGCTGTCTTGTTGTTCAATGTCTTCCAATCCCAGGCTGCGGAGCACCTTTAAGACGTCCTGCTGTTGTTCTCTGGTGTTCGGATTGGCAATGTCTCTCACATGAACAATGACATCCGCAGACAGAACTTCCTCCAGGGTTGCCCGAAAGGCCATAATAAGTTCGTGCGGCAAATCTGAAATAAAACCGACGGTATCGGAAAGAATCACCTCCTGACCGGAAGGAAGCCTGATTTTACGCATTGCCGGATCTAACGTTGCAAAAAGCAAATCTTTGGCAAAAACGCCGGCTGCCGAAAGCTGGTTGAACAACGACGATTTTCCGGCATTGGTATAGCCTACCAGAGCAATGACCGGATATGGAATCCGCTGACGGGCCGAACGTTGTATCTGTCTGGTTTGTCTTACTTTCTCAAGTTCTTTTTTTATTCGGACAATTTTATCGTCAATAATACGACGGTCCAGCTCTATCTGCGTTTCTCCGGGACCGCCGAGAAAGCCGGCGCCGCCTCTTTGGCGTTCGAGGTGTGTCCAGCTGCGTACCAGACGGCTGCGTTGGTAAGTCAGATGCGCCAGTTCTACCTGAAGTTTTCCTTCCCGGGTTTGGGCCCGCTCACCAAAAATTTCCAGAATCAAAGCGGTGCGGTCAATGACCTTTATTTTTAACTTGTTCTCAAGAGTGCGTTGTTGAATCGGAGTTAACGAAGTGTCCACAATAAGCAGCTCGGTTTCTTCTGCTTCCAAAAGCGGCTTAAGCCTTTCGAGCACACCCTGCCCGACGAAAGTCGAAGGCTTGACGGCCCTGACTTTGATTATCTCTTTATAAACGACATCGAGATTAATGGCCAAAGCCAAACCAACCGCTTCTTCCAGACGAGAATCCGCTGAAAGACTAAGCGGTTGATTGAGAACTTCCGGAAAAATTACGGCAGCTTTGACTTTTTTATTCTTTTCAAATTCAATTAACGGCAATTTATTCTTCGCCGTCATTGATTTCCACTTCTACGGCCTCGCCGGGCATAATGGTAGAAATGGCATGTTTGTAAATCAGCTGCGTATGTCCGTCACGACGTAACAGCAGAGAAAAGCTGTCAAACCAGGTTATCAGCCCCTGAAGTTTTACACCGTTAACCAAAAATACGGTTACGGATATTTTATTTTGGCGAATATTGTTTAGAAAATCATCTTGAACATTCTGAGACATTTTTTAGTTCCTCAATTGGTTTTATATAAGCAATTCTAACTATATTTTGTTTAATTAGTAAAGCACTAGATTACATTAGGGGATAAATCCCTGCCCTCACCACTATAAATTTCATTAGGAAAAGATTTTTTCAACCTGTTTGATTGCACCGGAATCAACATATAAAAGCATAATGTCTCCGCTGCAAATATCCGTCGTGGGGTCCGGATAAACCAGTTCTCCGTTGTGCAAAACGGCAAAAATACGGCTCATCTTGGGCAGATTAAGCTCACCGATTTTCTTACCTGTGCAAAGATTTTCGTCTTCAATCCTGATTTCCCAAATTTCTCCGCAACCGCGACTGACGGAATAAGCATCTATCATCTTGGTTTTTCGGATTTCTTTAAGCAGCTGAGAAATTGTCACCGAGCTGCGGTCAACCAGTATGTTGTTGCCGATATTGACGACAAGGTTATTGTATGATGGGGTATTGAGAACCGAAATGGTCGAATGCACTCCGCTTTTTGCCGCAAGCAGCGAAGCCAGAAGATTATCCTTGTCATTTGAGGTTACGGCCACCGAAGCATCAGCGTGGCTGATGCCGGCCTCGTCCAAAATCAAATCGCTCATCATCGGTCCCTGGATGACGATAACATGAGACAAGTCTTTAGCCAGGCGGCGGGCTTCGTCAATATTTTCCTCAATAATTTTACAGCTGACGATGCTGTCGTCATGTTCAATCTTTTGGCCGAGATAATTGGCAATCGAGTTTCCGCCGAAAATTACCAAGCGTTCGTTGGTCGGGCGTTCGAGCCCGAACTCCCGAATGGTTTCGTCTACGTTGTCGGCTTTTACCAGAATATTAATTTCGTCTCCGACTTCAAGGGAATCGTACATTTCCGGAATTTCGCAATTGCCGTCCCGAAGCACGTTAATAAAAGCGACATCCAAATCGGGGGCGCTGCGCGTCAAGTGCATCAAGGGAATCCGGACCAAAGGGCAACCGGCGTCGAGTTTCAGGGTAAGTACATAGGCTTTGCCGCCGAGAACCGGCAAAATTCCCGAACTGCCGGGAAATTTGAGAATCCTGAGCACGGCTTCGGCAATGGCAATATTGGGAGAAATAATCTGGTCAATCGGCAAGTGATTTTCATTGTACAGGGTAGCCCAAAGCGGATCCAGAAAATCCTCGCTGTCTATCCGGGCGATTTTGTGCGGAACGTTAAACAAACTGTGGGCAATCTGGCAGATTACCATATTGACCTCATCCGTATCGGTAACCGCTAAAAGCAAATCGGCTCGGGAAGCATCGGCGCGTTCCAAAATATCGGGATGAGAGGGCATTCCCAAAACCGGAAGCACGTCAAACTCCTTTGATATTTCATCCAAGTACCGCTGGTTATCATCAATAACGACAATATCATTATTGCCTTTGACCAGATAACTTACAATACTGCGGCCGACGCTCCCCGCCCCGCAAACAATAATCTTCATTTCGGCCTTCCTTTATACAGTTTCGCCACAAAAATCAAAATAACGGTGGATTTCGGCAACGGCCGCTTCCATCTCATTTATTCTGACATAATTCTCCCTAAACTTGCGGGCATCGCGAAAATTTTTGCAATACCAGCAGACGTATTTTCGGGACAGCCCCAAAGCCAACCTGGCTCCATAATAGGCCTCCAACTCTTTAATATGGGTTAACAAAGCCTGCTTAACAACCGGAACCGGCACCGGAGCGAACCCGACAGAACGATTTTCCAGATATTGATGCGTCCTTCCGATTATCCAAGGATTGCCCAATGCCGCACGGCCTATCATAACCCCGTCAACGCCGGTATAATCCAGCATTTCCGCGGCTTTTTGCGGAGATGTAACGTCACCGTTGCCGATAACCGGAATACGGACGGCATTTTTAACCTCGGCAATGATATCCCAGTCGGCGGTTCCGGAATAAAAATCCGAGCGTGTACGTCCGTGAACCGTAATGTATGCGGCGCCGCAGTCTTCACACATTTTGGCAAAATCAACCGCATTAACGGCGTTGTGATCCCATCCTTTGCGAAACTTAACGCTGACTTTCAAAGGCGTGGCCTTTACCACGTTTTTTATTATTTCGGCAGCCAAAGGCATATCCTGCATCAGATATGAGCCGGATTTGTTATTGACAATTTTGCGAACCGGGCATCCCATATTGATATCCAAAGAATGAGCTCCCAATTCGCTGACCAGTTTGGCTGCGTCGGCGAACAAGGCCGGATCGCTTCCGACCAACTGTACGACAACCGGATAGGGTTCATTTCGGACATCAGCTATTTTATAGGTCTTGGGATTACGACGGGACAAGGCATTAATCGCCACCATTTCGGAAACCATAACGCCCTCCCCGCAGGAAGACACCAACCTGCGCATGGGTAAATCCGTGATTCCGGCCATGGGGGCTAAAAAAACCCGGCTTTTAAAATCTAGTATCTGCATTTATACCTTAAAGTCAAATTCACGATTGTTTGCAAACATAAAATCTATTAACACCGTCGGCTTCCGGCTGACCCGGCTGCTTTCCAGATAACTGCCGGCAGCATAACCGGCGTCGGCAGTCTGCGGCTGTTCCGAATTCAGTGCCGTCAGCCGGTAAGACATACCGGTTTCCAACAAACGGTAGGCATAGCCGTTCAAAGACTGATAACGTTCGGTATTTTCAAAACTCTCCCGGCTTGACGAGACATTATCGGCGGAGAAACGGCCGGATTTGTATTTGATCCGGTCGACAGAACCGGAAATCTGCTGATTCAGCGTACTTAAATAATCATTTACATACAGCCGGCTCATTTAACTTCCTAGTTCAGTTTATCCAATGTTTTGGCCAGAATGTAGTAAAGCTTGCCGATATCCGCACCGGTAATGACCGAGAGCAAAACGCCGGAACGTTCGTTTGCCTTGGCACGGCTGACCAAAACCTCAAACTCGGAGAGATAACCGCTGACCAGCGTGCGAAAGTCTCCGTTTTGTTCAAATTCTTTGCGAATAGCCTGAATCTGCGCTTTGGTCATATTGCGGGCAAGATAGCGAACGAATACGGAAGTGTCGCCATTATAATATTTCTTCCACAAGTCTTCCTCGTCCTTGGGATTAAAGACGCGGTTGATATCTACCGAAATGGTTTCCAGCTTTTCAATAATGCTGGAAGCATCTTTCAGGAAGGTATCTATTTTGACGCCCTCGTAAGTGGATGACAGGGTTTCCAGCGTTGCATCTGCCCTTTTGGTATGTTCGTTCAGAAGCTTAATTTGTGCACTGACGACATCATTAAAGTGGATTGACTGTTTTACGATATTGTCGCCCTTTTCGTTAAACTCTTTTCCGGTTTCGACCAACTCGCTCATTACGCCGTGGACTTTGCTCAAAGTATCTTCTGTTGCGGCAACCAAGACGCCGGACTGTTTGATGAACACTTCGCCCGAGGTGCGGATTTCGTTGGAAATACGCTCGGCGTTAGCTGAAATTTCATTAATCGTCGCCCGCAGTTTATCACCGGAATTTTCAAAATGGGCGGCGCTGAGTTTGGTTGCCTCTTCCAGCTGCATACCCAGGTTTTTGAGGTTTTCGCCCAATCCTTTAACCTTGTCGTAGGCAATATTGGCACGGTTAGACAATGCCGTGGAGGTGTCATTTAATACGGTATTGAAGCAGTCGACCAGTTTTTTGGTGTCTTCAGAAATCTGAACCATCTTATCGCTTTGTTCGCTAATCAGGTTATTAATTTCGATTACACCGGTGCTGGTTTCCGCCGTAACGGTGTTGAACCCGGCCAGATATTTTTCATAATCCTTGAATACGCCGCCAATATTCTCAACCGAATGGTGGATGGTGGCATCAAGGTCTTCACTGCATTGGCTGAGGCTCATATTGACTTCTTCTATGCTCTTGATGGAAGATTTGGCCGTTTTTTGGACATCTTCTCCGGCTTTAATCAAGCGATCGCCCAAAACGTCGAATTCATAAGCCACTTTAGTGCTTGTGTCAAAAATCGTATCGGTGTTGGCTTTGAAGCTTTCGTTGATTTCCTTAACCTTTTGGGCAACTTCAGTTGTCGCATCCGAGAGATATTTGTACTGTTGAGCCAAAGACGCTTCGCCGAGGCGGGTCTGGGTAGCCAAAGTGTTGACCACATCGGTCAGACTGTCTTTCTGATTTTCGAGGGCCTGTTTTATGTCATCAGACTGAAGTTTGGTTTTAACCAAAGCGACATCCAGAGTTTTGACATGATCGTCCATCAACTTTGTGATATTCTGGGTTTCATTGCTCAAATCGCTGTTGGCGGCCTGAATCTTGGTACAATTCCCCTGAATGATTTTTACGGAGTTGTTTGATTCTTCCCTGATGTTTCTGACTGTATTGTCAAAAACGTTAATCTTTTCCTGAACCTTATCGGCAATTGACGACAAATCACGCGTTACGTTTTCAACCAAACTGCCGACGGCCGCATTCTTAGCCGAAATAAGGTCTTCTATCTCGCTCAGGCGGTCAATCGAGCGATTGCTGTTGGCAACAACGGCTTCGGCATGTTTGCTGGTATCTTCTTCCAACAAAACCATCCGGGAGAAGACTTTATCTGCACTTTGCTCAATAATGGCAATCTGCTTTTTGAGGGCATCGCTCATACTGACAGTGTTCTCGGCAATCTTATCACAGATGTTGAAAAATTCGTTTTCCTGCTGTTTGAAGAGCATTCCGAGAGCCGCAGCCTTGTCGTCGAGGGACTGAACAACGTCGGAAACATAGCCGACAGTGCTTTCCGCAACATGATTAAGCAAGGTATTCTGGTTTTCAAACGAAGTTGCCAGCTGCTGCATGGTCGAATTGGTCGTTTCGGTCGCCTTGTCGAGAGCTTTGGTCTGACGGTCGAGAATACTGTCTACCTCATGAGCGCGTTCGGTAACCGCTTTGCTCAGGGCTTCCATATTTTGAGACTGGCTGACCAAAATGTTCTCCAGCTGGGTAACTTTAGTCAGCGTTTTATTGGTATTGGTGTCAAACTGGGTTGCCTGTTCGGCAAGATTATCATTAATCGATTTGCTCTTGGTAATGACGTCATCACAGGAGGCAATCATAATATCCAGCTGTTTTTTGAGTCTTTCCACGGTTAAAGCGGCATCGTCTTCTATTGCAGCAGACGCTTTATAAAGCTCGTCAATCTGGCGTTTGAGTTCAGACTTGATTTCCTCAACGCGGTTGGCGGAATTGGTGATGTTACGCTGCTGCTGAGAGAGTGCAGCCTCGCTTATCTGGCTTTGCGATACCACAATTGAAGACGCTTCGGTCAGCGACATGGCGTGTTTGTTCATACTGTCGCCGACGCTGTTAATTTTGTTGACCGACTGCTCGGCCTGCTTCTTTAGCGTATCGCTGCTGGCAAGAATCTCATCATTGAGGCTTTCAATGCGATCCGAAATATCCCCAATCACGTTGTTAAGGCTGTTATGGCTGCGGACAATTTCATCCGAAACGCGAGCGGATTTTTCCAATACGGCGGTAGAGAGCTCCTCAAGGCGGGTAGTTTTGCCTTCCAAGGTGCTGATATAGGTGGTAATATCGTTAACGGCAGCCTCCGATTTCTCATGCAGCGAAGTTATGTTGCCGGCAAGAGACGCATCAACCCTTTGCATGGAACCGGTAATGGTACCTGCTACATTATTAAGTTTATCAACCTGAATTGAAATGCTTTCTTCCAAAGTATTGCTGCGAACCATCAACTTGTCAATTTCCTGAGCAAGAGCGGAACCGTGCGTTCCCAGCTTTGAGGTAATAAGGTCGGTCTTCTCGCTCAGTTCGTTAATTTGTCCGGCAATCACCGTGCGATGTTTACCCATGGCGGTATCAACCTTGTTGATTTGCAAATCAACGGCATGGTCCAGAGCGCCCAGTTCTTTTTCAATCGTATGTCCGATGGTCTTGCAGCCTTCCATAGCGTGATTGGTCATCTCCGAAAGTTTTTGGCGCAAAGTGTAATCATGTTCATTGATTACGCTGTCCAATTGGGCTACGTGAGAATTAAGCAGTGTACCCAAATTATCAATTTCAGACCCTACGGTTTTTTGTATGATACCACAGTTTTCAACCGCATTTTCAGAAATTTTTTGCAAAATTGACGTCTGATTGTTTAAGGTTTCGCTTACCCGGGAAAGGTTATCCGTGCTTTCCTGATTAAACTGCGTCAACAACTCGTTGGCCCGCAAAATGTTGTGATTGCTGCTGTCCGAAATTTCTTGCAAAATACCGGCCGTAGATTTGATTTCGTTAATACGCGGCAACAGCTTGTCAAACAACGCATTGATATTTTTTTCAATATCGCCGGCGCCGGATATGAATTCGCGGTTGTATTGGGCCACGGTTTCTGCCGAGGTTTCGGCTTTGGAGGTGATGTTTTCGAAGTTTTTGACCAAGAACTTTACGCCGTCGCTCAATTCGACAATCGTTTTGGAAGAATAAGTGTCAAGAGTAGAAACCAATTTGGCAAATTCGTTGATATTGCTGCCGATTTCATCCTTAATTTTCGCGGTCTGCTCGGTTGCCAGCTTGGTCACCTGCTGAAGCTCGACCACCTGGGAACGAATGGCATCGGCCATGGCCTTTGCTGTCTGGGGAGCGCCTTGTTCGGGGTAAACAAGCTGGTTCATATAGGCGCGGAGGAATTTTGCCTCCTGCTTAAAAGATGTGCCGCGGTCAATATAGGCCATAACCACCCAGATAATGGCCAAAGGAAGCGTAATTCCGGCAAGGAATCCGCCAAATTCGTCGGGCATCATCAAAAAGAGGTTTGACCAGCCGAAAAACTGGGTGATGTAAATCAGAACAACAGCAAACCAAGCGGCACTGACCCATATCATCAAACGGTGCAGGTTATTGGTCAACCAAGAGGTGTTCTCTTCGATATCGGTATAGTTTACCTTGCTGTTTTCGTTCATAAACTGCGGAAGATTGTTGTTGCTTTTGGACACATTAGCAGCATCAGCGGTTTGATTTGACATCTAATTATTTTCCCCTAAATTCTATTCCCCAATTTGCAATTTATGCAAAATTTGCGGTTATATTACAGCATAAATTTGCAATTGAAAATTATTAATAAAAACTAAAGGCAGTTATCCACAAGCACCTTGTTTTATCCGTGGTATAATTTATCCGGTCTGCCGGTTTTCGTCCGTCCGGCCATAATAACCTTAGGTTGTGCAGACCTGACATTTTAATATGAAACAACAAGGAGCAAGATTATGAAATTGAGCAAGAAGCAAAACCGAATGAACTGGAAAAACTGCCGTACCTCCCTGGCCAAACAGCTTTGGACCTTACGGACGGAAAACCGTTTGACAATCGATTACGTCAGCCAGAAGACTTTGCTGCCGTCTTTTTTTATTGAAAACATGGAAACCGGCCGCGGCGACCTCAAAATCGGCAATCTGATGGTTTTAATCCGTTTTTACGGCAAAAAGGTTAAAATCGAATTACAAGATTGATTTCATAAAAAAAGAGCCTGATTTGAACGACAGGCCCTTTGTCTTTTTACTCTTCTTCCATTTTTTTCAAAACGTACCGCAGTTTCTGCAATGCCTGAATTTGCATTTGCTCCTGGGACAGTCCCGCCGGAACGACAACGCTCGCTTCAACCTTGGTTTCCGGCTCGACAGCGGTTACCTTTACAAAATTTCCATTACGCACGTACTCAAAGAGAACTTCCGCCATAGGGTTTATTTGTCTCCTTTAAAAAACTTGTTGTTTTTGGGGAAACCAAAAGGTGCCAGTTTGCCCACCTGGGCACGGTGTCCCAACCAGCTCAGCAAATCCGTTTCGGTTTTGGTTCCGCCGGCACGGTTATAACTGAAACCGTCAGCCTCGTTGAAAATCTGAATGTCGCTCAGGCCTCCGTCCTTGTATTTTTGCAAGGTTACGCCCCGGCCGCGCGCCATTGTGGGAATTTCTTCCATTTTGAATATCAAAAGCTTTCGGTTGTCACCAATGACGGCAACCATATCTCCGGTGATTTTCTTGCAGAACACCGCAGTCTCTCCGTCAGCCAGATTCATAATCTTACGACCGTTTCGGGTTTGGGCAAGCAGATGATTTTCATCAACCACAAATCCCCGGCCGTTGTTAGATGCTATCAGGTATGAAGCTTTGGGCTCAAAAACGAACATATCGCAAATGTTGTCATTGTTGCCCAAATCGACCATCAGGCGCAACGGCTGACCAAAACCGCGGCCGCTGGGAATTTCGCTTCCCTGAATATTGAAGAATTTTCCAGAGGTATCGAAAAGGATTATCTTGTCCGTCGTCTGGGCGTGAATGGCCATCAGCAATGAGTCATCGTCTTTGAACTTGAATTCCTCGTTGAGCGGATTATGGCCTTTGGTACAGCGTATCCAGCCCTTTTGCGAAAGAATAACGGTAATGGGCTCTTTTTCCACCGAAATTTCTATCGGGACTTCAATTTCCTCGGCAACCTCGGCAAATTCCGTCCGGCGACGGCCTAATGCAGTTTTTTTGCCGAATTTTTCCCGAATGAGTTTGATTTCTTCGGAAATCTTTTGCCAACGCAGCGTTTCATCGGCCAACAGCGCTTCCAATTGCCCTTTTTCTTCCGAAAGTTCATCAAATTCATTTTTGATTTCGGTTTCTTCCAGCTTGCGCAGGCTGCGCAATTTCATATTCAAAATTGCCTCCGCCTGGTTGTCGGTCAGGGAAAACGCCTTCATCATAACGACCTTGGGCTCGTCTTCTTCCCGAATAATGCGGATGATTTCGTCAAGATTCAAATAGGCAATCAGATAGCCGGAGAGGATTTCCAGGCGATTGTTTATCTTCTGCAGACGGTAGTTTGAGCGGCGCTGCAATACAATTTGACGATGGCGCAGAAACTCCTGCAAAACCTCTTTGATGCTCATTACCCGGGGAACGTTATCGGAATCCAATACGTTCATATTCATATTAAAGCGGGATTCCAGCTCTGTCTGACGGAACAGGTATTCCATCAGCAGATTGGCATCGACATTGCGGCTTTTAGGCTCCAGAACGATACGAACATCATGGGTCGATTCATCACGAACATCGCTCAGTAAAGGAATTTTCTTTTCCTGCAGCAACAAGGCTATACGCTCAATCAGCTTGGATTTAACAACCTGATAAGGAATTTCGGTAACAACAATCTGATACTGGCCCTGCCCTAAATCTTCCTTTTCCCATTTGGCGCGAATACGAAAGTTTCCTCTCCCCTGAGTATAGTTGGCCAAAATGGTCGCAAAACTGTCAATTATAATACCTCCGGTAGGGAAATCAGGCCCTTTTACCTTTCGAACCAACGGCTCTATTTCAACATCGGGTTTTTCAATCAGCAGCAGCAACGCGTCACAAACTTCAGAAAGGTTGTGAGGCGGGATGTTGGTGGCCATACCAACGGCAATGCCGGCAGAACCGTTGCAGAGCAAATTGGGCACCGCACCGGGCATAACGACAGGCTCGGACTCTTCGCCGTCATAAGTGTCGCGAAAATCGACTGCATCGTCGTTGAGCCCTTCCATCAAAGCCATGGCAAATTCGGTCAGCCGCGCTTCGGTATAACGCATGGCAGCGGGATTATCTCCGTCGATGTTGCCGAAATTGCCCTGTCCGTCCACCAAAGGATAACGGACGGAAAAATCCTGTGCCAGACGGCACATGGCGCCGTATACCGCAGTATCACCGTGGGGGTGATACTTACCGATGACGTCGCCGACAACGCGGGCGCATTTTTTGAACCCCGATTTGGGATCCAGATGCAGCTGGCGCATTGCAAACAGCAGACGGCGGTGAACCGGTTTCAGGCCGTCTCGAACATCCGGCAGCGCACGGTCGACAATGGTTGACATTGCATAAGAAAGATAGCGGGTGCTCAATTCTTCAGCCAGAGCAACGTTTTTTATTTTTTGTTCAAATTCGGGCATGTAACATCCTTAGGGCTAGCATTTCGGCTGTTATTTAACAATTTCCGCCAAATTAACACGGGTCGGCGGAAATTTCAAGCCGTGAGATGCAAAAAAGTTTTTATAGAGGAAAAACTCGGTCATATTGAGCAAATCAGCCAATTCAGGAGGCTGGGGACGGTAATTTTGCTCCAAAATGAAACGAGGATATTTATAAAGCCGGTTTTTATACGGCTCACCGGCTTCAAGACAAACGGCCTTACCGGTTTTGGGCGAAACATAAGTCAGATTTTCGGTCGTGCCGGTGGCCGAACATTCACTCAGATCCAAACCTATTCCCAAATACTCGAGAAGATAAAATTCGAAATAAGCATAGTGTGTTAACCAATTATCTTCATTTATAAGATTAAAAAAGCTTTCTATATAGTAGAAAAATCGCTCTAAGTTGTCCATTTCAGGCAGGCAGGCATTCAGCAGGGAGCAAAGCGATGTCAGCGTACGAAGTTTATTTCCGTCTCCTAAAAAGTTGACCGCAGAGGGTGTGATTAACTCGGTACGCAAGCTCAGCATATTATCATCGACCCGGGCATAAGCCTCTATTTTCAACTGATTGCCAAGCTGATAAACAGGAAGATTTTTTTTGGAAAGGCAGTTTTTGACAAAGCCGGTGACTTTGCCGTGGCTGCGCGTCAAAACGCTGAGGATGAGCGAACTCTCCCCATGTTTTCGCATATTAATGATGTATCCGTCGTCAGCAAACTGCATACTCGTTTTTCCAGCCGGGTTGTTATTTTCGTTTTGGTATGGACACCAGCGAGATAAAAAGAGCCGCATCGGAAACAATCGCGGCTCTTTTTAGTTCTTACCCGGACTTAATACGGCTTTACAATCGTTTTGGTAATCTTGTCGTAAGCCTGGAGTTCGCTTAATACCCGCTTCATTTCATGCAGGGGTATCATATTCGGCCCATCAGACAAAGCAACGTCAGGATTATCATGGGTTTCAATGAACACGGCAGCAACACCGACGGCAACCGCGGCACGGGCCAGAACCGGCGCATATTCCCGTTGTCCGCCCGAGGTTCCGCCCTGCCCGCTGGGCTGCTGAACCGAATGAGTGGCATCAAAGACAATCGGACATCCGGTGTCCTGAGCCATTTTCGGCAACCCGCGAAAATCGGTTACCAGCGTATTGTAGCCGAAACTGGTTCCGCGATCGGTCAGACAGACGTTCATATTTCCGGAATCTTCAATTTTCTTCGCGACGTTTTTCATATCCCAAGGAGCGCAGAACTGGCCTTTTTTTACATTAATGACCTTTCCGGTTTTGGCAGCGGCGACCAACAAATCAGTCTGCCGACATAAAAAGGCCGGAATTTGCAAGATATCGACATGCGGCGCTACGACGGCACACTGCTCTCTTTCGTGGATATCGGTGACAATCGGAATGTTGTCGTAAAGCTTTTTGATTTCATCAAATGTCCGCAATCCCTCTTCAATGCCCACGCCGCGAGGGCCGTTGAGCGACGTGCGGTTGGCTTTGTCGAAAGATGCTTTGAACACGTAATTTATACCAAGTCCTTTGGTGATTTCAATCATCGCACCGCACATATCTATGGCATGCTGACGGCTCTCAATTTGGCATGGGCCGGCAAAAAGCGCAAACGGCAGGCGGTTGTTGATTTCGAAATTACCGATTTTAATTGTTCTTTGTTCCATCTCAGGAAATACCTTTCATGTTAGTCTGTTATGCTCAAAAACTAGCACCACGCGCAGCTGTTGGCAACAGATAAATTTATAATCCCCAAACCGCACGCCGGCGGAATGGGGATTATCGAATCAGAGTTTTATACCAAACCAGCTCTCAATTTTGCGTTTGTGCTCTGCCTGGCTTTCGTTGTTTTGAACCTTGCAGAGGTAAAACAGCGGACGCACGGAAAGCCTTTTTCCTACGTTTTGCAGAAAATACAAATGGCGGCGCAGCTCATCCTGCCGGATGATAAACAGTCCCGCCGGCTGCTTTTCCCTTTCACCAAAACACTCCGGCATAAGCTGCGGTTCAATTCCCAGAGAAGAAAGGACGGCTTCGGCGCGGCGGCTTATTCCGTCATACTGCCGGCAATTAAAGAAAAAGACCTTGGGTTTGTGTTTATACAGCCGGTCAATTTCATAATAAGCATAAGCTCCGAGATACAAAGAAACAATACTGTCGGGACTAACGGCTATAAACCGGCAATCCTTTAAGCGGACATTGTCGACAATGTTGCTGCTCGTTTCAATGTTAGCGCGCTTCTTCAGCTCTTTTTTGCCAAAAGGCCCTTCGTGATTGAGCAAATTAGCCAGAGGGTCGCTTTGATAACGCCCCGGACGTATCAGGTAGAGAAACAATCCCTCGCCTTTAAACGACGGGTTTTTGATGACTCTGTCGTGGATATCCGAATGTCCGATATACAGGCCCCGACCGCTGAATGAACTTTTTATCAAGCTAATCAATCCGTTTACGGTCTTAATTGACGGCGGTATCTTTGTCAAATCCAGACGATGCTGCTGCGGGGAAACGGACAACTGCGGTTTTCCCGGAAACATTGCGGCAATTTCTCCGGCCAGGCGATTATTTTGCGGATAAATCACATAGCGAACGTTTTGTTTTAACATATCCATCCTGGACAGCTCAAAACAATTGGTTGAGATGTAAGGTTTCATGATGATAATATTTTAATGATTAATACTAGTAATATTTTCAGATAAAAGCATATTAATCATTAAACGGCTAAAGGCAAGAAATATCTTGCGGTAATTCAGTTCAGCCCGATACGGGTCCAGATGAAGAGAACGTTACCGTCGTTTTTGACGCCGGGAACGTAAGCGGCCTGCAAAGCAACCTTTTTATATTCAATGCCGGCCAGCGGCAGCGGAAGCGGCACCGGAATATATTTATATTCATGACGCTGGGTCAGGCTCAGAGTATATCCCAAACCGACGCGAAAATCACGATTGCAGTTGACAAACCAGTTTTTCATCCAGGCATAACCGAAAATCGTTTCGAGATATTTGTTAGAATCCTTAAAAGCCATAGCATAAAGGCTGTGCCAGTTGCCGTTTTCGTCGTACCTGGTTTTACCGAAGCCCAAACCCCAGGGGTTTTCATTATATTTATCAATATGCTTCTGGTCATAGGTCAGACGGTTATGCCATGCGTAAACAGGAACAAAGAGGTCATATTCGTCAGACTTCCAGGTTTCCTTGACATCACGCTGAACCTGCTGGAAATATTCGCGCATTCCGGCAGCGGCAACATCAGGCAACAAACAGACAAACAAAGCCAAAAACAGGTACTTTTTCATTTTACATCCGGTTTCAACATCACAACCATAGTGACAAGTGATATATATAAACGAGAAATTGTGCAAGAAATTTTTGAATTTTCCATAAAAAAAGGAAGGATGTCCCTTCCCTTTTTATGGTTTTGCCGTCAGCGTTATATCAAACGGCTTTGTTTGACTGCCGCAGCCACAAAGGAAACAAACAGCGGCGCCGGCGCAAACGGTTTGGATTTCAGCTCGGGATGGAACTGAACGCCGATAAACCAGGGATGTTCCGGAATTTCAACGATTTCAGGCAACTTGCCGTCCGGAGACTTTCCCGAAATGAGCATACCGGCCTGTTTCAGTTGGTTTTCATATTTCATATTAACTTCGTAGCGATGCCGATGGCGTTCAAAAATCTTCGTGGTTCCGTAAACCTTGTTGGCCAGAGATCCCGGAGCGAGTTCACATTCATAGGCACCCAAGCGCATCGTCCCACCCAAATCGCCATCTTTGTGACGGATTTGTTTGGCTCCGTCCTTGTCCCATTCGGTCATCAAGCCTACAACCGCTTCGCAATCCGGTCCGAACTCCGTGGTTCCGGCATTTTTAACGCCGCAGACATTGCGCATCGTTTCAATAACAGCCATCTGCATACCAAAACAAATGCCCAGGAAAGGTATTTTATGTTCGCGGGCATAACGAATGGCCGTCATTTTGCCGTCCGTGCCCCGGGCTCCGAAACCGCCAGGAACCAAAATTCCGCTTACGTCGCCGAGTTGTTCGTCCACATTGCCGTTTTCAAGCGCTTCGGAATCGACCCACTTGATACGAACCTTATATTTGTTGGCAATACCGCCGTGGCAAAGCGCCTCGCCCAAAGACTTATAGGTGTCGAGCATCTGGGTGTATTTGCCGACAACGGCGATTTTGACTTCTCCTTCGGGATGCTTAATCGTATCAACAATATGTTCCCACTTGCTCAAGTCGGCCGGTGCAGCATCCAAACCGAAGTATTTGCACACCTGAGCGTCCATTCCCTCGTGCGAATATGCAAGCGGCACGGCATAAATGCTGGGGGCGTCGAGGGCGGCAATGACGTTTTCTTCCTTGATATTACAGAACAAGGCGATTTTGCGTTTTTCATTCTGAGGAATCGGCATCTGAGAACGGCAAAGAAGCATATCCGGCTGAATACCGTATTCCTGAAGCTGCTTTACAGAGTGCTGGGTGGGTTTGGTTTTCAGCTCGCCCGAAGCCGGAATAAACGGCAACAGGGTAACGTGAATGAACATAACGCGTTCACGGCCGAGGTCATACGCCGTCTGGCGAATGGCTTCCAAAAAGGGCTGGCCTTCAATATCGCCGACGGTACCGCCGATTTCGCACAGGACAAAGTCCTCATCGGTGATGTCTGATTTTATAAACTCTTTAATTTCATTGGTTACATGAGGAATTACCTGGATGGTGGCGCCAAGATAATCGCCGTGACGCTCCTTGTCCAACACCCGTTGATAAATTTTGCCGGAAGTCACGCTGTCGGTTTTGTGGCAGGCAACACCCGAAAAACGCTCATAATGGCCCAAATCAAGATCCGTTTCGGCACCGTCGTCAGTGACAAACACCTCGCCGTGCTGGTATGGGCTCATGGTTCCGGGGTCGACATTGAGATACGGATCAAGTTTGCGCATCCGAACCTTGAAACCTCTTGCCTGCAAAGTCGCCGCCAAAGACGCCGAAGCCAGTCCTTTGCCGAGAGACGAGACAACACCGCCGGTTATGAATATAAATTTAGTTTTTTCAGACATTTCAGTACCTTTTTAATTTGGGTTTTCATAAAAAATTACGCTTGTTTTAAAGTGACAAAGGCACCTTCGAAAAAGGTGCCTTTATTTTCGTTTGAGAGCCTCATCTACTTGCCAGCGACCGGAGCCTGAGGAGCCGAAGGTTCCGCTTCTGCAGCAACGGGAGCTTCTTCCAAAATTGATTTGGCATGACGGTCGGTGCCTTTGTAATACAAAGACAGCGAAATGCTGGTGATGATGAAAATCGTGGCCAGAATAGCCGTCGTGCGGGTCAGAAAGTTTCCGGTTCCGCGAGCGCTTAAAAAGCTGGATGCGCCGTTGCCGCCGCCGAGACCGTCCAAGGCACCGCCTTCAGAACGCTGGAGCAAAATGACTGCAACCAGAAAAATAGCTACTAACAAATGGATGACTAATAAAACTGTTCCCATAATTTTTTCCTTAAAATTTACTAATTAACAGCCGGAATTCTTGGCAATTGCCAGAAAATCGGCAACCTTGAGGCTGGCACCGCCAATCAGGGCGCCGTCAACGTCAGGAAGCGACATCAATTCTTTAGCGTTATTCGGTTTTACGGAACCGCCGTAAAGAATGCGCATTTTATTGGCATTGCCTTTTCCCAGTTTTTTGGCCAAGACCTTGCGAACGGCGGCGTGAACTTCCTCAACGTCAGCCGTGGTGGGAATTTTGCCGGTGCCGATGGCCCAAACAGGTTCATACGCAATAACGGTATCCGAAGACGTAGAATCGTCGGGAACCGAGCCTAAAATCTGCTCTTTGCAAACTTCGATGGCTTTGCCTGCTTCGCGCTGTTCCAGCGTTTCGCCGATGCAGATTACGGTTTTGAGGCCGGCAGAGTGAGCCGCAACAGCTTTTTTATTAACCAATTCATTCGACTCGTGGTGGTCGGCACGACGTTCCGAGTGGCCGAGAATAACATAAGAGCATCCCAAATCAGCCAACATTGCCGGGCTGACGTCGCCGGTGTGGGCGCCTTTCGTCTCAAAATGGCAGTCCTGCGCCCCCAAGGCCACTTTTGCACCGCGAAGGGCTTTTTTGACAGAAGTCAGCAATGTAAACGGCGGACAAACCAGAAATTCGCACTGAGGTTTGCCGAGAGCCTTAACTTCTGCGGCAATTCCCTTAGCCAAATCAACGCCATCAGCCAAAAGGCCATTCATCTTCCAGTTACCTGCAATTAACTTTTTACGAGCCATGATTTTATCCTTTTTCAAAAAAAATTATGTCTTCTTCTAACACAGTCAAAAAAACTTTTCAACACCAATATTTATAAGTTGTATAAATTATTAATAAT
>OKTT01000055.1_pt1 | contig 72109 bp, 67 predicted proteins | sample 1606121 | NCBI WGS metagenome assembly OKTT01 (sample SAMEA3879516, study PRJEB24766) | human gut metagenome | biome: human-associated habitat; feature: feces | place: USA | collected 1985/1987
CCATTTTTAAGGGTGCAAATTTACAAAAACATTTGTTTAGTTGAGCAAAAAGCTAAGACTTTTAATCGGAATCATGTGAAGTTAACGATTATAAATAGCTGTCGGCCTAAACAAAACGGAAATCTCCTTGTTTTAGTGGGAAAATAAAAAGCACTTAAGTTATGAATTACGGTATTAGTATTTTATTCAGAGCAATCCCTTTGGCGATGGCGGTCTTTTGCTTCGGATACGGAGCATTCATTTACGGTTATGGTGATGCGGGAAACCGTCTGGTGGCAGGTCCTGTTGTATTTTCACTAGGTATGATATGCATTGCGCTGTTCTGTACGGCAGCCACAATAATACGGCAAATCATACATACCTATAATGAAGCGACAAAATACGTTTTACCTGTTGTGGGCTATCTGGCAGCTATCATAACAATTATCGGAGGTATATGCATTTTCAATAGTGCTACCACTACTTCAGCCTTCGTCGCAGGACATGTCATAACCGGTGTAGGATTTATCACAGCCTGTGTAGCCACCGCCGCTACCTCTTCCACCCGATTTTCTTTGATTCCGGCCAATGCCAAAGCTACCGGAAATGAAGTGCCGGAAGGAGCGTTCTCTATTGCCCAAAGACGGGCAATGATCTTTCTCGCAATCGTTATTTCCTGTATCGCATGGATATGGGCGTTCGTCCTGTTAAGCAACAGTCATTCCCATCCTGCTTATTTTGTAGCAGGGCATGTGATGGTAGGGCTCGCATGTATTTGTACCAGTCTGATTGCATTAGTAGCAACCATAGCCCGTCAGGTCCGGAACGACTATTCGGAAAGAGAACGTAACAAATGGCCGAAACTGGTTTTACTCATGGGATCAATCTCCTTTGTATGGGGCATATTCGTCATCCTTGCCGACTCTGGAAGTGCAAACGGCACTACCGGATACATCATGCTTGGCCTTGGCCTGGTATGTTACAGCATTTCCAGCAAAGTGATTCTGCTCGCTAAGATATGGAGACGGGAGTTCAAGCTGGCTAACCGAATCCCTATGATTCCGGTACTGACAGCATTAACATGTCTATTTCTGGCTGCCTTTGTATTCGAGCTTGCTACCGTAAACACTGATTATTTTATTCCGGCACGGGTTTTAGTAGGATTGGGAGCTATTTGCTTCACACTGTTTTCTATCGTCAGCATCCTCGAAAGCGGTACTTCCGGAAAGGGTTAAAAAACATTCCTTTTATTGGTTTTAAACCAAAGCCCTCTTGGTTTAAAAGGAAAGCCTCGTTGGTTTTAAACCAACGGGGTCTTGGTTTGAAACCAACCAAACAGTCTCCTTTTACTTCTTCAGCCGCACTTCATATACATCATTTCTACGATCCTTCAGATTGCGCACACTACCGTAAGTATGGAGTGCATTCAATAAATCCAGATCGACATCCGAAACCAATATCATTTCTGTATTCGGAGTCGCTTCCGCTCGTTTTCCGTCTGTCGGAAAAGCAAAATCACACGGAGTAAATACACCCGATTGGGCATACTGAATATCCATATTGTGTACGCGGGGGAGATTTCCCACGCTGCCTGCAATGACAACAAAACATTCATTTTCGATCGCACGCGCCTGAGCACAGACACGAACGCGGGAATAGGCATTTTGTGTATCCGTCAGGAAAGGTACAAACAATATCTGCATTCCTTGATCTGCCATTAGCCGGGAGAGTTCCGGAAACTCTACATCATAGCAAATCAAAACACCAATCTTAGCACAATCTGTATCAAAGGTTTGTAGTAATTTTCCCCCACTCAACCCCCAACTCTTGATTTCATCCGGAGTAACGTGCATTTTTTCATACATCTCATAAGTTCCGTCACGTCTGCAAAGGAAGCCTACATTATACAACAAACCATCTTCCTTTACATACGGCATACTTCCTGTGATAATATTGATATTATAACTGATTGCCAGATTTATAAAACGGTCTCTGATCTCATCGGTATACTTTGCCAATCCACGAATAGCCTGTGATTCTCCTTTATCATTAAACTTCGACATCAAAGGAGCGTTGAAATATTCCGGAAAAAGAACAAAATCACTTTTATAATCTGATACAGCATCTACAAAAAACTCCACTTGTTCGAAGAGGTCGTCCAATGTCTTGTAACTACGCATCTGCCACTGTACCAGTCCCACACGGACAGTCGTCTTTGGGTTGATATATTCCTGTGTAGGCGGCTGATAATAAATATTATCCCACTGCAACAAACAGGCATAATGCTTGGATTCCTCATCATTCGGCAAATAATTGGTCATTACCTTGCGAACATGGAAATCATTCGATAATTGGAAGGTAAGAACCGGATCATAAATTTCACGCTGGCGTACCCGTGCGATATATTCTTTTGGGCGCATCTTGTCGGCATATTTATGATAATTCGGAATACGACCACCGAACATGATAGCTTTCAAATTCAATGTTTCGCAGAGCTCCTTGCGATATTCATACATACGACGAGCCAAACGTAAACCACGGTATCCCGGATGAATAAACACCTCAATACCGTACAGGATGTTTCCTTCCGGATTATGAGTATTGAATGTTTCCTTACCCGTAACTTGTGCATACGTATGGTCGTTCTTTACCTTGTCATAGTCAACGATAATAGAAAGAGCACAACCTACGATCTTGTCGTCAACAACTGTAACAATCTGCCCCTCCGGAAAAATACTTATTAATTTCTTTATCTGGGCATGAGTCCAAAATACATCGCTACCATCAGAATAAACACGGGTAAACGATTGGGATAACTGTGCATAGTCTTCAATTTGAAGATTACGTATCTGTACTTTATTAATTTTAATTGGATGTTGTTCCATAACAATACATGTTTTATAAAAAGACAGTGCAAAGGTACAGCTAATCCTCGTACATTGTACTTTCATCACAAGAAAAAGGCACTTTTAAAATAGTGTCACTATCCGGTGAGGATGGTGTCACTATATCATACACATAGTGACACTATATGCATAGGATAGTGACACTATTTTTTCCACATAAAAAAGGTGACCTTTCTGAGAAACTGATCTCAAAGGGCCACCTTCCTTAATCAAACAATCACTAACCTAATATATCTTATTTGTTTTTCTTCCAAAGCTTACTCATGTCCTCCAGCGTCTTCCCTTTAGTCTCGGGTACCCAACGCCAGACAAAGATAGCGGCAGCGACACAGATTATTCCGTATAAGCTATACGCAAACATCGGACTGAAGTCATACAATGCCGGGAAAGTAGAAGATACGATGTAGTTGAATATCCATTGGAAAGCCACTGCAATAGCAACTGCTTTACCACGAATAGTATTCGGGAAAATTTCTGAAATCAATACCCAGCAAATCGGTCCCCATGACATCATGAAGAAAGCAGCGTATACGATGATGGAAAGTACCGGAAGGACACCTTTGATTGCCATGCTATCACACATTGCCACTGCAAATGCTCCTACAGCCATACCAATAGATCCGATAATCAGCAATGGTTTACGACCAAAGCGGTCTACCGTAAAGATAGCAACCAGCGTAAAGATAATGTTTACAATACCCATAATCACTGTCTGCATCATACCACCACCTTCGGCACCTGCATTTTCGAAAATACGCGGAGCATAGTAAAGTACTGCATTAATACCGATCGCCTGCTGGAATACGGACAGTAGGATACCGATCACAATCACTGTTACTCCATAAGTAAAGAGTTTTTCTGTTTTTTCCTGTGCAGTAGCCTTAATATCATTAAGAATTTCCTTAGCTTTATTCTTACCATTGATTTTCTCTAAAATAGAATAAGCCTTTTCTTCCTGCTGTACAAGAACTAGATAACGGGGAGTCTTAGGTACAAAGAACAAAAGCATACCAAACAAAGCAGCCGGGAAAGCTTCCGAACCAAACATATAACGCCACCCTTCCTGAACTGTCCACATATCGGACTCAGCACTTACTGACAGTACACCAGCGGCATCTTTCAGAATAATCGGATTCTGATGGTCACCCATAATCAGATAATTCACAAAGTACACAACCAACATACCAAAGATAATGGCAAACTGGTTGCACGAAACAAGGGTTCCACGAATATTGGAGGGAGCAATTTCAGCAATATACATCGGACATACCGCTGAAGCCAGTCCTACTCCGATACCTCCCAGAACACGATACAGATTGAATGCTATCAACAAATCCATATTCGGTTTTCCGTATTCGAAGAAAAGAACTTCCGGATAATAAGAGCCGAGTGCCGAGAGGAAAAATAACACAGCAGCAAGCCGCAATGAGTTACGACGTCCCAAACGCGAAGCAAAGATACCGGACAGAGCACCGCCAAGTACACAGCCAATTAATGCACTGGAAGAAGTAATGCCATGCATTACTTTATTATACTGAAAATCGGAAGCGGACAGAAAGAAGGCTTCGAGCCCTTTTTCCGCGCCGGATATAACCGCCGTATCATAACCGAAGAGCAAACCGCCCAAAATAGCAACAGAAGTAATCGAATACAAGTAGAGTTTACTTCCTTCGTTCGTTGTATTATTCATAGTTTTAAAAAGTGGATAAAGTAGTGTAGTAGTTGGATTAGAAAAAGTCAGGCGATAAAGCAGCAGCACTACCGCTGCTTTACCGCCTGTTTTAAATATTAATTAGCAATACATATTCAGAATTGCCTCATAAAGTTCTTGCTTGCCGCTAGTCTGTTTCGGTTCGCCTTTTGTTTTTGCATAAGCAACCACATCCTCCAGAGTCAGCTTGCCGTCTTCAAATTCTTTACCTTTGCCGCCATCGAATGAAGCATAACGGTCAGCCAGCATCTTCTTATAGGGAGATTCGTTAAGCAGAGCCGCTGCACTTTCGAGTGCACGGGCCATAGCGTCCATACCTGCAATGTGAGCGATAAAGATATCTTCCAGATCAGTAGAATTACGACGGGTTTTAGCATCAAAGTTCGTACCACCGGTACCGAGACCACCATTACGGATAATCTGCATCATAGCCTGAGTCAGTTCATAATTGTCGATCGGGAATTGGTCTGTATCCCAGCCATTCTGATAGTCACCACGATTGGCGTCGATAGAGCCCAGCATGCCGTTGTCTACAGCTACAGCTAATTCATGTTCGAAAGTATGGCCTGCCAATGTGGCGTGGTTTACTTCGATGTTCACTTTGAAATCTTTGTCCAGTCCGTGAGCTTTCAGGAAGCCGATAACGGTTTCTGTATCTGCATCATACTGGTGTTTGGTCGGTTCCATCGGTTTCGGTTCGATAAGGAATGTACCTTTGAAGCCACGGGCACGAGCATAATCGCGGGCGATAGTCAGCATTTGTGCCAAGTGTTCTTTTTCGCGTTTCTGATCTGTATTCAGCAATGACATATATCCTTCGCGTCCTCCCCAGAACACGTAGTTAGAACCACCTAATTCGATGGTTGCGTCGATTGCATTTTTTATTTGAACAGCAGCGCGTGCCACTACATCGAAATCGGGATTGGTTGCAGCACCGTTCATATAACGTGCATGACCGAATACGTTGGCTGTACCCCACAACAGTTTGATTCCTGTTTCTGCCTGTTTTTGTTTAGCGTAAGCAACGATTTCTTTCAGATTGGCTTCGTATTCTTCAATCGTATCGGCTTCTGTCACCAAGTCTACATCGTGGAAGCAGTAGTATTCGATACCCATTTTCTGCATGAATTCGAAACCGGCATCCATTTTGTTTTTTGCAGCCTGCACGGGGTTGTTGTCGCCATTCCAAGGGAATTGTTTAGTACCGCCTCCAAACTGGTCGCCGCCTTCTGCACAGAGAGTGTGCCACCATGCCATAGCGAACTTCAGCCAGTCTTTCATCTTTTTACCATTGATCACCTTCTCAGCATCGTAGTAACGGAATGCCATCGGGTTCTTACTATCTTTACCTTCAAATTTAATCTTTCCTATTCCGGGAAAATACTCTTTTGTTGCCATAATTTAAATAATTGATTTATGTGGTGAGCTTGCTATGACAAGTAACTCACACACGGGGTTTATACTTTGTTTCTTTAGATTATTTGTTCATTGATTGTTCAAGGCAGAATTTCCAACGTTCATAGGCATCGGCATATTCCTGTTGTCTGGCGGCATCCGGTTCGATGACTTCCAGTTTCTCCAAAGTGGCAAATGCTTCATTGTTGTCTTTGTAGATACCTGCTCCGATACCTGCTCCTTTGGCAGCACCGACAGAACCGTCTGTGTCGTACAACTCGATAGTAGCTCCTGTCACTCCTGCCAGTGTGGTGCGGAAGATAGGGCTTAAAAACATGTTTGCTTGTCCGGCATGAATCTTTTGTACGGGGATTCCCATTTTTTCCATGATGTCGATGCCGTATTTAAAGGAGAATACGATTCCTTCTTGTGCCGCACGAATGATATGATGTTTGCCGTGGGTATTAAAATCCAATCCGCGGATGCTACAACCGATTTCTTTATTGCACAACATACGTTCCGCGCCGTTACCAAAGGGCAGAATGCTAAGTCCGGCACTTCCGACGGGCGCTGTTGCTGCGAGCACGTTCATGTCATTGTAAGAGATACCTTCGGGGGCGACATTGCGTTTTACCCATGAATTCAGAATGCCGGTTCCGTTGATGCAGAGCAGTACTCCCAGGCGGGTTTGTTCGGTGCTATGGTTGACATGAGCAAAGGTATTGACGCGTGATTGCGGGTCATAGTTCACTTCACCGTTTACACCATATACTACTCCCGAAGTTCCGGCGGTCGATGCGATTTCTCCCGGATTGAACACATTCAGTGAGAGTGCATTGTTGGGTTGGTCACCTGCGCGGTAAGTGATAGGTGTACCTTCCTTCAATCCTAATTCTTTTGCCGCAGCGGCATTTACGCGTCCTTGCTCTGCGAAAGTCGGTTTGATGTCGGCAATCAGTGATTCATCGAAACCATAATATTTCATTAGAAAATCAGCAATCCGGTTGTTTTTGAAATCCCAGAATATGCCTTCTGAAAGCCCTTCTACGGTCGTGCAGATGTCTCCGCTCAGTTTCATGGCGATGTAATCGCCCGGAAGCATAATCTTGTATATCTGTTCGTAGATGGCCGGTTCGTTTTCTTTGATCCATGCTAATTTGGAGGCAGTGAAATTGCCCGGAGAGTTCAACAGGTGCGAAAGACATTGCTCCTCTCCTATGGTTTCGAATGCTTTTTGTCCGTAGGGAACGGCACGTGAGTCACACCAGATAATAGCCGGACGAAGCACTTTTTGATTTTTGTTTACGCATACCAATCCGTGCATCTGATAAGAGATACCGATTGCTTTGATCTCGGCAGCATCCACTCCCGATTCCGTCATAATAGCTTGGGTGGATAACTTGAGGTTCTCCCACCAATTTTCCGGTTCTTGTTCGGCCCAGCCCGGATGAACAGCAATAATATTTGCTTCGGTTTTCGGGAAGAATGCCGACGATACGCATTTGCCCGTTTCTGCATTTACCAGACTCGCTTTTACAGACGAGCTACCTATGTCATAACCTAATAGATACATGATGTTGATTTATGAATTATAATTTATGAACATGAAAAGAGGTATATGATTTATACAATCCTTTTCATCTTCTTGTTTTATTATATATTTTCTTATCGAATTTGTAATAGCGTGCTGCCCGGTGAGCTACTCCCTGTTGTTTTTCTTCCAAGGGGACGACGTATTCCATCATTGCTATTTTTTTGTGGAAGTTGCGTACGTCTACCGGTTTGTCGTATACCAGTTCAAATAATATACGCAGTTGGGATGCTGTAAATTTGCGTGGCAACAGGTCGAAGAGCATGGAGGGGTTAAATTCCACAAACTGCCGGATGTAAGTCAAGGCCTCTTTGATAATCAGGTTATGATCGAAAGCAAGAACCTTTATATCTTTTAAAGCAACCCAACATGCCTGATGTTCGTCAAGGCTTTTATCCAGTGCCCGGTCTATTTTCACCATCGACAGGTAAGCGATGGTAACAATACGCTCCACTCTCGACTGCATGGCTCTTTCCAGCCAATGTACATCTTTCGGGTTACTGGTTCTGTTTTTGGAGCCGAAAGCTTTGAATTGCATCAGATTTACGTTCTTAAGCCCTGTCAACTCGCACAACACACGTTGGGCGGCTTCATCCAGATCTTCATCCATGTAGATCAGACTTCCGGGAAGTTTCATGTCATGATATACTTCGCCGTCTTCCTCTCCTATTCGTTTTACTAACAGTACTTTTAGCTGTTCTCCGTCAAAACCGATCACTACACAGTCTACTGATATGTGATTGTTTGCCAATGGGGGTTGCTTCTGTATGTTCTGCATAATACTTTAATTTTGAACGGTGCAAATATAGAAGCGTTTTTTGTATCTGCAAATAAAAAATAATATGTTCTAAAGCATTGTTTTTCATAGATATACATATCTTCTATTTTACAGTAACTACAATTCGTCTTATCGTATGCTTTACAATATGTATTTCACGCTTTTGTAAGGGGTACTAATTGTATAAAGTACGAAAACTCCGGGAGGCTTTATTATCAATTGGTTTCGTCGATTTATTTCTGTATTTGGCGGGAAGTACTTATTGTACTTTATATGATATATCATTTTGTATTTATGGCGGTACTGGAGAAGCGTTGTGTGAAGATTGTTAAAAAAACAAAAGAACCAAAATGGCTGTTGTTTCTTATTGTTTTAAAGTGAAGACGGGTAAACAGAGACTTTTCCGAAACCGATATGATTTCGGAAAAAATCAGAATTGAAATGATAATTTCTTTATGGTCTGGGATTATCTATTTTATCAAATAGTTCATGCAGACACATTGAATGGATGACGGCTTTCTCTGTCATTTGACGACATTCCATTTTTGATATCTTCATGCGGAGATTTCGAATGGTCTCATCTTGCCTTTCGATATGCATCCACATGGCAGCGATGATAAATAATAATACAATGTATAATAAGATAGCTATTATGCCTATTGTACGAAGTTCATCGGAAGAATAAAAATGGTGTCTCATATATTCATTATATTTAAATGATTATGATCGGGGACACAAAAAAGCGCACCCAATCCAATATAGACTACTTGAGGTGCTGCAAACAACCTGGATACCCTAATACTGAACGAGTGCGCATATCGTAGTTCGAGGACATACGAATGGCCATTCAGTTTAGTGGTATCCATTTAAAAATTGCAGCTTTCAAGTAGACACTAAACTGAATAATTAATGATACTCTCCGAGTATCGATACAAAGATAGTCAAAATAAAATATATTGTAAAAAAGAGATGTAGATATTGTTGCATTTTGTCTGTTTTATAAAATTGCGGAATGACATGATGATACAATATTTCTTATGTATTTAAGATATTCGCAGCGATTGCGGCCTATATATTGTCTTGAAATACAATAGAGTTAATACAAATTAGATTTGTTATATATCATATATGCGTATATCTTTGCAGAATAAAATCACGAGTTTACAAAAAACAGTTTGAGTAAACTCTATTGTAATAAAAATATGCAGAATATAATAGATGGTATTCGCAGATATTATCCTGTGTCCGATAATTCTTTAAATATACTATTCAGTAAAATGAAAAAGTTAGAACTCCCCAAGAAACATCTTCTTATAAAAGAGGGAGTTATTGACAGGCATGTGTATTTTATTGAAAAAGGATTTACACGATCCTACTGTCTCCATGATGGAAAAGAAATGACGATTTGGTTTTCTCGTGAGGGAGACATAACTTTTGCCATGAAAGATTTATATCATAATGAACCGGGGTATGAATATGTGGAGTTATTAGAGAACTGTACTTTGTATGCAATAGCTATAAATGACTTGAATAATCTGTATGAAACAAACATAGAAATCGCAAATTGGGGTAGAGTCATTCATCAAGAATGTTTGTTGTATATGGATCAACACCATAACGATCAATTATTTCTTTCGGCCAAAGAGCGTTATGCCCAACTATTAAAAGAGTTGCCGGATGTTATCCATCGGGCAAATCAGAACTATATATCTTCTTATTTAGGAATTACTCCACAACATTTAAGTCGGTTACGGGCAGTAAAGTAGTTTTTTTAATCTATGTGAATATTTTAGTCGGGCGAAACGTGTACCTTTGTATCTACATTTATTAATTAGCTATATTGTATGATTAATGCACTGACTTCTTTGCGCTTTATATTTGCCTTAATGGTATTTGGAGCCCATTGTTACATCATAGAAGATCTTTTTAATACTCATTTTTTTAAAGAAGGCTTTGTTGGAGTAAGTTTCTTTTTTGTATTGAGTGGCTTTATTATTTCTTATAACTACCAAAATCGTTTGGCAGAACATATCACGACAAAACGTTCTTTTTGGGTAGCACGTATAGCACGTATTTATCCGTTACATTGGTTCACTTTATTTCTTAGCATTGCATTGGGCGGATATGTTATATATGATGGTGGCTGGGATTGGTGTAAACATTTCTTAGCATCCCTTACGCTCACTCAAGCTTATATTCCCCATGCCGATTATTTCTTTTCATTCAATAGTCCGTCATGGAGCTTATGTTGTGAGCAATTGTTTTATTTTTGTTTCCCTTTTTTAGTTGTCTGTTTTAAAAAGAATCAAAAGCTATTGATGCTTTTCATACTGCTTCTTGTATTGACTGTTTGTGGGATGCATTTCACGCCGGAGGAAAATATCAAAGGATATTGGTATGTGAATCCGATAGCGAGGATTCCAGATTTTATAGTGGGCATGCTTCTGTTCAGGTTTTACACATATCTTATAGATAAAAAGATGACTTATAGGACCGGGACCTTACTCGAAATATCGTCCATAGTGATATTTTTATTTTTTTATTTATATGCTGCTGACGTTCCTAAAGTGTATCGATATACCTGTTACTATTGGTTTCCTGTGGCATTGCTTTTATTGAGCTTCTCTTTGCAAAAAGGTTTTGTTTCACGGCTGTTGTCTAATCGTTTCTTGATTATTGGTGGAGAAATTAGTTACAGCTTCTATCTGATTCACCTTTTTGTATTGTTGTCTTATGCAGAATGGCAAAAAGGAAGTGCTTCCCATATAGATTGGTACATTTCTATTCCGATTCTCTTCAGTGTCACTATTCTCCTTAGTCTGCTTTCTTACTATTATTTTGAGAAACCGATGAATAAACTCGTTAAAACATTGTTAAACAAATAACTCATGAAACTTAATTGATTTAACCGAGTGGGGATGAAATTGCATGTGGTAATCGTAATACATGGGTAGCGCAGAGAAGCGTATGGGTGTATACTAATTTATATATCACATTGTCAAAATGGTATTTCTACTTCGGTAAAATCATTTTTTTAAGGTTGATGGATACAAAAGACCGAAAATCTTCTCTATTTTCATATAGAAAATTTCAGAGAGTCATTTCTGTAGCCGATTAGCTGTTGTCCAGTTTGTTATTTTGTGTGTTTTATGTGCAATTTGTCTTGAAAATCTGTATATATCAAGCCTTATTCTATTATGAAATGATTTTATTTTTCCATCAGTTAGTCTAAAAGGACTACTTTTAAAAGGAAATAAATTTTTCTCGTAGAGTTTCTTATGGTTCCTCGTAGAGTTTTGAGTCGTTGCTCGTAGAGGAACCGGAATTATCTCCTAAGAAAAAGTAAGTTAACATCTTGGAATAAAATGCATATCTATCCTTTTTATATGGAGATATGCAGAAAAAAGCGTATTTTATTTATTTGTTTATACGTTTTTTTCTCTATTTGCTGCCTTTTGATTAAAGTATGTGTTATTAGAAATTGTGATATGAAAGCATTATGTCGGTTTATTCGTATTTCTTGTAGCTTTTGTGCAGATCAGATTTGGTAAAGTAGAAAGTTCTTCCCTACTCTACGTTGTCCGGTTAGTATTTTGGCTATGGATTTTCGTATAAAAGGTTTTATTTTATCGATATACCCTTTTCTCTTTATTATGTTTTTTGGGAAGTTCATAATCTAAAAGTTTTAATTATACTTCAAACTTTTCCGTATTTTACAGAAAGTTTTAATTATACTTTAATCATTAGAATACACTAAGCATGTTATTGTTTTGTGTTTTAAACCAAAAAATAGATGATAAAAGAGAGAGGTGGTAATTAACATTGTTAATCGCTTTTTTTATATCGTGTTTCCTTCTTTGCAAAACATTAATCTTTTGTAGTTAAGAAATGCATTTCTTAGCTGCAAAGAATACGATTTAACACAGTATTAATATTAATCTCTTGTACGTAGGTATTAGACTATCTTTTTTTGTAAAATAAAATATTTATATTATTGATATATAATGATTTATGTATTTGTAATTCGGTTATTCCAAACAAATGGACTTCATTCGAATAGAAACTGCGTTTTGCCTGAACTTGTCAATTTAGCAACTTCGATAGTTGTATTTTTCATTGCACACAGTTTTCATACCCACAAGTGCATTCAAAAGTATGTAGATATGATTGAGTGACAAAAACAATCATTATCTTTACAGATATTTTTATGTAAATAGAAAACATGGATTTAATAAATTGAATATGAAAGATTATGCCATCTAAGAAAAAAACTCTTAACTACTTCGAACGTCAGCAGAAGAAATTGCATCCGAAGAAATATCGTTTTTATTTCTTCGATTACATGTATTATTGCGGTGAGAAATGGGGTGAAAAAAGTTTTAGAATAAGTGGAATGATTGTGTTCTTTTCATATTGGAGTTTTTGCTTTGTCCTGCCATTGAGCCTTTATCTTTCTTCAATTTCTGTATTGTCACATACGGATGGATGGCACATTGTCGGAGTAATGGCATTTGGAATTATTCCACCTGTTCTTTTCTGTATACTGCGCTATTGGAGTGGACGTCGCTCCGCCCTTATGCGACATTATCGTCAGAGCATATGGCACAAAGGAATTCCGGTATGGTTGATCTGTTCAGCGTGGTTTCCACTTCTTATAGTGGAATTTTGGGTAATAAAAGAGATGGGATGGATTTAGACATTCCTCCGCCTGTGCTAACTTTGTATCTCGTCCTCCATATCGAGAAGTTTTTTCATGGTCGGTCGGAAGTGATCTCCCCATTCTTCAAGCTGTTCGATAATCGGGAGTAAACTTTTGCCGGTTTCGGTTATGGAATATTCGGAATGAGGGGGAAGTTCCGAGAATATCTTTTTCTTCACTATGCCGTGCATTTCCAATTCTTTGAGTTGTTGATTGATAACTCTCGGGCTGGCTTCTTCAAACAATCGGTGAAGTTCGCTGGGGCGTTTTGCACCTAAGCTTAACTCTTGGATAATGCAACTTTTCCATTTTCCACCCATTACCTCCATCGTAATTTTTATTCCACAGTCTATATCAAAGGGTATTTTCTTTTTGTACATAAGCATTTGTTTTGGAGACAAAAATAACATTAATTGCGGTATTGACAAAAAATAATCTCTGCTGTTGACGCTTCTCTCCGGTATATGGGTGAATTTATCAGTATATGAATAATTTAGCCGTACTTGTATCTTTGTCGGGATCACCCTATTTTTGCACTAAAAATCGGAAGATATGAGAAATGTTTTGTTATCGACGGTGTTGTTTATGGGAATAATCTCTGTACATGCACAGAATAAAGTATCAATTAATAATCAGAATATGGAAAAGAAAACATCTGCAGTCCGCTTGATTTATCCTCAGTGGCAAGGTGGTATTGTTGCTCATTGGATGCCGGACATCCCTGCTGAAGATGCTTCGAGAGGATATTATCTGGGAGCACAATTGTTGAATATGTTAGCTCCGGAAAGTTCCCAGGAGGTAATTGAAGTTCCGGTATCATTGGATATCAATGACAGGGAGACGGAAAAAGGGATCAGTTCGCGGCGGGCCATCTTGAAACAAACGAAGGCGGCCCTCGAAAAGCTGCGTGAAAAAGCACCGGACAGGATAGTAACGTTAGGAGGTGACTGTTCTGTGAGTGTAGTTCCGTTCACTTATCTGGCCGAAAAATATCCTGGTGAGGTGGCTGTTGTCTGGATCGATGCACATCCTGATGTGAATTTGCCTTATGATGAGTATGAGGGGTATCATGCGATGGCGCTTACTGCTTGTCTGGGAATGGGCGATGAAGAGATAATGGGATTGTTGCCCGGTAAATTCGATGCTTCGAAAGCGCTGATTGTCGGGCTGCGTTCGTGGGATACGGGTATGAAGGAGCGACAGGAAAAGTTAGGTATTAAGGGATTGTCTCCTTAAAAAGTAGCCGGCGACAGTTCGGCCATTCTGGAATGGCTGAAAGAGACCGGAGCTTCGAAAGTGGTTATCCATTTTGATCTGGATGTATTGGATCCTGCTGAAATCATTGCCGGCGTAGGCGTCGAACCCGATGGCATGAGGATAGACGAAGTGGTTCGTGTAATAAATGATATTGCTTCCAAGTACGATTTAGTTGGTCTTACAGTGGCGGAACCGATGCCGCGTATTGCCATTAAAATCAAAAATATGCTTCACCAACTACCTCTGTTAAAGTAGTATGTGATTTTAAATGTAATCGGGTTGTGATGATTTTTACCGTATGCATGAAGATGTGCTTTCAAACAATCTTCATGCATACGAAAAAGTTAGAGGTACGTTACTTGTTCTCTAAGAAAAAAGATTTTTGTATCAGGATGATATCTCCGTTTTTTATCTTTTGTCTTTGCGGTAATTTATTGTCTGAAACGGAAATAATCTCTTGCTCAAAGATACGTTTTAACTGATTGGCTGACAGAGAAAAATAGCCTCGAAGGAATGAAGACAATCTCAGGTTGAATTCGAAATCGCATTTAATTTGTATTTTTAGTGTTTCTTCCATCGTGTTGGCAATATCCTTTTCGGAGATATTGCTGATCACTTCATACCCGACATTACTGTAATCTAATTTTATATTGTTTTTTCTTTCAAGTTCCGTAGAAAAAGCGTATCTCCAGGCTATATTCCTGTCATTCATTGAAAAACCGTGGAATAGCGCTTTGTCGATCAAGTCCGGTTTACTTCGCGACAATATAGTAAGGTTACAGGTGTTATCACACTTTGTGCATCTATATATTAGCCATACATCGATATTTCTTTTTTGAGCATTCATTCTAAACTTGTCGCTACAATAAAAACGTTCATTGTTGCAATGACTGCATCTCTTTATTAATAAAGGACTGTTTTTTACCTTTATTTCCCATGTGAACATTGTATTCATACCAAAGCTGATTTTTTTCTTTGCGGATTCTTGATTTTTTCGCAAAGTTGTGTATTAACTGGTTGTACAATTCACAAGATGTCACAAGATGCTATCAACTTTTTCCTGTTTTTACTTTAGCTTGTCAAGTTTATCATAAGAAATCGTCCCGCCGTTTTCTCTTAATTATAAGAGGTATTGGCGGGACGAAAAAAGGTATTTTTCGACTACATAACTTACTGCAAGTAATGCTTTGCGATAGAACATTGACTCATTTAAAATAAAATCGTTCAAATCTGCATTGCCACAGTCGAACGATTTTATAATTTCTTTTATTTTCAAACGACGTACATTAGGTCTTTTGAAAAGCTTCTTCCGTTAGAATCATATTGAATTATTATTCTTTAAATACGTTCATAACGGCTTTGTACTGTTTCAGTCGTTTTTCCCTTTGTTCCGGAGTCTCTTTACGGACTTGCTTCATTCGTTCTTCAAATTTCCGGGCATCTTCTCCGAAAAGTATTGGGCTTTTAGTAGTTCAGTGTGAATATAGTTTATCCATCAAGTTCATCCATCATTTGAGTTATTTTTTCTTTTAGTTTATCCAAAAACTGTGTCCTGTTCTTCTTTCTGTTTCTGATTTCCAGAAATATCCGGTAGTAATCGCCTATTTCGATGTTGAAAAGCGTTTCGCAACAAAAAGCGATATCTTTCAGGCTAATGTCGCCTTTATTGAAACATTTACCGGCATATAGTGCATAGATGAATTCAACCAGCGCAACCTTGCTATCGGTCCATTGTAGTAAATTATTCTCGACAATTGAAATAAGTTTGAGATGCAGTTCATCTGATAACAATTCTATTTCGCCTGCCAGATAATGCATTAATTGGTTGTTTGCGAGAATCTCGGCAACACTCGAATCATGCAGGGTAGAAAAGGACAGATCCCTGTCTGCCGATAGGCAATGAACATCCGAAAGAATATCATAATACTCTCTTGTGAAAAACAAGTGATCCGATTCTGTCTTTCCGGATTGATAATAGTTGTAAAAAACTTCGTCAGGATGGCCTTTCTTCAAATGATCGTATTCGTTTTTTAAATATTTGCATTGGGCTGACGGTGATTTTCCGGTACGGTTGTTTTCTATCCGGTACAAACGTACATAATAAATCAGCAGACTGGAAATTTCCGGTTTCCAGACTTTGAAGAAATGAATCTCTTCTTGTAGGTTTTCAAATCGATATTTGGTAATAGCTGCATGCAGTGACGAGAGAGCGGCTTGTATGCAGCTGACTATCTGCTTTATCTTGTCAAGACGGTCAGTGCGTTGTTGCTCAATCCTGTCAATTTCTGCTTCTATCTTTTGCTTAATGTTCTTTACGAAATTTTTCATCTGTATCCGATGCTTTCATAACTTTCAGAGAGACAGTATAGATATTCTGCCTTGAAAAAGCTGAAAAACAAGTTACAATTGTCTCTGAAAAAGACATTGCTGTGAATAATAAAGTGGTATAATGAAAAACCTGCCTGAGTAGGCCTACTCAGACGAAAGAAATTAGCCTGCGGTTTATAAGGCTAATATTAAGCGATAACAAATTTAAGAATAGTACCCAAAATTATTGCTTTTAGAATTCGTTGGCGAAGATAGGATATCCAGTCCGCCCTTCCAAATAATTTGCTGCTTTTTCTTTTAAGGAGATTCTTTTTATTCTGTTTGGCCGCAAGGGCCTGTTCCTTATTAGTAAATTATCAAAAATAGCCCCTAATTTAAAGTTTTGTGTTACAATACAGGCATCTTTTTATTTCTTCTGAAAATAGCATAAATACAGTTCGTATTTAGAGTCTGTTTAAATTTCGCTCAAAATAAGCTGATAAAAACTTTTAAGAGGAAAATTTAGACGGACTCTAAGAATCAAGCGGGATTTTTATGCTAATTTTGTTTTCTGAAATTATAATAAAGAAGAATATGAAGCATTATCCGGTTATTCTTTCCATTGCAGGTTCCGATTGTTCGGGTGGAGCCGGCATACAGGCAGATATTAAAACCATATCTGCTTTAGGGGGGTATGCGGCATCTGTGATAACGGCGGTGACCGTACAAAATACGATGGGTGTACATGCCGTGCATGCTGTTCCCATCGAAATTATTCGCGGACAAATCGAAGCCGTAATGGAAGATTTGCATCCGGAAGTCGTTAAAATAGGTATGGTCGGTGATGCCGAAACAGTTAGAGCTATCGCCGGCTGTTTGCGAAAGTATCACCCGAAATACATTGTATACGATCCGGTAATGGTATCTACCAGTGGCCGAAAATTAATGAACGACGATGCCATCGAAATTGTAAAAAGGGAGCTTTTTCCATTAGTCAGTCTTATCACACCCAATCTGGACGAAGTGGAGGTGCTGACCGGCAAGACGATAACTGCTCCAGAGGAAATGCAACAGACAGCACAGGAGTTTTCTACTCTTTACCAAACTGCCGTATTGATAAAAGGAGGGCATTTGCAGGGAGAAGAGATGCAGGATATTTTATGCGTGGATGGCAATATTTTTATTTATAAAGGACGCAAAATAAAGAGCCATAACCTACATGGTACGGGGTGTACCCTCTCCTCTTCTATCGCCACTTATCTGGCTCTGGGATACATAATGGATAAAGCGGTAGGTAAAGCGAAAACGTATATTGGTGGAGCTATCAGTGCTGGTAAAGAGGTAGTTGCCGGCCATGGAAATGGGGCATTATGCCACTTCTGGAATCCGGTGAAGGCACAGATTATTGATGATAAGGTAGATAGATAGTGGGAAAAAGAGATTGCCATTGCACAAAATTGCTGATTTTGTGCTACTGTATTATAAAAATATGTAACTTTGCCCCGCAAATTTAAATTTTAGAACGAAAATATGAAAGCATTTGTATTTCCCGGTCAAGGTGCTCAGTTTGTGGGCATGGGTAAAGACCTGTATGACAACTCTGCATTAGCAAAAGATTTGTTTGAAAAAGCAAACGATATTCTCGGATATCGCATTACAGATATTATGTTCAACGGTACTGATGAAGATCTTCGTCAGACAAAGGTAACTCAGCCTGCCGTGTTTTTACACTCGGTAATTTCCGCTCTTTGTATGGGTGACGATTTCAAGCCGGAAATGACCGCCGGTCATTCGCTCGGTGAATTCTCTGCATTGGTAGCTGCCGGTGCTCTTTCATTCGAAGATGGTTTGAAGTTGGTTTATGCACGTGCTATGGCTATGCAGAAGGCTTGTGAGGTGACTCCTTCTACAATGGCTGCCATCATTGCATTGCCCGATGAAAAGGTGGAAGAAATTTGTGCGTCTGTTTCTGCCGGAGGTGAAGTTTGTGTTCCTGCCAATTACAACTGTCCCGGACAGATTGTTATTTCCGGTTCAGTGCCCGGTATCGAAAAGGCTTGCGAATTGATGAAAGCTGCCGGTGCCAAGCGTGCTCTTCCGTTGAAGGTAGGTGGTGCATTCCATTCTCCGTTGATGGATCCTGCAAAGGTAGAACTGGAAGCTGCTATCAATGCCACGGAATTTCATACTCCCAAATGTCCGGTATATCAGAATGTGGATGCTTTGCCTCATACCGATCCTGCTGAAATCAAAAAGAACCTGGTGGCTCAGTTGACTGCTTCCGTACGTTGGACTCAAACAGTAAAGAACATGGTTGCCGATGGTGCTACGGATTTTACAGAATGCGGACCGGGTGCTGTACTTCAAGGATTGATTAAGAAAATAGATTCTACCGTTTCTGCTCATGGAATAGCATAAGCATTTTTCTTATTAAATAAATGGAAATAAGACAGGCCGTCTCAATTGGATAAATTGGGACGGTCTGTTCTTTTTTGCCATTGTTCTAAAACATTCTTTCCATATACCGTTCCGATTCTCACTTTTTTTCGTATCTTTGCTTTAGAGTGTGAGTTACGATACTGTTATCGCATAGTTTCTCCTTCTTTATAGATCAATTATTAAGAACAAGTTTCTTCCTTAGTTATCTCCTTCACTCTGAAATAAATAATTAGTAAAAATAAAAGTTTATATGGCAAAATCCGTAACAACAGACAAACGTGAAAATGAAAAAAAGAAGCTCGCCCGTCGTGCTGAAAAACAAAAAAGAAAAGAAGAAAAGAAATTAGCTCCGAAAGTGAACAGTTTGGATGACATGATTGCTTATGTCGATGAGAATGGTATGATTACCTCCACTCCACCGGAAGAAAGCGTAAAGAGAGAAGAAATCAAGCAGGAAGATATCATGATAGCGACTCCTAAGAAAGAGAAGGAAGCTCCGACTATAATGAGAGGCCGGATTGAGTTCTTCAATACTTCCAAAGGATTTGGTTTTATTAAAGACCTTTCGGGTACTGAAAAGTATTTTTTCCATATAAATAATGTAACGGGAGATATTTCCGAAAATGATATTGTAACGTTTGATCTGGAACGTGGCATGAAAGGTATGAATGCAGTAAACGTTCGCCTTGAAGAGACACCGGAAATTTAATTATAGGAAAATGGAATATCTTTGAATTATAATTATGTGTACAGAAAAAGGATTCTTTTCTACTCGTGTAGCGTAGTGCATTTTTTTAATTCTTATTATATAAAACCTTAAATATCCGATTGAAGATTCTTAATATTAATAGTTTTTTCTCAGTATGAGCTTTATTTAAGCCACATATTGATTAATGGTATGAAAATGAGATCGTGTAAATTAAAACAACTTATTCTGTTTACTTTGTATGTTTGTTGTGAAATTTCATAATTAGGTAAATAATATAGCTAAAGATAGAGATGATATTGATATAGAATGTGAGATTTTTACTATATTTGCATAATATCATATCTTCATTCCATATTTACAATTATGAATTTTGACCAGTATATCATCAATTGCGATATATATATATGTTCATGTATTGACCAACTTAAGGCAGACCATCGCGGATTGCTTTCACAAAGTATTTTAGGACATCTTAGAAACTTTGTAGAGCATGTCTCCGCCAAGATTTATTTGGCAGCCGGAGGAGTACCGGCTGCAACAGAATACGAGACATTGCGTAAAGCTAATAGTTATGTAATGAAGTGTGGTAATCTTAATTTTATAGCCAAATTTCATGACTTGTTACAAATATCGGCCTCTCATTATACTTTCGACCCAGAGAGTTCCGAACGGTTGATGTTAAAATATTATGAGTATTTGTTAAGGATTAAGCAATATATGAAAGGCCGGTTTGGTATGGAGTTGTTGCATAATCTCTATTTATTTCCCCTTAATCTTGATCCTGCATTCACAATATATCATGAAGCAATTGCATATCGGATCGAAAATCAAGACTTAAAGAATGCAGTAACACATACCGGTAAATTCTATATCTACAAAACCAAGCCTATATTTGTAAATGATTCCATATATTATGAAGTTTCATTCAGCCGGGCTAACGAACATGCCAGTAAATTTGAGCGTCTTATTGCTTTTACTAAATATGAAATCACGTCTACCTATGCAGTTGATCTTCGTCTTGTTTCCACAGGAATTAGTGTGTTTGGGGTTAAAATGCCTATTTCAATCATAATTGACTGGGAGGTAGCTATACGTGCATGCGAACTGAAAAATTTTGCTAAAATTCTTAATATTTCTCTTCCTCCTAATAAAAATAAAGAGTACACGAATCTTATGGCATTTATTAAACAATCGGGCACATCGCTTCCGAAACTTTTAACACTCCCATTTGATGAGTTTACACAATTTATAGAATATGTCAAAGACGGTGCGGCTGTTCACAATCTCTCAGCTATGTTGACTGAATGTCGTAGCCGAATTGAAAAGGCTGGTGGCAATGTTTTACTTTATCTGCTGTATCGGCTGAATAATAAAATTATCAAAAAGCAATATCACAGTGATGCATGTGATTTGTTGTCAGAATTATATTTAAACATCAAATGTGTGCCATTTGACCGTATGCCTTATAAATTTTCGTTAGTTAGACATAATCCGTCGATAGATGATATCTTGGCATCCATTCCTATTGAAGGACATAAACATGAATTGTTGGCACGCCACATCACAGTCAATACTGAGCATAATGGAATACTTTACACTTCACAAGAAGAATTGATTGCTTACGGGGATATGCAACCATTGGTTGATGCTTATAATGCCAATCTTTATTATAAACACAAACTTGAGAACAACAATCTCCAATTGGAATGTTGGAATGGTTATTATTACATCCAGAAATACGAAGATAATGTGATGAAGATACTCCAACGATTAAAAGAGTTGAGTAGTAAAGGGATATTTAGTTATACTCATACGGTCAATTCTTGGCTTTCCAAGCCAGGAGTCGCCGTAGATTCAGATGAAAAACGAAAAGCACTGAAAGAATTATTCTCCAATTCGAGAGTTGCTTTGGTTTATGGTGCAGCAGGTACAGGAAAATCTACTTTTATTAATTATATCTCACGCATTTTTGGTGATAAAAATAAAATTTACTTAGCCAATACTAATCCAGCTGTTGAGAATCTACGTCGAAAAGTTGATTCATATGATGGAACATTCATGACCATCGCCAAGTTCTTGGCTGGAAAATCCATAAAGCAGGAATGGGATCTTCTGTTTATTGATGAATGCAGTACTGTAAGTAATCAAGACATGAATGATATACTAAAACAGGGGCAATTCAAATTGCTCATTCTTGTAGGAGATATGTATCAGATTGAATCAATTCTCTTCGGAAATTGGTTCAGTATAGCATATTATGCCATTAAAGGTAGCTGCCGTGTAGAATTGAAGCAAACCTATCGTACTTCCCAGAGTGGTTTGCTTGCTGTATGGAATAAAGTAAGAACTCTTTCCTCTGACATTCTTGAATACTTGACAAAACATGGTTATACAAAAAATCTTGATAACTCAATATTTACAAAATCACATGATGACGAGATCATTCTTTGTTTAAATTATGACGGTTTGTATGGAATAAATAATATTAATCGTTTTCTTCAAAGTAATAATCCTAACCCACCTGTCCAATGGGATATATTGACATATAAAGTTGATGATCCGATTTTGTTTAATGAAACCGAACGCTTTTCACCCTGGATATACAACAACTTAAAGGGAAAAATTCTTGGGATTACTAAACACGATGATTTGATTGAGTTTACGCTTGAGGTTAACACTATTCTTAATGAACTTGATCTTGAATATTCGGAATTGGAGTTATGCCCGCCGGTGTCCGAAACGACGTCAGTGATAAAACTTACAGTGGAGAAAAACGATGACGGAGATGAAGATATAGAATCGGATTCTACGGTAGTGCCTTTTCAGGTGGCATATGCAGTTTCAATACATAAGGCTCAAGGTTTGGAATTCCAATCAGTAAAAGTTGTGATAACCCATGATGTTGAAGATATGATAACTCATAATATTTTTTATACAGCTATTACTCGGACATGTGACAGGCTCCAAATTTATTGGAGTCCTGAAACGGAAAAAAAGGTACTTTCGTCACTCTCTCTACAATTCAACTATAAAGATTATGGATTGCTCAAGGCCAAATATTCTAATATTTTGAAATAATAATATAGTTTATGCTAATATCTGTTCATGCTTTTGGAAAGTCTGAATAGGCTCTCCGCAGCCAGATAGATTGGTAAAGAATGCTCCGGAGATATATCAAAGGTGCTATCGGAGAGTTTTTTTATATGCATTTTGGTTGTTTGCTCTTTTTTCTTTAAATTGCCATTGTTTATCAATTGGATGGAATAAATTTCTATTCATAGAAGATTGTCAAAGATCGGGAAAGTAATTATTAATAAATGAACCGGGTCAATCAAAAACTAACTTCTTAACAATAAAAAATGATGAGTGAATCGATTTGCCAAAGTTGTGGAATGGATATGAAATCCGCAGAAGAATTCGGTACTAATGCCGATTTGTCACAAAACGCAGAATATTGCACCTACTGTTTTAAGGATGAGGTGTTCACCAGAAATGTGACGATGGAAGCAAGTGATGATCTATTTCCTTTTTTCTTTGAATAACAAACCGGATAAATAGTATCCCACTTCTACCATCAGAATTCCAATGACAGCGCCGCCTACCACATCACTCAACCAATGCCTGTTGTTCAATTGACGGCTAAGCCCTGTGATGAATGCAGGCAAAAAGGCTGCTACACCTATCCATGAACTCTTAGGACCATACTCTTTGTATAGAAGGCAGGCCGAGGTAAAAGCCGTTGCTGTGTGTCCGGAAGGAAAGGATAGGAAGTCGGAACCATCGGGTCTGAGTACACCAGCCAATGATTTGATAGAGCAGATAGTGATGCCCATAAGTGCAAATGAAAAAACGGTGGATATCAACATCGGCTTCCATTGGCTCCGGCTTTTTATTCCCGCCAATTTCATTCCGAACATGATCACTACCGGAATATAGGGCAAAAAATCATCATAGCGATAGGCAAAGGAGGGAAAATGTGTGTTACGCAAATTATAGATATATTGGTTGGCACATTCTAATATGCCATACCTTAATACACACAATATTATTATACTAACTAATATCCAAAGAAGTAATTTACGTAAATTCATCATACTTTTATCGGGCATTATTACAACAACAGTTTTTAAAATGTGATAAAGGTATCAAAGATAACGGACATAATGCTGTATATTATTAAACAAAAACATATTCTATATGTTTTTAAGTTCGAAAAGTAGATGACAAATCCGGGACGAATATTTGTAATATGTATAGAATAATATAAAAATATCCCGGTATTGCAAAAGTAGTACCGGGGTATTAGAGTCTATAAATTCTATGACTATCCGCAATGGAAATATTCTTCAACCAACTCCATCATTTCGATGGGTTTATCTTGAATATCGCTGCGTAGAGTGGCATCGTTATAAGTACGTAGTTTGGTAATGATACCATCTATCATGGCCGGACTGAATACATTGTATTTTTCGAAGAACGAGCGCTGCTTTTCAAGGCAATCGGCGGATGCGGCACAGCTATCCGGTAATTGGGCCAAAGTTTTTAGTTTGCCGGCATTTTCCTCCTTGTGTATATTGACATTTACATAAGTTTTTTCGGCTATTGCCAGTGCATCCTGTATCTCAAAACCATGGCGGCAAGCTACGGCCAGTCCGGCTATTAACTGATAGATATCTGCCGAACCGTCCGGTGAGCGCATTTCTACGGTTTGTTTTTGTGTGGTGTCATAATTGGCTGGACTTTCCAGCGGATTGGCCAACATACACATATCGGTCTTTGCCGACCACCCTAACGGTACTCTTACTAATACCGAACGATTGCGGTCACCCCAACAAATATTGGTAGGTGCTTCCTGATGTGGCACTAACCGGAAATAAGAAGTCGGATTCGTATTTCCAAAAGCAGTAATGGAAGGTGCCAATTCCATCATACCGGCAATGGCCTTGCGGGCTGTTTCGGACAATACACCGTCCTTTAGCATTTGGTTTTGTCCGTCTTTCATGATGCGCATATGGATATGCAGTCCGGAACCGGCTTTTCCTGTAGTAATTTTCGGTGCGAACGTAATGTTGTATCCATAAGAAAAAGCCAGATTACGAATCACCCATTTGGCAATCATCAATTGGTCGGCTGCTTCTTCGGCACGTACCGGAAGGAATTCTATTTCATTCTGTTCGTAGATCATGCCGTCCAGTGTAAAATTACCTACTTCAGAATGACCGTATTTTATTTGACCGCCTGTTTGTGCGATGTATGCCATACATTCCGTACGGAAATCATTAAATTTGGCATAAGGAGTCGATTCGTGATAGCCGCGCTGGTCGGTTGCCGGAAACATGTCTTCATCCTCTGATATGACATAATATTCCAATTCGCCCATTGCTTGAAACTCCATGCCGGTCACCTCTTTAAATGCTTTACAGGCTTTACGCAAGGTATATTCGGGAGAACTTTCCAATGGTTCGCCATCTTTATTAAAGAAAGAGCAAAGCATGGTTACGGTGGGTAATTCGGCAAACGGATCGACAAAAGCTGTCCGGAAACGGGGGATTACATATAAATCACTGCTGCCAGCTTCGATAAACGGGAACAGGCTGGAACCATCCACACGCTCGCCGCAAGTCAGAATTGCATCCAGATAGGCGGCATTGTTGATTGCAAAATTGAGTGTTTTCAATCGTCCGTCCGCAGCGGGATACATGAAGTTAACCATACGGATGTCGTTTTTTTGAATATACGTGATGATGTCTGCTTTCGTAAATTCGGAAGCCGGTTTTTGGAGAAAAGCCACTAACAAATGCGGGCTCATTACTAATTCCTGATTCATAATACGTCGGTTGTTTTTTATTATTACACGGTTAACGAGTTTATTTTGTACCAAAGATAACAAAAAGTTAGTAAAACAAATGGAATGCCCGGATAATTAAATGTAATTACTATACAAATATTAGTAATATGGCACTTGATTTTCTTTTTTCTTCTATTTAACTCCTGTTTATAAGGAAGTGTCATTCTTTATTTTATCTTTGCAGGAAATGCTTTTCTTTAATGTGGAACTTTTTAAAACTCGACTCATGGAAATAAAGACGTTTATAGCAAATTACAAAGCGGCTTTCGGAGAAAACACGGAGCTTCCTATTGTATTCTGGTACTCTGATACGCTCGAAAATCAAACAGAAAAGATAAACGGTTGCTTTTTCAAAGACATGAGAAAAGTAAGGGAAGGACATACGGTCAGTTTGAATGCCGATGTTATCGGATGTGGCGGCGGTAAATTCTATACAGGTTTTACCGATATGCCGGAACGTGTACCGACTTTTGTTTCTTTAAAAGAAAAATATAAAGAAACGCCGGAAATGGTAATTGAGTATATCGACCGGTTAGGGGTAACAAAAACAGAGAATCGTTATCTGCATTTTGCACGTATGGATAAAGTGGATTCTTTGGATCTTATTGAAGGTGTCTTGTTTCTGGCAACTCCCGATATACTTTCGGGATTGGTGACATGGGCCTGTTATGATAATAATTCGGAAGATGCTGTTGTCACACAATTCGGTTCCGGTTGCAGCGTTACAGTGACACAGACTATTCTGGAGAATCACAGGGGAGGCAGAAGAACTTTTATCGGTTTCTTTGATCCGTCTGTACGTCCTTATTTTGAGCCGGATATTTTAAGTTATACAGTGCCGATGTCCCGATTTAAGGAAATGTATAACACGATGCGTAGTAGTTGCCTGTTCGACACACATGCTTGGGGAAAGATAAAGGAACGGATACAATTATCTGATAAATAATGTTTTATATACTATATTCATTGGAGAGAATAAGCAGATGTTTTTAGGTATCCTGTTTAGTATGAACTATTATGCTTGATCGGAAGAGGAGAAAATAATAGCGTTTTTGTTCGCTTAGACTATCTGTGTTTTGTACATTTGCAGCCGATTTTGCAAAACTAAGAATAACAAAAGGTTGTCAATATGATACAGAATCCGCAACGTCCAGTCAGTTCCATCGCTTTTCCTATACTTGTAGCATTGAGTATCTCTCATTGCCTGAATGATTTATTGCAATCTGTAATAACGGCGGTATATCCTCTGTTTAAAGACGATTTGGGCCTTAGTTTTGCTCAGATCGGACTGATTACACTGGTTTATCAGATGTCAGCTTCTGTTTTTCAACCGATTTTCGGACTTTTTTTTGATAAACGTCCAGTGGCATGGACACTTCCGGCAGGAATGCTTTTTACGATGACCGGTATGCTGAATCTCGCTTTTGCTTCTAATTTGCATTGGGTGCTCTTTTCTGTGTTCCTGATAGGTATCGGTTCTTCTGTGCTTCACCCGGAAGCCTCACGTATCACTTCATTGGCTTCGGGTGGCAGACGGGGACTTGCCCAGTCTTTGTTTCAAGTGGGCGGAAATCTGGGAGGCTCATTAGGACCTTTGTTGGTTGCTTTGTTAGTTGCTCCTTACGGACGTAGCCATATCTCTTTATTTGCCATTCTGTCATTGATTGCTATTTTAGTAATGATTCCTGTGTGCAGATGGTATAAAGGTTACTTAACTCGGATAAAAAGTGCTCCTGCAGCGATGAAACCGCATTTGGCAATGCCGTTGCCTATGAATAAAACAGTACTTTCCATTAGTATCCTGCTTGTTCTGATTTTTTCTAAATATATTTACATGGCAAGTCTCAACAGTTATTATACGTTCTATTTGATTCATAAGTTTGGGGTGAGCGTGCAGCAATCCCAGTTTTTTCTTTTTGTGTTCTTGATTGCTACGGCTGTCGGGACATTAGTCGGTGGCCCCATCGGTGATCGGATCGGACGGAAATATGTAATTTGGGTATCCATTCTCGGGACAGCTCCTTTTAGCATGCTGATGCCGCATGTGGGGCTTGCAGGTACGGTGATACTCAGTTTTTGCGTCGGTCTGATGCTTTCTTCCGCTTTTCCCGCTATCTTGCTATATGCACAAGAGTTGCTTCCTAATAAATTGGGGCTTATATCCGGGTTATTCTTTGGCTTTGCTTTTGGAATAGCCGGCATTGCTTCTGCCGTATTGGGAAATATGGCGGATAGGTTCGGGATTGAAGCTGTTTATAATGTTTGTGCATTTATGCCATTGTTAGGATTGGTCACTTGGTTTCTTCCTGATCTGAAAAAAGTATAAAAGAAAATGATATGAGAAGTCCGATAAAATTACTTAAATGGCGGAGAATAATAGAATGGGGTATTCCGAGTGGAATCATCCTGATAGTTGCTATTACGATTATTGCCAATTATACAGTGGAACATAAAACGGATACATTGATATACAAAGATGCCGCTACTATCCCCTGCAATAAAACGGGGCTTTTATTGGGTACTTCCAAAACCCTCCGTTCGGGTGCTCCCAATCAGTACTTTCAAAACAGGATACAGGCTGCTGTTGCTCTTTTTAAAGCCGGAAAGATAGAAACCGTTGTTATCAGTGGCGACAATAGTAGTGAGGGATACAATGAACCCGAAGATATGAAAAATGAACTGGTAAAAAGAGGGGTGGCTGAAGATAAGATTTATCTGGATTATGCCGGATTCAGGACATTGGATTCCGTAGTGCGCATGGAAAAGATATTCGGACAACATCGTTTTACGGTTATATCACAGGATTTTCATAACCGCCGGGCCATATACATTGCACAGGCAAAAGGTTTGCAGGCTATTGGTTATAATGCGCAGGATGTGGATGCATATAGCGGATTCAAGACCCAACTTCGGGAGAAGTTTGCAAGAGTTAAACTGTTTATGGATTTATATACGAATAAGAGCCCGAAATTCTTGGGTGATCCTGTTATTATTAAATAAGTATCCGAAATAGTTTTTTGTTCCCTGTAATAAAATAATAGGCCGTTTAAGGCAAAATTATCTTCTTAAAAACTTTTTAATCAGAGTTTTGTTCTAATTAATGCTATGCGATAAATAGGCTTTGGCAGTCCTACTATTATCGAGAAGAATAATTGATACAAAAATAAGCAAGATAATGAATAATGTAATTTTTGCAGACGCACATGAACATGCGATAAAAACGGTTCCGGAGATGATTTTAGTGTATAATAAACAAGCCACACTTTTGAATATTGTCAATCCTGGCGGTAACTTACCTTTCAATCCGGAGGGAATGGTCGGTAAGAAAATAGATGCTTTTCTTGATTGGGAAACAGGACGGGTATATATGAAACATTTCCAGACAACAGTTTCGTCCGGGAAATCCGAGATATTCGAACTTAATATGGAAGAGAACGGCAATCAGCATTGCTATGAAATACAGATGTCTCTGATAGACAACGACCGGGTAATCGTTACGGCACGTGATCTTCCGGAAGAAAATGCGTCTCAACTGGAATTAAAAAGGGCACAGCTTTCATTAAGACAGGCAAAGGAAGAACTCGAAACGAGTAATTCGGTGCTTTCATCCGCTCTGAATATTGCCGGCGTACTTCCATGGAGTGCCGATTTTATAACTCATACTTTTTCTACCGACTATAACTTTTATCATCATGAAGATTCGCCGGGTCCTGACGGGCATGGAAGGTATAACATTTCTATAGATGAATACCTGAAAAAAATTCATCCTGATTTTCGTGAACGTATAACAAAGGTGTTTAGTGAGTTACGGGAAGGCAAGCGGACTGAATTTCATGAAATATATCAGATACATTGGTATAATGACCGTGAATATGAATGGGTACACAAACAGGGAACCGTATCCAGATATGATGCGAAAGGGCGTCCGGTTAGTATAATCGGTTCGGGAATGGTGATTACGAAACAGAAAGAAATGGAGCATTTTCTGCGGTTAGCCAAAGAACAGGCGGAGCAAAGCAATATGTTGAAATCTGCTTTTCTGGCTAATATGAGTCATGAAATCCGTACACCGCTTAATGCCATTGTTGGCTTTTCTGAACTACTGACAGAAACGGATGATCCGGAAGAAAAAAAAGAATATGCAGATATTATACTGAATAATAATGCCTTGTTGTTACAGCTTATCAGTGATATTCTCGATTTGTCGAAAATTGAAGCAGGCACGTTAGAGTTTACTTATTCTGAGATCGACTTGAATAGTCTATTGACGGAAGTAGCTCAGACAGCTCATCTAAAAGCAAACAATTCAGAACTGGATATTGCATTTACAGATCGTATATTCGAATGTGTTGTGCACAGTGATCGTAACCGTCTTCTACAAGTAGTACACAACTTTGTGAATAATGCCATTAAATTTACTCCTAAGGGCCATATTCATATAGGTTATAAATTGAAGGATTCCGGTGATCTTTACTTTTATGTGGAAGATACTGGATATGGTATACCGGCCGATAAAGTATCGGATGTCTTTGACCGTTTTGTTAAATTGAACAGTTTCATACAAGGAACCGGACTCGGGCTTTCCATATGTAAAACAATCATATCCCATTTAGGTGGAGAGATAGGTGTCAGTTCTCAAGAGGGTAAAGGTTCTACTTTTTGGTTTACTCTGCCGGCAGGAGGTATTGTAAGAATGCATGAAGACTAAGAAAAATAGCTTCGTATTCTTGATCTTAAAACTTTTTATAATATAGATTACAGATATACATACCATTATTACTGATTTAAGAGTAGTAATGGTACAAACAAAGAAAAAACTGTTATTTTTGTATCGGCATGGGATTGTATGGGATGTTTGCAGAATAAATATAGGGATACAAAACTGACAGATATGGAAATTTTAGCATTAAAAGACAAGCATGTTCTTCCGACGCCGGAAGTCTTGAACAGTGTACTTCACGATAGCTATCCGGCTTTTGAAGAATGGGATAATGTACTCTCCGGATTGGATATAAAGCCGGAATGGAATTATTACAAAGATGGTAATGCATGGTTGTGTAAAATGATGTTCAAAAAGAAGAACTTGGGGTGGATCGGTGTTTTTGATGGTTATTTCAAAGTATCGTTCTATTTCACGGAGAAACATTTGAATGCTATTGTTGATTCTGATATTATAAAGGAGGATTTTTATAATGCAAAACCCAGTGGAAGACTGTTGCCAATGACGGTTGCCGTTACGGATAAGGAAAAGCTGAAAGAGGTTTTGCCGGTATTGTTGTTTAAGAAAAACCTGAAATGATAATGTTTGCCCTTTATTAGTAAATGAAAAGGTGATTTAATGATGAGCCTATCAATATCCTCTCGTTCTTTATAAAAAACGTATCAATCTTATTGACTGATATATATCGGTCGGATTATGAAAGTAAATAATTGATATCTTTGTAATAACTGATTTTATTTTGCTGTGATTTAATGATATATTTGCTACATGATTTAATTCATAATCCGATTAAACCATTCCGGTGGAATGCAATCTTATATTTTATAACGCTACTAACCAAAAAACAAAAAATAAAAATGGAAACAACTGCTAAGCTTTATTCACTGAATTACAGCAATGTGAAAACGTACCTGTTTGCTTTGCTATTTGTGGCAGGCAATATTGTATTACCCCAATTATGTCATTTGATTCCGGCCGGAGGTCCTACCCTATTGCCTATTTACTTTTTTACACTGATAGCTTCTTATAAATATGGTTTTCGGGTCGGTTTGCTGACTGCTGTATTATCTCCGGTTATTAATCATTTATTATTTGCAATGCCTTCTGCTGCTGTACTTCCGATTCTTCTTATTAAATCCGTATTATTTGCCGGATCGTCTGCGTTGGCGGCTCGTTATGCAAAGAAAATTTCATTGCCGGCCATTCTTGTGGCGATACTTGCTTATCAAGTTGTAGGTACAGCTTTTGAATGGGTGATTGAAAGAAATTTTTGGATAGCTATACAAGATTTCCGTATGGGAGTTCCGGGGATGTTGATTCAGTGGCTCGGTGGTTATGCCTTACTAAGAGGAATTGCTAAAATATAACTGATATGGCAAGAACTTTTAATGAAGTGATGGATCGTTTTCGTTCTATCACTTTTGAAGATGAATTCGATATCATAGTAGCTATAGCCAATGGTGGGATTGTGCCGGCAGGTATTATTAATCAACGTCTGCAAAAAGAGGTTCATTTATTGAAGATAAACTTGCGGGATGAGTATCAGCATCCCAAATATGACCGGCCGAAGCTTTTGGCACCTATTGATTTCGATTTTAGAAATAAACGTATTCTTTTGGTTGATGACCGTATAAAAACCGGTTCTACAATAATGCTGGCTAAAGAACTGATGCAAGATGCCCGGATGATAAAGACTTTTGCCGTTAATGGGAATGCGGATTATGCTCTTTTTGATGAAACTTGTTTTAAATTTCCGTGGATAATTTGAATTTGTAAATCTTGAATATACCTATGTGATGCGAGCTTGCATTATTGGTTGTGGGTAATAATCATAGAAAATAAATAAGATGGACAGGAGGGATTTTCTAAAAACTGTAGCAGTTTCCGGTGCGGCAATGACGATACAACGTTCTGAAGCGATGGAGATATTGACGCAAGCTGTAAATAGCACGGGCAAGCCTGATCTTGTGGCTGTGATGGGTGATGAACCGGAGCTTATGTTTCAACGTGCCATTGCCGAATTAGGAGGGATGAAACAGTTTGTGAAGTCCGGTCAAAAGGTAGTTGTGAAACCCAATATTGGATGGGATAAAGTACCGGAATTAGCAGGAAATACGAATCCGAAACTGGTTGCAGAAATTGTAAAACAATGTTTTGCTGCCGGTGCGAAAGAGGTTACCGTATTCGATCATACTTGTGACGATTGGCAGAAGTGCTATAAAAATAGTGGTATCGAATCTGCCGCCAAAGCTGCCGGAGCCAAAGTAATGCCTGCCCATCTGGAGTCATATTATCGTTCGGTAGATTTGCCTAAGGGTAAAAATATGAAAAAGGCCAAAATACACGAAGCGATTCTGAATTGCGATGTATGGATTAATGTGCCTATTCTGAAAAATCATGGCGGTGCTAATCTGACCATTGCAATGAAGAATCACATGGGAATTGTATGGGACCGCGGTTATTTTCATCAGAACGATTTACAGCAATGTATTGCTGATATCTGTACCATGCAGAAGAAAGCGGTTCTGAATGTAGTCGATGCTTACCGTATTATGAAAACTAATGGTCCGCGCGGACGATCGGCTTCGGATGTAGTATTGGCAAAAGGGCTTTTTGTATCGCCGGATATTGTAGCAGTGGATACTGCCGCCGCAAAATTTTTTAATCAAGTGCGCGAAATGCCGCTCGATACGGTAGGTCACCTTGTCAAGGGAGAAGCATTGAAGGTGGGAACAATGAATCTGGATAAACTGAATGTAAAGAGAATCAAGCTATAACACCATGTTGAGAAAGATACGTATAGGTATATCAGTGGTGCTGTTTTCACTGATTACATTCTTTTTTCTGGATTTCGCAGGCATATTGCCTAATAGTTTTCATCGGTTGGCTCACCTGCAATTTATACCGGCACTTCTTTCTTTTAGTGTCGGTATACTTATATTCTTAATTCTATTGACATTGCTTTTCGGACGTTTCTATTGTTCTACCATTTGTCCGATGGGAATTTTTCAGGATATAGTGGCACGTGTATCGAAATCTGTAGGAAAGAAAAGGAAAAGATATGGTTATAGTCCGGCAAAAAATATTCTTCGATGGGTAATTGTAGGCGTTACGGTCCTTACATTTGCATGTGGCTTTACATTAATACTCGGATTGTTGGATCCTTATAGCGCATATGGTCGGATTGCGGTCAATGTATTTAAACCTGTATACATGTCCGGGAATAATTTGCTGGAATCTGTTTTTTCACGATTTGAAAATTATACTTTTTATCAGACCGATGCCTCTATTCTGAGTATGACCTCTTTTATGATAGCATTGGTCACTCTTGCGATTATAGGAATTCTGGCTTGGAAACATGGGCGCACATGGTGTAATACTATTTGTCCGGTAGGCACTGTCTTAGGGCTTTTGAGCCGTTTTTCTCTTTTCAAAGTTCGTATCGACAAAAATAAGTGCAATGGATGTGGTCTGTGTGCTACCAAATGTAAAGCTGCTTGTATCGACAGTAAAAAACATACAATCGACTATAGCCGTTGTGTAGATTGTTTTGATTGTCTGGAGTCTTGCAGCAAGCATGCGTTGGTTTATTCTCCTATTGTTTCAAAGAAGAAACAAGATACGGATACAGCTAAACGGCGTTTCCTGATGACTGGCGTAATGACAGCTGTTGCCGCTCCTAAAATTTTGGCTCAGATAAAAGAAACGACCGCTACATTGGGTGGTAAAAAGGCATATAAGAAAGAGAATCCGATCACTCCTCCGGGATCTGTCAGTCTTGAACACTTTCAGGCGCATTGTACTTCTTGTCACCTTTGCGTCAGTAAGTGTCCTTCGCATGTACTTAAACCGGCGTTAATGGAATATGGTTTGGAGGGAATGATGCAACCTACGGTTAGTTTTGAAAAAGGATTTTGCAATTTTGATTGTACCGTGTGCGGAGATGTGTGTCCCAACGGGGCTATAAAACCTTTGACCGTAGACGAAAAACATCTGACGCAAATGGGCCATGTGATTTTTATCGAAGAAAATTGTATTGTACATACTGATGGTACGAGTTGCGGGGCTTGTTCGGAGCACTGTCCTACGCAGGCGGTGGCAATGGTTCCTTACAAAGACGGACTTACCATTCCACAGGTAAACACGGAAATCTGTGTAGGTTGCGGCGGTTGTGAATATGTATGTCCTGCACGTCCGTTCCGTGCTATTTATATTGAAGGCAATCCGGTACAAAAAGAAGCTAAACCCTTTAAAGAAACGGAAACGGAAAAAATAGAAGTGGACGACTTCGGATTCTGATCGTACGCATTATAACAGATCTTTTCGGTTAGCACAGGCTTTTCTTTAAAAGTAAAGATGATCTGTACTAATCTGTGTAATTTGGGGTGAGTTTTTTGTCTATATCCGGTTCATCTTTGCAGAATTTTACTAATTTCGTGGCGAACAAGTAAAATGAAGTAAATGGAAGATGTAATGACGAATAATTGGGATCATCAAAAGTACCAGATCGGGTATGCACTCAGTGGCGGATTTATTAAAGGTTTTGCGCATCTGGGAGTAATGCAGGCTCTTCTGGAACATGACATCCGGCCGGATATCATTTCCGGTGTCAGTGCAGGAGCACTGGCAGGTGTGTTTTATGCCGACGGTAACGAACCTCATCGGGTTCTGGACTATTTTTCGGGGCATAAATTTCAGGATCTTACAAAAATGGTAATCCCTAAAGTCGGGCTGTTCGAACTGGGAGAATTCATAGATTTTCTGAAAAGTAATCTAAAAGCTCAGAAATTGGAAGAGCTACAAACTCCTCTTATTATTACTGCGACGGATTTGGATCACGGGCGAAGCATGCATTTTCGTAAAGGTAGTATTGCCGAAAGGGTGGCTGCTTCCTGTTGCATGCCTGTCATGTTCACTCCCGTTAAAATAAATGGCGTTCATTATGTAGATGGCGGAATATTAATGAATCTTCCGGTATCTCCTCTGCGGAAAGAGTGTGAGAAGGTTGTTGCAATCAATGTGAGTCCTTTGGAAGCAGAAAAATACAAGATGAATATTGTAAGTATCGCTATGCGTTCTTATCATTTTATGTTCCGTGCGAACACATTTCCGGAACGTGAGATATGTGATTTACTGATAGAACCCTATAATCTGAACGGATATAGTAACCGGGAACTGGAAAAGGCGGAAGAGATATTCGACCAGGGATATAAAACGGCGAATGAAATACTGGATAATCTGTTGCAGGAAAAAGGAAACGTATGGAAAGAATTAAAGTAGGGTTGGCAGCATATGGCATGTCGGGGCAAGTATTTCATGCTCCGTTTATTCATACAAATCCTCATTTCGAATTATCAAAGATAGTGGAACGTAGCAAGGAGCTCTCAAAAGAGCGTTATCCGTATGCTATGATTGTGCGAAGCTTTGAAGAATTGATACAAGATCCTGCTATCGAACTTGTTGTAGTGAACACTCCGGATGCTACGCATTATGAGTACGCCCGCATGGCTCTTGAGGCCGGAAAGCATGTGATTGTGGAGAAACCGTTTACATCTACTACAGCACAAGGTGAAGAATTGATTGCATTGGCGGCCGCAAAAGGATTAATGCTCAGTGTATATCAGAATCGCCGTTGGGATGCAGATTTTCTGACAGTACGGGAAATAATCTCCAATGGGCTGTTGGGCAGGTTGGTGGAATATGAATCGACTTTTGCACGCTACCGTAATTTTATCAAGCCCGATACGTGGAAGGAAACGGGTAACTCCGGCGGAGGCCTGACTTATAATCTCGGCTCTCATCTGATAGATCAGGCTGTCCTGTTGTTCGGTATGCCGGAAGCTGTTTTTGCCGATATAGATATTTTGCGTACCGATGGAAAAGTGGATGACTATTTTATGATCCGCTTTATTCGTCCGTCATTAGCGCCGGATGTAAAGGTGACATTGAAAGCCAGTTACTTGATGCGGGAAGCCGAACCACGATTTGTGCTTCATGGTACTCTCGGTTCTTTTGTAAAATGCGGGACCGACAAGCAGGAAGCGGCTTTACTTCGCGGCGAGATGCCTGACCAACCCTGTTGGGGAGAAGAAACGGAGGCTGAATTAGGATGGATACATACGGAGATCGACAGACAGGAGATCAGCCGGAGATATCCCGGTATCCCCGGTAATTATGGTGGATTTTACCAAAATATTTATGAGCATCTTCGTCTTGGAAAGCCATTGCAGACCGGTGCACATGATATATTAAATGTGATTCGCGTGATTGAAGCCGCTTACCGGAGCCAGCAGGAAAGAAAAATAATAGAGTTGAAATAAATTTTATATACATATGAGCGACGAAAAGAAAATGATAATCTATCAGGTGCTCCCCCGCCTGTTTGGAAACAATAATAACCACTGTGTCTATAACGGTGATATCACTGTAAATGGCTGTGGGAAAATGGCTGATTTTACAGCCAAAACATTGGAAGAGATTAAAAAACTGGGGACTACTCATATTTGGTATACCGGTATCATCGAGCATGCTACGCAAACTGATTATCGCCGGTATAACATCAGTCCGGATCATCCGGCTATCGTAAAGGGGAAAGCCGGATCACCTTATGCCATTAAAGATTATTATGATGTGGATCCCGATCTTGCTACGGATGTCCCCGGGCGAATGAAGGAATTTGAGAATCTGGTGAGCCGGACACATCGTGCCGGGCTAAAGGTCATTATCGATTTTGTCCCGAATCACGTAGCCCGTCAGTATCATTCGGACATGCAGCCGGACGGTACTGTGGAATTGGGAGCGAATGATGATCCCAACTACGCTTTCAGTCCATACAATAACTTCTACTATATTCCGCAATCGGAACTTCACGGCCAGTTCGACATGAAAGGAAGTGCTGCAGAGCCTTATCGGGAATCACCGGCCAAAGCTACCGGGAATAATCGTTTTGATGCCTATCCCAATATAAACGATTGGTATGAAACGATAAAGTTAAATTATGGAGTGGACTATCAGAATGGTGGTACTTGTTGTTTCTCTCCCATCCCGGATACTTGGATGAAGATGCTCGACATCCTTCTTTTCTGGGCTTCAAAACGTATAGACGGATTTCGCTGTGATATGGCAGAAATGGTGCCGGTGGAATTTTGGGAATGGGTGATTCCGCAGGTAAAGGAAAAATATCCCGACTTGTTGTTTATAGCGGAAGTTTATAATCCGGCCGAATATCAGAATTACCTGTTCCGTGGGAAATTCGATTATTTATATGATAAAGTGGGATTATATGATACCTTGCGTAATGTAGCGTGCGGTTATGATTCGGCTACTGCCATAACCCGCAGTTGGCAGCGATTGGGGGGTATTGAGAAGCGTATGCTTAATTTCCTTGAAAATCACGACGAACAACGTATCGCTTCGGATTTCTTTGCAAGTAACCCGCGCAAAGGTATTCCTGCTTTGATCGTATCTGCCTGCATGAATACGAATCCGATGATGATCTATTTCGGGCAGGAGTTTGGAGAACTGGGTATGGATACCGAGGGCTTTAGCGGCCGCGACGGACGTACTACCATTTTTGACTACTGGAGTGTTGACACTATACGGCGTTGGCGGAATGGTGGGAAATTTGACGGCAGAATGTTGACGGAAGAACAGAAACAATTGTATGCCGTTTACCGGAAAGTGCTCACTTTATGCAATGAAGAACAGGCTATAGCTCAAGGAGCCTTTTTTGATTTGATGTATGCTAATGAAAACGGATGGCGTTTCAATGAACACAAGCAATACACTTTCTTACGCAAACATGAGAAAGAACTGCTTTTTATAATTGTCAATTTCGACAATCAACCGGTAGATATTGCAATCAATGTACCGTCACATGCATTCGACTTTCTGCAAATCCCTCAGATGGATGTTTATGAGGCTACGGATATACTGACCGGAAAGAAAGAAAATATTTGTTTGCTTCCTTATAAAGCTACTGAAGTGTCATTAAGTGCGCATAGTGGAAAGATTCTGAAAATAACTTTATAAAATCAAGTGTTCAAAGAGTACGTATTTGGCGCCATCGTTAAATACGTACTTTTGTTTTTGATATCTTATGTTACAATCATATAATAAGGAACAAGCCATTCTACGAATAAACCGATTATCGGAACAAGGCAAAGAGTTTGTCTTTATCATTGATTATTTACAAGATTGTTCGTACATAGAAGAAACAAACCGATTGGATTCTTCGTTTGTCTTGTATAATCTGAATGGATTTACCAATCAGGATTCTATTTTCCCTCTTCGTAAAACTGCCGTGCAATGGAATATCGATTTCCCACCTTTCGACCAATATAAGCCATCTTTCGATTATGTTCTGGAAAATATCCGGGGTGGCAACAGCTTTCTCACTAATCTGACTTGCCGGACTCCGGTCACGACCAATCTAAGTTTGAAGGAGATTTTTTATCACTCAAAAGCGATGTATAAGCTATGGTTGAAAGATGCTTTTGTGGTATTTTCTCCGGAAATTTTTGTGCGGATAAAAGGGCGGAAAATCTATTCTTATCCGATGAAAGGCACTATAGATGCTTCTCTTCCGTCTGCATACAATCAATTGATGAACGATCCGAAAGAAACGGCGGAACACGCTACGATTGTAGATCTGATACGAAATGATCTGAGCATGGTGGCGGAACAAGTTTCCGTGACGCGTTATCGTTATGCTGATATCCTGCAAACCAACTCCGGTTCTATTTTGCAGACCAGTTCGGAAATCTGCGGTATCCTTCCCGATGATTATCGGACGCGGTTAGGGGATATTATCTTTAAATTGTTGCCGGCCGGTTCTATCACAGGTGCTCCTAAGTTGAAAACAATGGATATTATAGCTCATGCCGAGAACTATAAAAGAGGTTTTTATACAGGAATTTCCGGATATTTTGATGGTAATAATCTCGACAGTACTGTAATGATACGCTTTATCGAACAGCAAGGAGACAAACTTTATTTTAAAAGTGGTGGAGGAATAACTTGTAGAAGTAATCCGGAAAGTGAATATAATGAAATGAAACAGAAAATTTATGTGCCCATTTATTGAAAGTATACGGATAGAGAACGGAGTAATATATAATCTGCCTTATCACAATGAAAGGCTAAACCGTACCAGAAATGTCTTTTGGAAAGATTGTGCACCGATAAATCTTATCGATTACATCCGGATGCCGCATGAGAAAGGGATAGTGAAGTGCAGAATCGTATACGAGAAAGAGATTAAGGAAATTGTGTATACCCCCTACTCTATGCGTGAGATTGATACACTCCGTATTGTTTACTCTGATGGGATAAACTATACTTATAAAAGTACTGATCGTGAAGAACTGAATCGGCTATATGTGGGAAGAGGAGATGCCGATGACGTTCTGATTGTCAGAAACGAACTCATTACCGATACTTCCATCGCTAATGTCGCTTTTTATGATGGGTGTGAGTGGCATACTCCTCAGGCACCATTGCTCAAAGGGACTCAAAGAGCTTTTTTATTGGACAGACAAATTATAAAGGAAAAAGAGATAACGTTGAAACAACTTTTTACCTATTCGAGAATTACCCTGTTCAATGCTATGATTGAGTTTGGGCAGATTGAATTTCCTGTGAAGAAGCACATTATTGTATAACTATTATTAACAACAAAATAGATTCCGTACCCGAACAAAAGTCTCGGAAGGCGTGTTATATAGATGTGTTTTTCATAGTATTAGATATAAGATTAATTAAAAGAGATTGTACCGGCTTGTGATAAGTAAGTACGTCAGAAACAGAAGAGTCTGTTTTTTTGATAAATGTGTAAAAGCATCGACTTTGAGAAGTCGGTGCTTTTTTGCTGTGTTTTTGTTGCATTCTTTAGTTAGTTACAAATAAAATTCGTACGTTTGTAGAATAAAAAATAGAAAAGAATGACAATGAATATACCTGTTATCTTTCAATTTTTAAAAGATCTTGCTGCTAACAACAACCGGGAGTGGTTTAATGAGCACCGTGATGAGTATGAAACCGCCCGTTTGGAGTTCGACAAACTTTTGGCTGCTGTAATTTCCCGTATTGCCCTTTTTGATGAAAGTATCAGAGGTATACAACCCAAAGATTGTACCTACCGCATTTATAGGGATACCCGTTTTTCATTGGATAAAACTCCGTACAAAGTTCATTTTGGCGGATATATCAATGCCAAGGGGAAAAAGTCTGATCATTGTGGATATTATGTGCACATTCAGAACGATGCATGTATGTTGGCAGGTGGAAGCCTTTGCCTGCCTTCCAATATCTTGAAAGCAGTACGTCAGTCTATTTATGACAATGTAGATGAGTACGTTTCTATTGTGGAAGATCCTGAATTTAAAAAATATTTTCCTGTTGTGGGAGAAGACTTTTTGAAAACCGCTCCCAAAGGTTTTCCAAAAGATTTTAAGTATATCGATTACCTGAAGTGTAAAGAATATACCTGCTCTTATAACGTTTCTGATGATTTCTTTCTGAAGCCTGATTTTTTGGATAAGACAGAAGATGTATTTCGACAGTTCAAACGTTTTGCTGATTTTATTAACTACACAATAGACGATTTCGAATAGTACTTAATCATAAATAATAACTAAAACTTTTTCAATTATGGTAGTAGATACATTAGAAAACTTAGAAAAATACGCGTCACTGAATCCTTTGTTTGCACAAGCTATCGAGTTTTTAAAATCTCATGATCTTCATGCAATGGAGGTAGGTAAAACGGAATTGAATGGTAAAGATCTGGTTATTAATATAGCCCAGACTACTCCGAAAACAAAGGAACAAGCCAAATTGGAAACTCATAATGAATTTATCGATATTCAGGTTCCTCTTTCAGGAACAGAGATAATGGGATATACACCGGGTAAAGATTGTGTGCCGGCTGATGCTCCCTATAGTGCCGAGAAAGATATTACTTTCTTTGAAGGGCTGGCCGAAACATACATTGCTGTCAAACCGGGTATGTTTGCCATCTTCTTTCCGCAGGACGGACATGCTCCGGGTATCAGTCCCGACGGTGTAAAGAAAGTGATTGTTAAAGTGAAAGCATAATCAAATGATCCTGATATGGAAAAGACACTGAATCTTATTAAAAATGACCCTTGGCTGGAACCTTATGCAGAGGCCATCACAGGAAGGCATGAATATGCCATGTATAAAGAGGCCGAACTGACAAATGGTGGAAAACAGACTTTATCGGACTTTGCTTCGGGATATTTGTATTTCGGTTTGCATCGTACAGATAAAGGATGGACTTTCCGCGAATGGGCACCCAATGCAACCCATATTTATATGGTTGGTACATTTAATAATTGGGAAGAAAAAGAGAAGTATAGCCTGAAACGTCTGGAAAATGGCAATTGGGAAATCAATTTGCCTGCAGATGCCATTCAGCACGGTGATCTTTATAAATTGGTTGTATATTGGGAAGGCGGACAAGGAGAACGTATTCCTGCTTGGGCTACGCGAGTGGTTCAAGATGAAAACACAAAGATCTTCAGTGCACAGGTTTGGAATCCGGAAAAGCCTTTTAAGTTTAAGAAAAAAACATTTAAACCTTCTACTAATCCTTTGTTGATTTACGAATGTCATATCGGCATGGCCCAGCAAGAAGAGAAGGTTGGTACTTATAATGAGTTTCGTGAAAAGATACTTCCCCGTATAGCCAAAGCCGGTTATAACTGTATTCAGATCATGGCTATCCAAGAGCATCCGTACTATGGAAGTTTCGGTTATCATGTTTCCAGCTTTTTTGCCGCTTCTTCCCGTTTCGGTACACCCGACGAGCTTAAGCAACTTATCGATACAGCTCATGGTTTGGGGATTGCCGTTATTATGGATATTGTCCATTCTCACGCAGTGAAAAATGAGGTAGAGGGTTTAGGGAATTTTGCCGGTGATCCTAATCAATATTTCTATCCAGGAGCACGCCGGGAACATCCGGCTTGGGATTCTTTATGCTTTGATTATGGCAAGAATGAAGTGATACATTTTTTGTTATCCAACTGTAAGTATTGGCTGGAAGAATATCAGTTTGACGGTTTCCGTTTCGACGGCGTAACTTCCATGTTGTATTATAGCCATGGGCTGGGTGAAGCTTTTATGAATTACGGTGACTATTTCAATGGTCATGAGGATGATAATGCTATTTGTTATCTGACGTTGGCTAACGATCTGATTCATCAGGTGAATCCCAAAGCAATTACCATTGCGGAAGAGGTATCCGGGATGCCGGGATTGGCTGCAAAGGTAGAAGATGGCGGTTATGGCTTTGATTATCGTATGGCCATGAACATTCCAGACTATTGGATTAAGACGATAAAGGAGAAAATTGACGAAGATTGGAAACCATCCAGTATGTTCTGGGAAGTAACAAATCGTCGTCGGGATGAGAAAACGATCTCTTATGCCGAGAGTCACGATCAGGCATTGGTCGGAGATAAGACGATCATTTTCCGTTTGATTGATGCCGACATGTATTGGCATATGCAGAAAGGAGATGAGAATTATACGGTAAATCGCGGTATTGCTCTTCATAAAATGATTCGTATGCTTACTGCTACCACTATCAATGGCGGTTATCTGAACTTTATGGGAAATGAATTCGGGCATCCCGAATGGATTGACTTCCCGCGTGAAGGTAATGGCTGGTCATGTAAATATGCCCGTCGTCAGTGGGATTTGGTAGATAATAAGAATCTGACTTATCATTATATGGCTGACTTCGACGAAAGTATGTTGAAAGTTATCAAAACTGTAAAAGATTTCCAAGCTACCCCGATACAGGAAATTTGGCACAACGATGGTGACCAGATATTAGCATATCAGCGTAAAGACCTTATTTTTGTGTTCAATTTCAATCCTAAACAATCATTTACGGATTACGGTTTTTTGGTTGCACCGGGGGCATATGAGGTTATTTTGAATACAGATGACGTTTTATATGGCGGTAACGGACTTACAGACGATACAATCACTCATTTTACTATATCGGATCCTTTGTATGAGAAAGAGAAGAAAGAGTGGTTGAAACTTTATATTCCGGCACGTACAGCAATGGTGTTGCGGAAGAAGAAATAAAAAAAACATAGTTGGTAACAATTAGGAAGTATGGCAGTAGGAGATTTTTCTATTGCCATATTTTTTATCTTAATGTAAGTGCTATAGTATAAAAAAACCGCCTTCCATTAAAGAAAGCGGTTTCTGTATTTCGATTAATGCTATTTTTAATTCAAGCTCTCCTGAACTTGCGTCAACATTTTTTTGATTTCTGCTCTTTCCGGAGACAAGGTTGCGGCTTCTTGAAGATAATCGGCTGCCTTTTTAAAATCAGCATCGGCAGCAGCTTTTTCTGTTGCGTATTTATCTGCATCCGAGTTGGCTAAAGGAGCAGCTTTTTTTAATACAGTAGCACCATTATTATAAAATAATACACCTAAACTGTAAAGAGCATCCGTCTTCCATTTTTTTCCGCTTAATGTAGTCACCTTCTTATAACTTTCTTCGGCTTTTGCGATATCATTCGCTTTCTGGAATTTTTGTCCTTCTTTCAGATAATGGATTGCATATAATTTTTCCATAGTCTTATTACCCGGAGCTATTTTTAATCCAGCTTCCAGTGTTTCTACCATTTCTGCATTTTTTTTTAAATCCTTCAAGGCACCGGCTTTGCGTGCATACGCATTGGCTACATTATAGTTTTTCTGAATGGCAACATCAAAGTACTTCACAGCATCGGCATATTTCTTTATTTGATCTGCACATACACCACAGTTGTATGCCATTACGGAGTCCGAATTGTTCGTCTGTTTCAGATACGCATCATACTTAGTGAAAGCAACTTGATAATTCTTTGCATTTAAAGCATCATTTCCTTCTTTTTTCAATTGGTTAGGATCGGTTTGAGCAAAAATACTGCCAGTGGCACAGCACATGGCAACTAATAAAATAAATTTTCTCATGGTTTTTATGTGTCTTTTTAATTGTTTATCGTTCAAATGTAACAAGAAATGAAATAAACAGCAAAGCTATTTAATTTTTTATAGGCTCTTTCACACTACGAAACATACAATTTACTGTATATTCAATATGACATTGTTTATTTTATCTTCCAACAATGAGATAACCTTTTCCATAAATTGAAAACTTTCTCATGGAATTTCAAATGAAATTTCATCCAGCTTTTTATACAGATAGATACATGGGTAATAAAGAGGTTGGATTTTACCTGAATGGAGGTATTGGTAAATGGTAAACAGGTGATGTAGGGTTTTGCCGTTTCTAAAATACTTTTTGAATATCTGAAAATCTCTTTTATAATTGGGGCAGATTAAGAAACAGATATCGGTCTTTTTCACTGTTTTCGTAATGCTTTTTGAAATGAATACAAAATTGCATTAGGTGCTTTATGATAAATTGAATTATATTCTGATGTAATTTGTATGAAGTAGAAAGTCTTTTTGCCTTATATGTATTATAATGTGATATTCTGTCATGGAATTATTTCGGGATGAATACTGGAATGACGAGCGTAATGGGTAAGAAAATGATACGGATAAAAGAATGGTTGTGTTATTACGTTATTTGACGGTTAATTTTAGATTTTCTGTTTGAGTATTTTCGATTATTGAAAATATTCCCTACTGATTTGTTTGAATATTGTAAAGTGCGATTTGATATGCTGTTTCTTTTGTGTATAAAGTAATGTTTATTTTGTGTAGCCCCGTTATTAGTTGCTTCATTATTTTTTTATTATCCATTTCAGAAATTGATATGTTTTATCTTATCTTTTAATACTCCGATCTTTGTAATGTCGAATTAGTGTAATTTTAGATGTCATGTCAAAGGGAAAAAACGAGTATAAATAGTGCATATAACTTTTTGTTAGAGATTGCAGTTTTATGTTCGATGATTGGACAAGTTTGAATACACTACACTAACATTTACTTAGATGTATATCTCGGCAAAGGTAGTGAAAATTTGTAATATTTATCTAATTAAGAAATTTAGTTTATTTCAATGATAATAGAAGATGCTTATAGCAATAGAGTTACAGTTATGTTTGATGGGAAAGGATCTGATCACGGACATAACTTCATAAATATAAAAGCGGTATAGATGAAAAAAGTATTGATGCTTATACTTATTATAGTCGGATGTTCTGTTTCCGAAACGAAAGCCCAGAAGGTGGCACTTAAAAGTAATCTTCTGTATGATGCTACTGCTACCATGAATCTTGGTTTGGAGTTTGGATTGGCACGTAAATGGACATTGGACATTCCGGTGAATTATCATCCATGGAAACCGGCGGATGGTAAACGTTTACGCCATTGGGGAGTACAACCGGAAGTTCGATATTGGTTTTGTGAGCGTTTTAACCGTACCTTCATGGGATTGCACGGACATTATGCCGAATTCAACGTAGGAGGATGGCCGGACTGGTCGTTTATCAGTAAAAATATGCAGAATAACCGTTATCAGGGACATCTATATGGTGGTGGTGTTTCTATTGGACATTCGTGGATATTGAAGAAACGCTGGAGCCTTGAAGCATCTGTCGGAGTGGGTTATGCACGTATTGTTTATGATAAATATCCATGTACGCAATGTGGGACAAAGGAGAAAGAAGATAATAAGAACTATTTTGGCCCTACAAAAGCAAGTGTATCACTTATTTACGTAATTAAATAAAATAGAATGATGAAAAGAAATATACAATTCATCGTATTGGTACTGGCTGCTTTATGCCTGAATACAGAGGATGCATTTGCTCAAAACCGCTCTTATAGTGGAGATATTGGGATTGAACCTGTACGGTTGGAGCAAAGTGGAGACTTTCTTTATATAGATATGAATTTTATTCTGAAAGATGTGAAAGTAAGGACGGCACATGGGGTAGATTTTATTCCTCAATTGGTTGCCCCGGCGAATACATATAATCTTCCAAAAGTATCGGTTAAAGGAAAAGATGAATATCTGGCTTATGAACGCCGGCTTTCATTGATGAGCGCGAAAGAGAAGAGAAAGCATGTAGCACCTTATCTGGTTAAGAAGAGTAATAAGCGGACAAATGATACGATACGTTACCGGTATGTATTACCGTACGAATCCTGGATGGCCGATGCGAAACTTAATGTGCAGCGTGATGAATGTGGCTGTGGGGAAAGTACATTGATGAGCGTGCAGCCTGTGATTGACCAAGTGACACTCGAACGTATTTTATCTCCTTACATTGTGAATCCTCATTTTGCTTATGTTGAGCCGAAGGTAGAGGTAGTGAAGAGCCGTGAGATACAGGCTGAATGCTTTTTGGATTTTGAGGTGAATAAAATCAATATTCGTCCGGAATATATGAACAATCCCCGGGAATTAGCAAAAATCCGTGTAATGATCGATGATTTGAAATTGGATCCCAGCATAAAAGTAAATAGACTGGATATCATCGGGTATGCCTCTCCGGAAGGAACTTTGGCTACAAATAAACGTCTTTCTGAAGGACGTGCTATGGCTCTTCGCGATTATCTGGCATCTCGTTATGATTTTCCGCGTAACCAATATCATATCATATTTGGTGGTGAAAACTGGGATGGCCTGATAGACGCTCTTGAGACACTCGATATGGACTATAAGAATGAAATGCTTGACATTATTCAGGATATTCCCATTGAGAAAGGACGGGAAACAAAACTGATGCAGCTTCGTGGAGGAGTGCCATACAGATATTTGCTGAAAAATGTTTTCCCGAGTCTTCGTGTTGCTATTTGTAAAGTGAACTATGATATTAAGAATTTTAATGTGGACGAAGCGAAGGAGGTGATAAAAAGACGTCCGCAAAATCTGAGTTTGAATGAGATGTTTTTGGTGGCTAATACTTATCCGAAAGGTTCGCAAGAATTTATCGATGTGTTTGAAACGGCTGTCCGGATGTATCCCGACAGTGAAATAGCCAATATGAATGCTGCTACTGCTGCACTTTCGCGTAATGATCTGATTTCTGCAGAACGATATTTGAAAAAGATGGAATCTCAAGAGTATTGGCCGGAATATAATAATGCGATGGGAATATTGACCTTGTTGAAGGGAGATTATGAATTAGCAGAAGAATACTTGAATAAAGCCCGGGAGTTGGGGCTGGATGTAGCTACGGATAATCTGGAAGAGTTAGCGAAGAAAAAAGCGAATATGAACGAAATAGAGAAAGCGAATAGAATGAGAATTAAATAAAATGACAACGTATAGAAGAACTTTTTCAGATAAAAGATTCTATGAAAGTGAATGACTAATCTATATTAATTACTAATAATTATTTTGTGTTATGTTGAAAATTAAATCAATTTTAATGTCATTGTTAGCTGTGGCGGCATTGGCGAGTTGCTCGAACGAGAATGACGACATCACTGATGGCGGCGAAAAAAGAGACTACGATGTGGCTTACATGTCGGTTAGCATAGCCGTTCCTCAGGGAACGAGAACACGTGCTGCCGGTTCATCTGGTGAAACAGACGCACTGGACTCTGAAACTAAGATCAAGGAGCTTTATTTGGTTCTGTTTGATGACCAAAAAAAGGTGGTAAAGGCTGATGGTGCAACTGCGTATTATACTATATTGGGCGAATCGCAGCTTTCACAAGTTGATAATGCTCCTGTTAGTCCTTTAGAACCAATTAAGGTATCTACGGAGTCTGCATACTTACTTACTATTGCTAATCCGGGCGCTAAGTTGAAAGCTCTTTTAAATGGTATAGTAGCAGGTAATGGATATGCGGATATTAACAAAGAATTTTCTGTAGCAGAAGATCTTGCTGAAGATGATAATTCTTACCTCATTGCGGAGGTTGCAGACCTTGCTGATAAAGGACATGGCTGCACAATGATTAATGCCGGTGCATTTGATGATCTTATTTCTGATGAATGGAATGCTGATTGTTTAGTTGATGTTGCAGCTTCTGTAGTTAAAGCGAGTGATTATAAAACTGATACCGAGGCAAAAGAAGCAGCAAAAGGAAAGAAGGCAACGATTCAGATAGAACGTCTTGCATCCAAACTGGCAGTTACACTTAAAGGTGATGGTCTTACCATAGAAATAGTACCTTCTACTGCCAAATTTGAATTCAAAGAATGGACAATTGATTATGTGAACTCCAGATTCTTCCCATTTGCTACGAAAACAAAGCTGACAGCGACTCATACTGGTGCTGCGTATAAGTCTAATTTCTATACCGAAGATCCAAACTTTGATGCTGATGGTACTGGTAAACATCTTGTTGGTATTATCAGTAACAAAATTGTGGACTATAACCCTAAGGCGAAATGGTATAAGCACAACCTGTTAACTGTAGCAAAAGAAGAGGACAAGAATGTTGCTTATTGTACGGAGAATACAATGGCGGCGGCTGACCAGGATTTTGGTGCTGCTACCCGTTTGGTTCTTAAAGCTGTGTACACACCTTACACTGATTTTGATGACGATTGGTATCAGACTTTTTTCAATGGTACTTATATCAATTACAAAAATCTTGGTGAATTGCAAACTGCTTATAATGATGCTACTGGTATCGATGAAGCGGATAGAGATGCTGTAGAAAAGTTATTGGTGGAATCCTGTGACAAATTTATTAATAAGTTAAATAGTGCGTTCCCGACAGCTGGACTTGCTGCTGATTTTAAAGATCTTACCCAACAATCGCTTGACGATCTTACTATTACCAATGGTGGTGAAGTTGCTAAAGAAACAGGTATTCGCTGGTTCCAGAAAAGCTTGAACTACTATTACTATCAAATTCGTCATGATAACACTACTGACATCGGACATATGGCATATGGAAAGTATGGAGTCGTACGTAATAACTATTACACACTCAACTTGACAAAAGTTAATGGTGCAGGTACACCGTGGTATCCCGATGTAGAGGAGCCGGAGGAAGAAATCGATAAAAAAGGTGCGTACCTTCACTTTGAAATTGAGGTGGCTCCGTGGATCTCTTGGGGTACTGATTTCGAAATCTAATAAACAGTTTGTTTGACTAAAAAGTCAGTTTTGGGAGCTGACTAAAAAGCAAGTATAAAATGCTTTTTGATCAGCTCCTTCAACTTTTTATTTATGTAAGATGTTCTGGTCGATATCGACCACTCAAAATAAACCAAGCCGTGTGACAGGCTTTTCAAAAACAGCACGAAGATACACTGGCGTACCTTTTCGAGAAAGAAATGAGTGATAAAGCAGCGCCCCTAAAACTGAAATAACCGGAGACCGCTCAAAACAGAGAGGCTCTGACTATATAACCGGTAATCCGGCAATAAGGATACCCCTAAAACAAAAGAGAGATGTTCGGAAAAACCAGAATGCAGTTCCTTGTCGTTGTTTCGATGTTCTTTATGGCCTCGTGCGACAGTATATACGAAGATTTGCCCCGTTGCGAACTTTGGTTGGAATTTACTTTCGACCACAACATGGAATATGCAGATGCATTTGATCCACAGGTTAATTCAGTGGACGTATTTGTGTTTGGTGATGACGATAAGCTACTTTTGACTAAAAGAGCCGAACCGACTGCATTGGTGGGTGGAAACCGTATGTCATTGGCTGATGAGCTTTCTTTTGGAAGCTACAAAATACTTACCGTGGGCAGTTTGTCCGATAGCCACCGGGTGGCGATTCATACCGGACAATCGCCGATTGTGGGAACTACCACTCTTCAAGAGATGGTTGCCGCTCTTTATCGTGAAGTAGACATGATAGATTTTCAATTTCCACATTTTTACTTTGCTCCGGTAGTGCAATTAGACCATTTCGGCACTAACGATGCCGTATGTCGTGTGAATCTGATGCGTTATACGAACCGGTTCAATATCGCTTTGATGCGTACCAATGGAACTGGGGATACGCGATACTCTTTTGAAATAGAAACACCGGACGATGCCGTTTATTCTTGGATGCAGGATGCGCCTATGGGAGAAGGCCCTGTTACGTACAGAGCCTACCATACTGATTGGACAAGATCCACTGATGTGGAGATGGTCTCGCGTCTGAATACCATGCGTCTGTTTAATATGGCGGGTTATCGGTTTATTATAAAAAATGAAGAAACAGGTGTCGAAGTTTGGGACTACAATCTGATGAGTTTACTGAACATCGCCCGTCCTACTCTCCGCCCTGACAATACGTCACTTCCTTTTCAGGAATACCTTGACAGGCAGAGTGATTGGAATCTGGTGTTTACTGTGACCGAAAAGCCCGAAGGAGGATTCCTCCAGATAGGGCTTGTAGTCGGTCCTTGGATATACTGGCTTCATGACATGGAAATATAAGGAATGGTGATAATGAGATGTAAACCATTGTATAGTATTATTTGTCTGTTGTTGGTAGCTTTCTTGTTTTCGTGTAGCAAAAATGCAGTTGAGTTTGATGAGCAGTTGTCCAATACCCGGGCTTTGCTTAGCATCGACTTGACACAGAATGCAGGCGAAGAACAGGTTGCTATTAAGACTGTACGGTTTGTCATATTCGGCAATGCGTCGAGTAGCATTCCGTATTTGGATGTCAATGAGTTTCACGAAGAAGCCACTCCACTCGAGACTACGGATATTAAAGCCGTTATCGAAGTGAAAGGCAACAGTGATATCATGGCAATTGTTATTGTGAACGAACCGGCCGGGCTTAAAAGCGATCTTGATAATATTGGCAGTTTATCTGATCTGAAAAATATAGAGTTTACTATTGCTCAATTACTGAACAATAGTAAAGAAGAAATTGCTTTAATGCCTATGACGGGAATAAAACAAGGTATATATGTAAAGCCCGGCGAGGCGGTTAATCCGGTAAGCATGACCGTGGAACGTGCCGTATCACGAGTGGATGTCTATCTTCAAGTCACGGATGGCGGAGCGCAGACGGGATATATTAATGGCAGTACTACAGTCACTATGCACAACCTTTCTCATGAGAGTGTTTTGGTGAATGGATTCGGAAATATGAAAGCAAATGCACTTCTGTTGGATAAGACATGGACAGCAGGTTCGAGCGATACATGGATATACTCATCTGCTGCTGATGCGAAAAACCGGAGATTGCTTTGTTCATTCTATACCTCCGAGCGTGCTTTCACCGACTCCAATAAACCTACTATCAGCATGACGAATATCCGGAAAGGTGCACGGCCTACGGATGTCATCGGAGTGACCCGGCAGGAGTTGGGACAGATTACACCTACCGGTGGTGGGCAGTCACAAGATTTTGAGGGATTTCAACGGAACAATGTATACCAGATAACGGCTAAGGTAGGTAAACTGGGCATACAAATAGTGAGAGTATCGGTGGAGCCATGGGGTGATCCGAAAAATATAGACGTGGATGTGGAACTGTAACATACTGGCTGCTGATAGGTAAAGTTTTCATTCGGAAAAAGAAAAAAGATGATAAAGTTAAGAAATGATAGTATCAAAACGATGATGATGGTAATCCTCTTTCCGGTTATTTTCTTTTCGTGCATCGAAGAGGAAATGACGTGTGAAAGGGTGCCAATGGCAGTGCATTATGTGGGCGCTGGCGGAAGTGTCGTGACCAGAGGTACGGAAATTTCTTCGGCAGACGATCTGAAAGGGACTAAATTCGGTTTGTTTGCTTCTTTGACGCCGGCTTCTCTCGTTACGGAAACATACTTCAACGCGAGTGCCACAGTAAATGATAATTTGACGGCTACGATATCGCCGGGACAGTTTTGGCCAACCGTGCAGAGCTCCATGAAATTCTTTTCGTGGTATCCTTTTGATGGCGGCAACCACCCGATTGCCAACTTCGACAATCCTGCAGAGATGGTGTTGACATATAGTGCTTCTACTGATGCTGCTGCCCACAAGGATGTGATGGCGGGTGTGACACAGACATCTCAATGGGGTGCCGGTATAAATGTACATTTCTATCATACACTGACTAAAGTCTCCTTTACATTCAAAAAGAAAGATCCGGCACCCGAAGAGTTAATAATCGAAAAGATCCAGTTCCAAGGTGTGGGAGCAGAAGGGAAACTGATCGTACCCAGCATACCGACTGCAACAACAGAGAGTGGCAAACCTGCTTTTGTCTGGAACAATATCACTACGGGGACTGTAACTTCCGATCTGGCTTCTACCCCTACGGCTCAAAAAACGGTGGGTACAGTTGCTACTCAAATAGGTGACACGTTCTTTATGTTGCCTGCCGTTACCTTTTCGGATGCTGCTAAAATGATAGTCACCACCAATCATGGTATTCGGGAATTTCTGCTTAAGGATATTGCCGAAGCTGTTGGCAGCAAACATTCCTGGCAGTCGGGCGAACACATTAACTATAATATGACAATGTCTAATGAAGAATATACGATAACCGCTACCCCCTTACCATGGGAATGGGATGAAAACTCGGTAAATGTGATTTTCGACGGGCAGTATTACCTTAAGCTTTCACAAGGCAAAGTACGGTTGGGAGCCAATGGAGCCACAGTAAATATAACTGCTGAAACAAATTATGATGCGGATCCGAATACCGGATATCCGGTAGGTGCATTACTCAATAAGACGGGGATGGCTACGTGGGCTACGGTAACGATGGGTACTCCTACACTCTCGGGGACAGTGCGTACTTATGACATTACGGTTGTAATTCCTTCATACACAGCAGTTGCTACGGAAAAACGGGAGACACAATTTTATATTGATGCAGGTAATCTACACCACAAGATACTGCTGGAACAGTGGGGTGGCACCGGGGTATGGCTCACTTCAAGTGAAACTTTGGATACCAATGATTTGGGAATCGGACTGACGAAACGGCGTGTACTTACCTTTACTTCGGGCAATCCGGGAAATTGGACTTGGGAAGTAACCGGCGTACAAGATCCTGATAAGATTCTGCTCAATTGGGATACGATGTTCGGATCAAAAGGTGGAAATGGCGGAGTAATCTATTTTTATTACAATGCCGGTACCAAGGAAGGCACAACTGCTACGCTGACAGTGAGTAATACGAATGGCGACAACCCGGATATAACGGTGACATTGACCGTTCCGCAGTGGTAAATGATAGGTTACGCTTTAAGAAAAGGAGACGAATTATGATGAAATATATATCTTTAGTACTCAATAGAAGTTTTCTTCTATACACTTTGGTAGCAGCAATTTGGCTCACCGGTTGTGTAGAAGAAGAGTATACGAATTCTCCTAAAGGGACCGGCGTCAATATCCCGTTTGCTCTAACGATTCCCGACGTAGATATCCCCTCTCCCATTTCCCGTTCAATGACGGGAGCGGCCGGAGGATACAGAGAAGACGAGATAAAGAATGTAGACGTTCTGGTGTTCGAAGAGTCGGAAAACACCCCCGGACAGTATTTGTTTATGGAATGGAAGCCCGTCAGCACTAATATTACACAAACATTGGATGGTGGTACCTCTGCGGCAGAATTTTCTGTTGCGCTTACTCCTACTTCCAGGCCCACTTACGTTGTGCTACTTGCTAACAGACCACTCGGCACTGCAGCATATGAAAATATCTTGAAAGGTTTTGTGAAAGGATCAACAACGAAAGCTGCTGCAATGGCGCAGATGATTCATAGCGGTGATCCTACGCAATGGCCGGCCGACGGACCGAATGACAACGGTAAATATCTGCCGATTCCCATGTATGGAGAGGTAAAGGTGTCGAAACTTGCATATGCTGTCTCTATACCCGATATCAATATGAAACGGATGTTGGCACGTATTGACATTGCCAATTCCGTATCGAATTTCACAGTGGAAGAAGTATATCTTGTCAATTATAATAATGCCGGATATTTGTCTCCGGTATGGGATGCGAACGGAGTGGTAGATATTGCATCAGGTGATCTTAATATTCCTGTTGCCAATGATAAGAAAGTGGGCATCGATCCTGCCAATTATCATCTTGTAGCAGGCAATACGCCCTATGTCGGCAACATCTATACTTTCGAAGCCTCTGCCGCCGTAGATGATGCCGGTGGCAATGACGGAGCTGCGAGCCGTAAAGACGCTGTGTGTCTGATTGTAGGAGGACAGCGTACCGGAGAAACGTCTACAACTTATTATCGGGTGGATTTCACCCAAACAGGAAAGACGGGAGAAGATGTAGAATACCTGCCTTTGTTGCGAAATCATAAATATATCATCAGTATTACAGAAGTGTCGGGCCCCGGTTATGATGATAAACAGAAAGCACTGGAATCTTATACGGTAATGTCCAATCTTAAGATGAGACTGATCACCTATGACCGTGATAAGATAAAAGACGTGGTATACGACGGGCAGTATATGCTCGGAGTGAGTGAATCTGATGTACAACTGACTCAATACCAGATTGATAAATATGTGATAGATGTTTTTACCGATGTTCCTTCGGGATGGAAAGCTACCGTCGCTTCTGATGGCGATTGGCTTAAATTTAATGGTGGTGGGAATACCAGTACCGATGTCATTACAACGACAGGTGGAGCGAATGGCGATACCAGTTTTGCACTGCGTATACCCTATTGGTATCATGGAATAACCGGAGATGCGCGCACGGCCACTATTACGTTGCAGGCAGGGAGACTGACTCATGTTATCACTTTGACACAGACAATGATAGAGCCGGGAGTAATTCGTTTTGTAGACGGCTACGGGAATGAAATAGTGGATGGATATGTTTTTCCACTCAGGAGTGACAACCCCAATAATCCGGAAGAAGCTCTTGAACCGCAGGTTTTGTACGCCGTGTTCTCTACGCCTAAGATTGCCGTACGTCGTGGGGGTGGCACTATTTTTTATCCTAACGGAGGTTTAATCCCGGCTTTGAATACCTCGACTTCCCAGTTTTTTGTAGACAGGGTACAAGCATTCAGTATCCAGCCGGATCCGTTGAGGGCCGGTGATGGAGGAAATCTGTATTGGCGTACGGATGCATTGAATTTTGACCTGTATGATGAAGCAGACAAATACCTCGGTAACAGACCTTTGCCAATTATCCAGCAGGAACGGACTTTTTCATTCCGTTTTCTTGCAAATACGGCAACCCGTACATTTGACGTTGATTTGGGTGCAGAACAATATCTGCAGTTATTTGTGAATCATAATTGGAAGATTGCAGGTATAGAAGAAGTGAGTGGAACTGAATTGATACGTTCTACTGCTGATACAAATGACAATGATATATTTGTAGGTAGAAGTAATGCAGATTCTAAGATGTATCAGTCATCCGTTGTCGGTTCGGATGAAGATGACGGCAAAGGAAATGCTGTGAATGGCCGTGGATACGACTTTAGATTAAAGATTATCCCCGGAAAATGGGCAGAGGGAAAAACAGGAATGATCAAGATTGATTTCGATAACGTATTCTATGCAGGATCGGGTGTTTTAAGTAAGTATCCGTTCCGTCTCATTATGTACCTGAATATGGTGAGCAGGAAATTGTCTTATACGGATGCTTCTTCACAACCTCAATTTTATCTTTATCCGCTTCGGTTTGAGGAACGGAAGTCGTCTGAAACTAATAAAGGACTTCAGTTGAGTGCCGCCAATGCGGCCGCTACGTGCGCAGAGGTTGGTGATGGATGGCGGTTGCCTAATGCCAATGAGTTGATATTATCGTATATTTATCGCGATGTCTTAGGAGGAGTTGCTGCCGGTGAGGACAGCTATACGAGTCAAAATATAGAAGGATGGTATATCAGTGAAACTCCGGCGAGTTACGATTACTATTGGTCTGCATCGACTTATTCAGATGGTTCGGGTTTTCCTTTAAATTTAGCAAGTGCTGCTTCTGGGAAAAAGAGCACCGGTGATAAGGCTAATTTTCGTTGTGTTCGAAACGGACCTGCCAGTGGAACGAAGTATCCTTATCTGAGTGGAAAAACAATTATATCTCGTGATGCGGCAGGGGGAGTTCAGTCTTCAGTATTGTTAGGCTCAGAAAGTCCGTCGCAAAGTAATAAAGTTGCCCCTAAATTGGAAGTAGATCTTACCAGTAGTGTTGGTAATTGGACGACGGCTAATAGCGTTTGTACAGCAAAAGGCTGGCGTCTGCCCACTCAACGGGAAATGTTGCTCATTCTCAGTATGGGCGGTGGAACGATTCCTCTTACACAAGGGACGGGGTTTACTAATAAGACAACTTGGTCGAGTGGATTTCAGGCAATTACTGGATTTCATTGGACGCAAACTCTCCACAGTGGTAGTAATTATTATGCAATTAATCCCAGTAATGGTGCTAATGGATATGAACAAAACGCTTGGGATGTAGCAACGGGTCCGGACTGGATGAATTATAGATGTGTCAGAACAGTGAACTGACCTAAGGTTGTGCAAATGTGTTACGTAAATCCTGTTTTATAGTGATTTTAAATCTCAACTGAGCCGACCTTAATGTTGTGTAATCATAAAAAATAAAACCGCAAGAGCTTTATAATTAGCTGTTTGCGGTTTTATTTCGTGATTCCGAAGCGATTCGATTTTTGAAATATAAAAAAATAATATTCTAACTAATACAACTGATAATCAGCATGAAATAATAAATTAGTGTTGCATATCATTTTATTTAGTTGTGCAATATTGCAGATATGTTGTGCAATATTAGTATATTTGCACAACCGATAATTGCAAATATATGACCACTGTAAAAGCCTTTATTAGAACTGAAAAAAAGACAAAGAAGTAAACGTAAGATTCCGTTTGTCCGATGGGCGCAATGTACAATTGTTCCATAAATCCGAAATAATGGTATTACCAAATATTTGGGACGCAAAGAACGAACAATACAAAGCAAAAAGTGTCATTAAATTAGAGGAAAGAACTCAATTCAATGCTTCCATCAATGAAAGAAAGAATCTTGTCCTGTCACTATATGGGGGAAATAAAGAATTAACAAGTGAGAAGTTAGAGGAACTAATTGATAAACATCTCCATCCAGAAAAGTATAATATCACGCACGAAAAAGAATCACTATGCGAAATGTTCCAGCGTTATGTTAATGGTTGGTTAGATACTGGCGTTATAGGTGCTGGCAGAAAGAAGCACTATGATGTAATTATCCGGGAACTAACACGATTCTTTATCATTAATGGCATTGATGGTTGTTCAGTGGAAGATTTTAATAAAGATACTATTCTTAAATTTCGTGAGTTCCTGCGCACTGAATATAAATTAGTGGATAAATATCCGGGGTTATATGTGGACATGAACAGCAGAAATAGACCATCAAAAAAGAGAAGTCAAAATACAATAGCTGAAAAACTCCTATTACTTCAAGCATTCATGGTAGAGCTTGAGAGTAATGATATTATCCCTGTGTCTCCATTTCGCAAAATTGGAAAGGAGAAAGAGGCCATAATGAAGCAGCAATACGATGAACCGATTTTCCTGACTAAAGCAGAATTTAATGCAGTCTTGACTAAAGATTGTCCGGAATCATTGCAACGAGTAAAAGACTTATTTATAGTGCAATGCTGTTTCGGATGTCGTGTTGGAGACTTTAGACGGTTTACTTTTGATAATATTGGCATTGAAGAAGGAATACCTTACATTCATTACTTACCTCAAAAAACACACAAGGATGGACTTATACGTACTGAGATAAAAACTCCTATTATTCGCATTGCTTATGATATTATTATGAAATATAAAGGTGAACTGTCAGACAGTGCTTTGCTACCCTATTACCCTGATGGTAATGGTGAGACTGGGTACAATTATCAGATAAAAAAGCTACTTGAATACTGTGAGATAAGCCGGAAAGTAGCAATGTTCAGTACGGCATTGGGAACTAACGAATATAAATCTATCTATGAAGTCGCAAGCAGCAAACTCGCTCGCAAAACTCATGTTGATTTGATGAACAAGGTGCAAGTTAATAAATATGCTGCTGGGCTTCATGCTAAAAATAGCGGTGCAGTAGAAAGGTACACCAATATGGGTATTAAAGAACGCTTTATACTCATGTGTGCAGCTTTTGGATGTGAAGAATATAGAGTTGATTCAGAACTCAAAATAGAGAAATAAAATATTATAAAAAAGAACTTGTAAATATGAATGATATAGAGGTAGATTTGTTTTATTATAGGGATTTATTACAAAGAGAAAGAGAAAAACCATTGCATGATATACAATCATATTTCAATTTAATAACATCAGGGACTACGTTCAGTTTTGCAAGACTATCAAACAACGATAAAACAGCAGCTTTATTGAATGAATTAAAGAGGTATGGTTTTGTTGCCAATGATACTAACTTAGCATATTTTAGAGTTCTATTCGGTATACCTCTGTATAAAGAAGATGTGCCATATAAACCAATAATGTGGAAGAAGAACGGACAGCTATTAAGATATTTCATACAATATCTATTTTCAAGCGAAATGATGTGGTTTTACGCTAAAATATTAGTTCCATTGATGTTCGTAAATAAGCGTTATACTCCCATAAATTTAGCCCAATCGGATATAAAACGATTGGAAAATAGTTCAGATTATTGCAGGTTAAAAGCCATATTAGAGAACTTTAACACATGAATGCGTGTCTACTTGTGCGAATATATTTGTACAAGTACCGCAAAAGTACAAATATATTCGCAGATTTGGGCACGCAAAACATCGTTGCAATACGTTGCACACAAAACACATACGTCATAATTTTGCTTACGTCAAACAACCGATAGCAGTAGCTACCTATCGGGGAAAGACGAATTTCAAAAGCAAAATTATGAGTTTAAACGAAATCATTCAAAGTGGTACAAATGTATCAATAACGATTGGTGCAAATGACCTATTGCAATTTGCGAATCATCTAATTCGTACTACTAAAGAAGAATTAGAAAACACTATTCTTGCCAAGAAAAAAGAAACCTATATCACTCCAGATGAAGCAAGTAAGCAGTTACATGTTGGCCGCTCGACCTTATGGAGATGGAGTAAAACCGGCTATCTGACACCCGTAGAGGTCGGAGGTAAACGACTGTACAAACAGTCTGATATTGACATTATACTCAGCAAATAAGAAAGGAGTTGCCCTATGAAAAATCAACAGAACAACTCCAAATATCTTGGGCACGATTATAGAGACAAAGGTACTGATTCCGCACGACTTATCCAATCAGTCAGAAAGTTATTTTTATCCGGTGGCAAGTTTACCGCTAAGGAACTCAATTCTTTGGCAGGGACAAATGATGCCCGAAAGCTTATCTCCGTTCTTCGTAATAATGAAGGTTGGAACATAGTAGATTACCGTTTACCTAATGGCTGTAAGCTTTATTGGTTGGCTGGGAAAGGAGGTTATAATGAGTGAGGCTATAAAACAGATTGTGAGCGAATTTGAAAAACCTGTTAGTGAAATTCCATCCGATATCATGGCTGCAATCAAAAATAGCCGTTTGGACTTATCACAGAATATCCCTGACCCTCAAATGCTTGTATCAAAAGGAGATTTGCCCGTATGTACACGAGGAAACTTTTCGTTTGTTATTGGTCTACCGGGTGCAAGAAAGAGTTTTCTTTGTTCGGGTATTGCCGGTTCATTTTTAAATGAAGATGGTTGTATGGGGTTGGATAATCCCAACGGGAGCGGAAAACTACTTTGGATTGATACAGAACAAGCGGCGGGACACGTTGCTAAGATTGGCAGGAGACTACACCGCATTGCCGGGCTTGCGACCAACATCAACTCGGAGAATATTATCATTCACATGTTAAGGGAATTTCAACCGCCAATGAGACATAAGATTTTTGATGCGTGCATGAAAGTATATCATCCCGATTTTGTAGTTCTCGATGGAGTGAGTGACCTTATAGCCGACCCGAACAGTTCCGAACAATCCACATCGGTGATTAATGATTTGATGGCACTAACCAAAGAATACGATTGCCATATTCTGACCGTCATTCACGCTAATGTTGGTAGTGAGAAAGCCCGGGGACATCTCGGGGCGGAAGCTCTACGAAAGTGTGAAACGGCAATCTTTGCAGAGGCAGACGGAGATGTAACCGTATGTAAATGGGCGAAAACAAGGGATATGCGACCACCTGAATTTGCTTTTGCTATTGCGGAAGGGTTGCCGATAGCAACCGAATATGTTGGCAAACAATCCAAGACGGATAAGTTAAAGCAGGTTATCACCGATGCTATGCCTAAACTCCCCAATACGATTTCCTATACGGATTTGTGCGGCAAGATAATGGAGATAGCTAATATCAAAATTGATGCTGCCAAAAAGAGGGTGTCTGCCGCTACTGAAAAGAATCTGATTATCAAAAATGAGGTAGGCATGTATCACCTCCCAACGACAGATAATAGACCTTCGGAGTTACCTTTTTAGGTAGTGTAATATACGGAGGTGTACGGGGCTATCTATATATATAGCCCCATACACTTACACCAAATACACCGTATATCCACTGAATTTACACCAAATATACACCTGTTTTATAGTGTATTTTATACTTACTGAAAAAATGGGTGATTTACACTAACTTTTTGATATATGAACGAATCTAAATATCATCTTCAAAGATACGCCGGAATGAGTACCCGGCACACATGCCCTCAATGTGGACACAAGAAAGAGTTCACTCTTTATGTTGATGAAAGAAATGTTCCTATTGATGAATCGTGCGGACGTTGCAATCGTGAACGTTGTGGCTATCACCTGACACCTTCGGAATATTTCAAGACACACCCGGAGAATGACCGGGCCGACTTCGCAACTTGGAAACAACCAGAACCTATAAAAGTGATTCCTGTATCTTACTTGCCATCCTCATTATTGGCAACTGATACTCACCGGGCCAAGAACAATCTATTCCGGTTCATGGCTAAAGAGTTCGGTAATGCTGAGGCAAACCGTGTCTTTGATGCTTATCGTGTAGGAACATCCCGGCACTGGAGAAATAACGATGGGTTAGCAACTACCTTTCCCCAGATTGATGATAAAGGCCGGCTGTGTCAATTGAAAGTAATGGCGTATAATCCTTTCACCGGAAAACGAATGAAGAAACAGGATCAAGCGGAGTTATGGAGCGACAAGGCTCAAAAGTACATTTCCGATACCCGACCGATGGATAAGATTTGGTTTGCCGGAAAAACGCTTCTTGGAAACTATGAAGCCAACCTGCAGCAAACTTTCTTTGGTTGCCATTTGGTTAAAAAGGCTTCTCGTGTGGGAATTGTCGAAAGTGAAAAATCAGCCCTTATATGCTTTGTTTTGATGCCTGAAATAACTTGGATAGCAACAGGTGGATGTAATGGGTGTAAATGGACAGAAACAAGCGTTAATCAACCGTTATCCGGTAAAAGAGTAGTCTTATACCCTGATGCCGGGATGTTGGCAAAATGGGAAGAAAAAGCAGTAATCTTACGAAGTAATGGCATAGATGTAACCGTAAGTCGGGCGTGTGAAGGTTTACCGGACAACTGGGATGTCGCCGATGTACTTCTTAGAGAACGTCACGCAAAAAGAGGAATGACAGTAGGCGAAGTTCTCGCTTATGCAACTGAAATAGGAGTTATTAACCAAATTCACGTAAACGTATGAAATTAAGAGAATATCAAAACAATATAGCCACACAAGCCGCCTATAAACTGGTGGCATTCGGCTGCTGTTACCTGTCAATGGAATGCCGGACGGGAAAGACTATCACGGCATTGTCTACCGCTGATAACTTCGATGCTGAGAGTGTATTATTCATCACCAAGTTAAAGGCTATACCAAGTATTAAAACTGATTATGAAGCATTGAAACCGTCTTTCAAGTTGGATGTTGTCAACTATGAAAGTTGCCATAAAGCAAAAGGAAAGTACGACCTTGTGATTATTGATGAGGCTCACTCGCTGGGTGCATACCCCAAACCAAGCAAACGAACTCAGGAAATAAAATCCATTTGCGAAGGGTTGCCCGTCTTGTATTTGTCCGGCACACCATCACCAGAAAGTTACAGCCAATTATATCACCAATTCTGGGTATGTTCATCCTCTCCGTGGAAAGAGTACAAGACTTTCTACAAGTGGGCAAAGGTCTATGTGAACGTGAAGCAGAAGAAAGTGAACGGTTATTTCATCAACGACTACAGCCATGCGGACAAAGCGAAGATAGACCGGGACACAAAAGACTTGTTCATCGGCTACTCACAGGAACAAGCCGGATTTGAGGTGAACATAAACGAGCATATGTTATCAGTACCAATGAATGAATGTACCGGGAAGTATATTTCTTCTTTGCGAGACAACTTGATGGTAGAAATAGATGGAAATGCCATTTTAGGCGACACTCCGGCTAAGTTACTCACCAAACTACATCAGTTATCATCCGGTACGGTAATTGCTGAAAACGGGCTTCATTTGACGTTTGACAAAAGCAAAGCTGAATTTGTCTGTAAGCAGTTCGCAGGGAAAAAGGTTGCACTTTTCTATGTGTACCAATCGGAAGCGGAGTTATTGCAGTCTGTTTTCCAGAACTGGACGGATAGCCCGGAAGTGTTTCAATTATCAACGGATAAGGTTTTTATCTCACAGGTTCGCCGGGCACGTGAAGGAGTTCGACTTGATACAGCCGATGCTTTGATATTCTTCAATCTGGAGTTCAGTTTCCTGTCATACGAGCAGGGACGAAACAGGCTTGTATCGAAAGAACGTACTGCACCGGCAGAGGTTTACTTCCTTTGCTCTGACTGTGGTATTGAAAGCAAGATATTGGATGCGGTACACGGAAAGCAGGACTTTACCCTTTCATGGTTCAATAAGAAAGCGAGATAGTCATGGCAGAACTGGAAAGTAAAATACAAGCTCGTATCATAAAGCGACTGGAGGCGCAAGGCTATTACGTAGTAAAGCTGATTCTCACGAATAAAAACGGGATTCCTGATTTATTGGTACTGAAGGATGGTAAAGCCTTCTTCGTGGAAGTCAAGCGGCCGGGTGAAAAGCCTCGACCATTACAAGAATACCGGATGAATGAGTTAAGAGAGTTAGGTTTTATATGTGAAGTGTGGAAAGAATAGATTTAAGCCACTTTTTCATGCGAGGTAATAGATGCTCGTCTTTGTGGAGAAAGTGGCTAAAATCTCAAACAAGATAAGAGTACAGCGATATTTTAGAGTAAAAACAATATTAATTTTTAAAAGAACAGAATTATGAAACAAAAAACAGTATTTGGAACAGGGAAACATCAAATTGAAGTAGGTTATGTAGACAAAAGTAGTATTCAAGGTACGGTAGACGAACACGTGTATCTTATGCTCTCCGAACATGGGAGTATCCGAGTAGAAAACAACGAGGTGTTATCAATTGACATGACTAAGGAGGATACTATTGATTTCGCCATTCAACTTTTGAAAATGGCAAGTGGGCCAGTCCCGGAAGGAGGGATTACCCTTGATACCTTTAACAGCAGTTTGGAAATAACAGTTCATCATGCACAAAATCCAGACCATACACTTACCGAAGAGGCTATTATCTGTATTGATGGAATAGATCCGGATACAGATTTTCAACATGAAGATGGTGGAACGTTGAGTGCATGTGTGGCCAACTATTCAATCAAAGAACTGATACCAATATTAGCCAAGATTGTATAACACAATTCCGGGTAGGTCTGCTTCGGATGATCTACCCGGTTTTCTAAATTCAACTAAAGTAGTAAAATATGGGTAGAAAGAAAGGTGACGGAAAAGGGAGGCTGGGCGGTAGAACCAAAGGAACGCCCAACAGAATTTCGGGTACGGTAAAAGAGTGGATTCAAAAAGTTATTGACGACAACCGCCAAAAGTTCGAGGACGATTTAGATGATTTAGAACCGGGTGAACGTGTTCGGGTTATATCAAACCTTTTGCAGTACGTCACGCCAAAGATGCAATCTGTAAGCCCGGAAGAACTATTGGAGGCTGAATATCAAAAGCTAACTGAATTGCTGGACGCTGCACCGGATGAAGTAGTAAACGAGATTGTAGAACGAATTAAAAGGCTAACCAATGACAGAAGAAGAGAGACAACAAAAGATTGATACCATATTAGGCGCAATCAAGGGACAAGTAGATTACCCGGACATTCCTATAGAATTGTGGATAGATGCGCAGAACGGCCAACCGGGTGAGCCTGCATTTGAGAAATGGTTGCAGATATGCACACAATATGTAGATGCTTACTATAAGGAAACAGGAAAACGTGATACGGATTCCTCGTTTGCTGAATACGTGAGAAAATACGGGAGGCATGAGTATGAAAGATAAGGTTAAAGAGTTATTAGCCCATATCAAGGGCGTTAAGCCGTCTTACTTCATACAGTACACCGTTGAGGATGGCGAGATAGTGATACTCGAAGCTCGTAAGACATTTCCGGTTGATGGCAAGGAACATCCTAATATGATTTGGGGCGATGCAATGGCAGAACTCCGACCGGAGAGGGAAGTTATAGCCAAGTATGAAAAAGACGGTGTAAACGAAGAAAAAGCGGCTCTATGGCGTAAATATTGGGAAACAGATAAAGATAGTAATATTGAATAATATTTAAGAATATGCTTAGAACATTTATTATCGGTGGACGTGTCTATGAGATGCAGTCGCCAAGCGTGAATAACATTATCAAAGCCAATGAAATACTTGGAGAATTGGCAAGTAATAACCTTGAAGATGCGTTCAGCAAGAAAGGTGAATGTACGCTTTCAAAAGGATTGTCCGCTCTTTGTGGAGAGAAACTTTCGTTTACCAAAGGCAGTAAGGAAGAACTCATAGAAGTATTGGTAACACTCTATGGAGACATTTTTTCCTCTTTGAAGAAATTGCAAACAATGTCCGAAAATCTTTCTATCTTAACCGCCAAACCCAAATGAAGATAGATAAAGACTTATCCGGTTTTGACGAGGTGGATAAATGGGAGGACGAACTTTGGGATACCGTTGCCGATGTCGGACTCGATGCGGTGCGGTTCGCCAAAGAAAACGGAGAATATAAAAACCATACGCATAACCTTCGGAACGCTCCGGGTTATGCGGTGGTTAAAGATGGGGAAATTATAAAGATGGAAGTTCCGGCAGACGGAAATCATGCGGAAGCCAGAAAAGAAACTGAGGATTTCATCAACAATGGAGAAAAGCCACAGAACGGGTTGATATTGGCTGATGGAATGCCTTATGCTTCATTCGTGGAATCTAAGGGGTTTGATGTTTTGAGTGGTGCCGCTCAACACGCTGGTAGGGAATTAGAAACGAAATTAGGTAATTGATTGTTATGGCAGGATTAAAATTTACATTTGAAGCGGACGTGCAGAAACTTGTACAGACCCGCAAAGAGATAGGGAAATTGAGGAAGGAGATAGAAAAGATGCCCTCTGATTCCCCACAGATAAAAGTATTACAAAATCGGCTTGAAAAGTTGAAAGAAGAATATTCCAAATTGGAATCCATTCTTTCCAAAGTGCAGTTGATGGCAAAAGAAGCAGCAAAAGCTGACGACCTTATCACGCAGACCAAAAAACAAACGGAGGAAACCGGGAAAGCTACGGACAACTTCAAAGCGGAAGCCGATTCTTTGGCAGAACTTGAAAAACAGTCGAAGAAATTAACGAAAGAGTGGTTAGCCATGTCCGAGGCTCAAAGGAAATCTTCCACCGGGCAGGGAAAGGCGAACGAGATTGCAACCATCAATGCCCAAAGAAAGATAGAACTTGACGGGTTGAGAGCCTTGCAAAAGGAGTATGTAAACACGAAAAAGGTACAGGACTTGCAGGAAGGCTCTATAAAGGCTCTAAGAGCACAACTGAGCAATCTTAACGCCTTGTACGATTCTTTGGGGAGAAGCCAGCGTAACGGGGCTTACGGCAAAGAACTGATAGCAAGTATTCAGGCTGTCACAAAGGAACTTTCCGAAGCGGAGCAGGCCTCTATGAGATTCCAAAGGAATGTTGGCAACTATGCTTCCGGCTGGAATGGCCTAAGTATGCAGGTGCAGCAGGTGGCAAGGGAACTGCCATCTTTGGCTGTTGGTGCGAATACTTTCTTTTTAGCGATAAGCAACAACTTACCCATGCTGGCCGATGAACTGAAACGTGCAAGAACTGAATATAAAAACCTCATAGCGGAAGGAAAGAACGCTACTCCGGTATGGAAACAGCTTGTTTCTTCCTTGTTTTCGTGGCAGACAGCTTTAGTTGCCGGAGTGACGGTACTTTCTCTTTATGGAAAAGAAATCATATCCTGGGTAGGCTCTTTATTTACTGCCAAGAAAGCATTGTCAGAAACTTATCAATCACTGGAAGATTATCAGAAGAAAGTAGGTGAAACTTCCGGTACTGTCATATCCACGCTGGAACGCTTATCGCAAGGATGGAAGCGATTAGGCGGTGATATTGATGCACAGAAGAAATTCATCTTAGAAAACAAGAATGCCATTGACAGCATGGGCGTTTCTGTAAACGATGCAGCAGAAGCGGAAAGGCTTTTCAATACAGACAAAGACACTTTCATCATGGGACTTTTGCAACGAGCCAAAGCTGCGGCCACGATGGAACTTGCAGCGGAAGAATACAAGAAAGCTGTACAAAAGATGATGGAAGCGGATGCCATGCCGGATAAGAAAACATACAAGCATTATACAGGAACATTATTTCATGGTAGATGGGAAACAAGAAGCTATGACAACCCGGAAAAAAAGAAAGCACAGGAACAGGCAGATGATTTCATAAAGTCCGGTACTGAACTCGTGATGAAATATGCCCAATTCTCCGAGGAGGAACGGAAGATTTTGGAATCTATGGGAGCAAAGACCACTAAAACAATGATAGATGGCTCTATTGAAGCTATAGAAGCTGTCATAAGCCTTAAACAGCAATCCTTGAAGAAAGTCACTAACCCAAAGGATTATAAGCGAATAGAGGCTGAAATAAAGGCGGAACAAGCCAAGTTAAAAGCGATTACAGGCGAAAAGGATAAGATTGCCACCTCTAACTATATTGATTCCTATGCGCAATCCAAAGAGATAGAAAAAGCCTCTCAGGAAATCAAAGATATTATTACTAAATCCGAAATCAGTATCAGGCAAAAGCAAATAGACCTGATGGCAGACGGTTCGGAAAAGCAACTTGCGCAAATACGACTGGATTATGACAAGAGATATAATGAAATCCAAAAGGAAGAACGGGAGCTTTTACAAAAGTTGCAGGATGAGGAGCGCAAGCAATGGGAGAAAGAAAACCCGGACTTCAAAAAGAAGAACTTGCAGTTTACCACTTCGATAACTTCCTTATCACCCGAAGATAGGGCACGATTTGACAAGGAATACTCCTTAGCCTATCAAAAGCAGGAAAAGGACACCCAAACACTACTTAATAACCTGCTTGCCAAATACCGAGACTATGATGCACAGAGAACGGAGGTAGAACGGCAGGGGAATGAGGATATAGCGGCTTTGCAAGCACAGCGCACGGATGCCAATGCGGAAGAGATAGACCGTGCTATAAATGTGGCCAAGGACAAAATGAAAGAAGGCATTCAACAAGTCAATGATGCGCAGGCGGCAGCGGCCACCAAGGATAATAGTTTCTTTAAATTGTTATTTGGTGATGTTTCTTCTATGTCCTTCGGTACGCTTCAAAACCTCATTGATCAGGCTAAACAACTCAAAGAATACCTTTCCGGCAATGGTGACTCAAAAGGTATCACCTTCATTTCAAAAGATCAGCTTGAAGCTATAGAGAAAAGTCCGGCTGAATTGGATAAGCTAAAAAAGGCTCTTGATAAATTGTTGGGAAGTTCCAGTGAGGGAAGCGGCAATAAATGGGAAAGTATCTTTGACACATTCAAAAAGGGATTCGCAGGGCTTCAAGGAGCTAAAGGTTTCAAGGAAATATCCGGCGCGATAGGAACAATAAGCGGTGCGGCAGAGAATGCAGCCGGAGAACTGGCCGATATGTTCGACCAAATGGGGAATACCGAAGTAGCGGATGCCCTAAACGGAATACAACAGGTGATGGGTGCAGTCTCCAACATCGGACAAGGATTTGCCAAAGGAGGTCTTATCGGTGGCATAGGCGCAGCGATTGGCGAAGCGGCAAATTTCATTGGCCAAGCTTTTGCAGCCAACGCCCGGCACAAAGCGGCTTTAAGGGCGATTATGAACGAGACCATAGCCCAACAAAGAGAATACAATCTTCTTTTGATGCAGCAGAATTTGGAATACGAGAAAGCTACTACGATATTCGGAACGGATGCCTACGGAAAGGCGGCAAATGCCGTTAAGGTGATGAAAGAAACCGTAGCAGACTTAAAAGAGGAATTGACCGGAACAACAGATCAGAAGCAAAGCCAATCTAAAGACGCTTTATTTAAAAAGTTCTTCGGTGTTTCCAACCCACAAGCGGAACTCAAAAAGGCGTATGCCGGACTTGCCAACATTGAGATAAAAACCGGACACAAGAAAACCGGACTGTTCGGCTGGGGAAAAGGGAAAGACATCTATTCTTCTATCCTTGACGTGTACCCTCAGTTAGTGGATGCCAATGGCAAGTTTGATAAGAGTTTGGCAGAAACTATAATAAACATCCGTGAAATGTCAGATGAAAGTAAATCCGCCTTGCAGAACATGATAGATTTAGCACAACAAGCGGAAGAAGCTTATAATCATCTCAACGATTATTTTACTGATATTTTCGGTGAGTTGGGCGGTATAATGACGGATGCGCTCGTAGATGCTTTCTCCAATGATACGGATGCGGCACAAGCATTCACGGATTCAGTCTCTGATATGCTGGAGAAGTTGGCGAAACAGATGGTTTACTTTGCCACCCTTGCCCCCTTGCTGGAGAAAGCGCAAAATAAGATGATGGACGTGATGCAGAATACCGGGTTGTCCGATGAACAGAAGTTCGACAAGTGGACGGGGATTCTCAATAATCTTGTAGGGGATGCGATAAACCAACAGGAACTGGCCAATAGATTATTGGAAGAATACCAGCAGACAGCCAAAGAGCAGGGGTTTGACATATTTAAGCCGGAAGGTTCTTCGCAATCTTCCACATCAAAGGGTTTCCAAACCATGTCGCAAGATACAGGCGAAGAACTGAACGGGAGGTTTACAGCTTTACAAATTGCCGGGGAGGAAATAAAGAATCAAAGCATCATGCAAACAGATTTACTTTCAATGATTAATGAAAAAATGCCACTGATAACAGGAGAAACAAGCCCGACCGTTAATTTGCCGGACATTGCAGGGCAAGCAAAAGAAGTGGCATCCAATAGCCACCAATCGGTAAATATTGTATTCCCTGACGCAAAGCTGGATTCCTTAACAAAGGAAGTTTCCGAGTTAAAAATGATAGTGGACGATATGAGGGACTTGCAAGCGAGTGGAAATCTCGAAAGGATGGTAATCAGTGAAGACGTCAGGAAAATGGCAAAGAACAGCCCGAAAATACTTGCCAATACGGACGATATGAAGCGGAGTCTAAGATAGCCATAGGTCAAAATGACCATTGGTGAAAATCAATTAGTTATAAAAGACCTTGTATCAATTGGGATATAAGGCTTTTATGAATATAGCAAAATAGTTATATTTTTATTTGGTAGGGTTATAGCAAGTAATGATGCGTATGCGTGAAATCAAGCGAAAAACAAGCGTTGTTTCAAGATTATTCTACGGGTCATACGCGCGGAAAAACGGTTAGAAAATGCCGAATTTGCCGATGCTATAAAAAAAGACAAGGAACGGCTGAAAACGAGCTGAAGTGGATTACTTTGGAGTACGCGCGTATGACTTCGGAAAATACTTCTTGATATGCTGTAGCCTGTTCTGCTTTTCAATGGAGCAGCATTTGCCCCTTTTCTAAATATAGCAAAATAGTTATGTTTTTATTTGGTGGTTTATAGCAAAAACGCTATATTTGCACTGTCTTAATAAATAAACGGTCTTTTACATTATGAAGTACAATCAATTTTTTGCGGAACTTACCGCAGCAGGTTGTTACGTTCTTAGGCATGGGGCTAACCACGATATTTGGTACAGTCCTAAGACGGGAAACAAGTTCGCTTTGTCAAGGCATGGCAAACAAGAAGTACCTACCGGAATGGAACGTAAAGCAAGAAAGGTTCTTTTGGGGGAGTAATCCCCCTACCTTTTGCGCTTCATGGTGGAAAGATTGTTTTTGTTGAGGCAATGGGGTACGGTAATAGTGCCGTACTCCTATTTTAAAAGAACTGGATATGAAAGTAACTGTTATCATGGAAAAGGCGAGCGATGGGTATTACTCATGCTTTGCCGAGGAAGATTTACCCGGCTTTGGTTTGGCTGGATATGGAAACACGGCAGAAGCCGCCAAAAAGGATATGATGGAAGCGTATGAGGAAATAAAGGAGATGCAGGCAGAAGAAGGCAAGGAGGTGCCGGAACTGGAGTTTACCTACAAGTATGACATGCAATCCTTTTTCAACTATTTCTCATTTCTGAATGTTACTAAGGTTGCGGAGTTGGCAGGTATCAACGCTTCATTGATGAGGCAATACACTTCCGGTGTGACAGCAGCCGGACAAAAGCAATACGATAAGATAAGGGTAGCGGTGGAACGTATATCTAAAGAACTTTCCGCAGCTACTTTCTAAAAATAGTGTACCGCTGTGAAGCGTGACCGTTTAATTAAGACAATGAAAAGCCCGTTCCGGTGATTATTGGGACGGGCTTTATAATTATTTCATCTGTTCAGCCTATAGATTTCACCAATTATCGACATTGGTAACACCTTTTAGAATTGCATCTTTCAACTTTAATATAACGATTTGCGACCAAATATGGCTATTAACAAAAGCTTGTGCAGTCGTTTTTTTGAAAGAACCTTCTTTGAATGGATAACATTCATTGGGTTGCCATTTATAAAGCGTATCGCCTATAGGTAATTCATATTCTTGTATAGTAGTTGTTATTCGGAACTTATTATCTTTTATGTCAACACGTATAATTATCCATGAATTTACTATTTGCCCATCCATAAAATTTCTTGCAATTTCTGGAATATACCCTTTCCCAATTACTGATCCTGCATCTTTATCGTTTAACTGTATTACAGACTTACCATCATTAAAGGAATGAATAAACCAATTATTTATTTCAACATAAATTTCATTTTTGGATTTAGATACCGAATCTATCACAATAGACCTTGTTATGGCATTATTTTTATCAAGGCTATACAATTCTTTCAACTTTAAAGCTGATTGCACGTAATCTATTTTGTTCTTTTTGAAAATAAGTTCCTTTCCTTGATACTTTTTAAATTCTGTATCTGTTATTATTTGCCCTTTAGCTGATAATCCAAAGGCTATTAAAAGCAAGAATATAATTTTTCGCATGATAACTTTTTCAAGTTTAGTAATGCACAAACGTACAAAAGCAAATTGCAAAAAGCAAATTTATAATGCTATTTCTACTTTAGTCTATTCTACTTTGATATTGATATTCTTTCCACAATGCGGACAAGTGAGAGAAAGACCGTCTTTCTTACCTACAATTTCATCTTTTGATACTAACAACTCCCATATTTCTACACCTAAAGCGTCGGCAATCTTTTCCAACGTAGTGTATGATGGTTTTCCAGCTACAATCTGAGCAAGCCCCACAGTACTCATACCCAACTTTTCGGCAAACTCTTTTTGGGTATAACCTTTTTCTTTTATTACTTCTTTTATCCTCATAAGTATATCCTTTAATATTTGTAGTGCAAATATAAGTGAATAGTTTGTTTG
>OKTT01000071.1_pt1 | contig 66829 bp, 60 predicted proteins | sample 1606121 | NCBI WGS metagenome assembly OKTT01 (sample SAMEA3879516, study PRJEB24766) | human gut metagenome | biome: human-associated habitat; feature: feces | place: USA | collected 1985/1987
GCTTGGCCATCAGACCGCGCATACCCGAAAGCTGACGGATCTGCTCCTTCGAACCACGGGCTCCGGAGTCCAGCATCATATAGACCGGGTTGAAACCGTCGTCATCCTTGATCAGGGTGTCGATCACCGTCTTGGTGAGTTTCGTATTGATATTGGTCCAGATGTCGATGATCTGGTTGTAGCGTTCGTTGTTGGTGATAAGACCCATGTTATAGGATTCGATCACCTCGTCGGCACGCTCGTATCCCTCCTGGACCAATTTCTCCTTCTCCTCGGGAATGATAACGGCATCGAGGTTGAACGACAGACCGCCCTGGAAGGCCATCTGGTACCCCATCGCCTTGATATCGTCGAGGAATGCAGCCACCTTGTCGGCACCCGCCTTCTTCATCACCACGGCGATAATGTCGCGCAGCGAACGCTTAGTAAGCACCTCATTGATATAACCGACCTCTTCGGGCACCACCTGGTTGAACAGGATGCGGCCGATAGTCGTTTCCTTCAGTACCCGCACCTTGTTGCCGTTCTCGTCCACGTCGCTGACCATACATTTCACCTGCGCATGCAGATCGGCCCGCTTCTCGTTGTAAGCGATGATCGCCTCCTCGGGACCATAGAAAGTAAGGCCTTCGCCTTTGACGCCCTTGCGGGGCTTGGTGATATAGTACAGACCGAGAACCATGTCCTGCGAAGGCACGGTGATAGGAGCGCCGTTCGCGGGGTTCAGGACGTTGTGCGAACCGAGCATGAGCAGCTGGGCCTCCAGAATGGCGGCATTGCCCAGCGGCAGGTGCACGGCCATCTGGTCACCGTCGAAGTCGGCGTTGAACGCCGTACAAGCCAACGGGTGCAACTGCATGGCCTTGCCCTCGATCAGTTTGGGCTGGAAGGCCTGGATACCCAGACGGTGCAGCGTCGGGGCACGGTTCATCAGCACCGGATGCCCCTTGATGACGTTCTCCAGAATACCCCAGATAACGGGATCTTTCCGGTCGATGATCTTCTTGGCCGATTTCACCGTCTTGACGATACCGCGCTCGATGAGTTTGCGGATTACGAACGGCTTGTAGAGTTCGGCCGCCATATCCTTCGGAATACCCATCTCGTGCATCTTCAGTTCAGGACCGACGACGATGACCGAACGGGCCGAATAATCGACACGCTTACCCAACAGGTTCTGACGGAAGCGACCCTGCTTGCCCTTGAGCGAGTCGGACAGCGACTTGAGGGCACGGTTGCTTTCGTTCTTCACGGCGTTGCTCTTGCGCGAGTTGTCGAACAGCGAATCGACCGCCTCCTGCAACATACGTTTCTCGTTGCGCAGAATCACCTCCGGAGCCTTGATCTCGATCAGACGCTTCAGACGGTTGTTACGGATGATGACGCGACGGTAGAGGTCGTTCAGATCCGACGTAGCGAAACGTCCGCCGTCCAGCGGCACCAGCGGGCGCAGCTCGGGAGGAATCACCGGCAGCACCTTCAGCACCATCCACTCGGGTTTGTTCCGGCCTTCCGAAGCACGGAACATCTCGATCACATTCAGGCATTTGAGCGCCTCGCTCTTGCGCTGCTGCGAGGTTTCCGTCGAAGCCTTGTGACGCAGGGCATAGGACATGGAATCCAGATCGACCTGCTGAAGCAACGTATAGATCGCCTCGGCACCCATCTGGGCCACGAACTTGTTGGGATCGCTGTCATCGAGCGACTGGTTGCCCTTCGGCAGCGCGCCCACGATGTCCAGATACTCTTTCTCCGAAAGGGTCTGCAACCGTTCCACACCCTGCTCGGCGGCAGCACCGGCGTTGATTACCACATAGCGCTCGTAATAGATGATCGCCTCCAGCTTCTTGGAAGGGATACCCAGCAGATAGCCGATCTTCGAGGGCAGGGAGCGGAAATACCAGATATGCACCACCGGCACCACCAGCGAAATGTGGCCCATGCGCTCGCGGCGCACCTTTTTCTCGGTCACCTCCACGCCGCAACGGTCGCAGACGATGCCCTTGTAACGGATACGCTTGTACTTGCCGCAATGGCACTCGTAGTCTTTCACGGGACCGAAGATACGCTCGCAGAAAAGACCGTCGCGTTCAGGCTTGTAGGTACGATAGTTAATGGTTTCGGGCTTCAGCACCTCGCCGCTCGACTGCGCCAGAATCTCTTCCGGCGAAGCCAGTCCGATCGAAATGGAGCTGTAACCGTTATTCACTTTATTGTCTTTATTGAATGACATAATGCAATGCTTTTTTCTTATCCTCTATATACTACTACCTACCTTCCCTTACTCCAGCTTGACCGAAAGGGCCAGACCGCGCAACTCGTGCAGCAACACGTTCATTGCCTCGGGAATACCCGGCTTGGGCAGGTTGTCGCCTTTGACGATGGCCTCGTAAGCCTTGGCACGCCCCATCACGTCATCCGACTTGATGGTCAGGATCTCCTGCAGGATATTGGCGGCGCCGAAGCCTTCGAGCGCCCAAACCTCCATCTCACCGAAACGCTGACCGCCGAACTGCGCCTTACCGCCGAGCGGCTGCTGCGTGATAAGCGAATAGGGACCGATCGAACGGGCGTGCATCTTGTCGTCGATCATGTGGCCGAGCTTGAGCATGTAGATCACGCCCACCGTAGCCGGCTGGTCGAACTTCTCGCCCGTACCGCCGTCGTACAGGTAAGTACGCCCGCTGCGCGGAATACCCGCCTTCGCCGTATATTCGTTGATCTGGTCGAGCGAAGCACCGTCGAAAATCGGCGTAGCGAACTTCAGTCCCAGCTCCTTGCCGGCCCAGCCGAGCACGGTTTCGTAAATCTGACCGAGGTTCATACGCGAAGGCACACCCAGCGGGTTCAGGCAGATATCGACGATCGTACCGTCCTCGAGGAACGGCATATCCTCGTCGCGCACGACACGGGCCACGATACCCTTGTTGCCGTGGCGTCCCGCCATCTTGTCGCCCACCTTCAGCTTGCGCTTCTTGGCGATATAGACCTTGGCCATCTGGATCACGCCCGTCTGGGGGAGTTCGTCGCCGTTGGTGAGGTTGTATTTCTCACGCTTGATCGCGGCATCGGCCTTCTTCCATTCGATCGTATAGTTGTTGATCGTCTTCTCTACCAGCGCATCGAGGTGGCTGTCGCCCGTCCACTTGCAGGTCCCCAGGTTCAGGTACCCCATCGCAACGCCCGACTTCTCGTCGGTGACTTTGCGGGAGAGCTCATCGAGCAGCTTCTGGGTGAATTTCGTTCCGGCAGGATAGAGTTCCACGCCGAAGTAATCGGTGATACCCGTAGTCGTCTTGCCCTGAAGCAGCGTATAAAGTTTGTTTACGAGCTGCTTGGTCAGGTCGGCGACCTGGGCTGCGAACTTCTCGTCGAGCTTCTCGATCTGCAGCTTCTCCGAGCTCTTTCCCGCACGCTTGTTCTCCTTGCCGGCACGGCTGTAAAGCTTCGTGTCGATCACCACACCGTGCAGCGACGGCTGCGCCTTGAGCGAAGCGTCCTTCACGTCGCCGGCCTTGTCGCCGAAGATCGCACGGAGCAGCTTCTCCTCGGGCGAAGGATCGCTCTCGCCTTTCGGAGTGATCTTACCGATCAGGATATCGCCCGGATGCACGTTGGCGCCTATACGGATAATACCGTTGGCATCCAGATCCTTGGTAGCGTCCTCGCTCACGTTCGGAATATCCGAAGTCAGCTCCTCGACGCCGCGCTTGGTATCGCGGACCTCCATGATGTACTCATCGACATGGACCGAGGTGAAAATGTCCTCGCGCTGAATACGCTCCGAAATCACGATGGCATCCTCGAAGTTGTAACCCTTCCAGGGCATGAAAGCCACCTTCAGGTTACGACCCAACGCCAACTCGCCCTTCTGCGTCGAATAACCTTCGGTCAGGATCTGGCCTTTGGTCACCTTGTCGCCCGTCAGAACGGCCGGTTTCAACGTGATCGACGTATTCTGGTTCGTACGACGGTAGCGAGGCAGTTCATAAGTCGTAATTTCCGGCTCGAACGAGCAGATCACCTCCTCTTCCGTCCGCTGGTATTTGATCTGGATCTTGGTTGCATCCGCAAATACCACCTCACCGTCGCCCTCGGCGATGATCTGGATGCGGCTGTCGGAGATCATATCCTTTTCGATACCCGTACCGACGATCGGCGACTCGCAGGTCACCAGCGGCACGGCCTGGCGCATCATGTTCGATCCCATGAGGGCACGGTTCGCATCGTCGTGCTCCAGGAAGGGGATCAGACTTGCCGCGATCGACGCGATCTGGTTCGGAGCTACGTCCATGAGCGTCACCTCCTGGGCCGTCACAACGGGGAAATCGGCGCCTTCACGGGCCTTGATGCGGTCGGGCTGCAGGAAATGGCCCTCGTCGTCGATCGGAACATTCGACTGGGCGACCACCTGCCCCTCCTCCTCTTCGGCCGAATAATATTTGATATCGGCATTGTTGAGATCCACCTGTCCGTTGGTCACGGTACGGTAAGGAGTCTCGATGAATCCCATGTCGGAGATCTTGGCATAGACGCAGAGCGACGAAATCAGACCGATGTTCGGGCCTTCGGGAGACTCGATCGGGCAAAGACGGCCGTAGTGCGTGTAGTGCACGTCGCGGACTTCGAAACCGGCACGGTCACGCGAAAGACCGCCGGGACCGAGGGCCGACAGACGACGCTTGTGCGTGATTTCGGCCAGCGGGTTGATCTGGTCCATGAACTGCGAAAGCTGCGAAGTGCCGAAGAACGAATTGATCACCGAAGAGAGCGTCTTGGCGTTGATCAGATCCACCGGCGTGAAGACTTCGTTGTCACGCACGTTCATACGCTCGCGGATGGTACGCGCCATGCGCACGAAACCTACCGAGAACTGGTTGGAAAGCTGCTCGCCCACCGTGCGGACACGACGGTTCGAGAGGTGGTCGATATCGTCCACCTCGGCTTTCGAGTTGATGAGCTGGATCAGGTACTTGATGATGGCGATGATGTCCTCGCGCGTCAGCGTGCGGATCGCCGGATCGATGTCCAAATCGAGCTTCTTGTTGATCCGATAACGGCCGACATCGCCCAGGTCGTAACGCTTGTCCGAGAAGAAGAGCTTCTCGATCACGTCGCGGGCCGTAGCCTCGTCGGGCGGCTCCGAAGCACGCAACTGGCGATAGATATACACCACGGCTTCTTTTTCGGAGTTACACGGATCTTTCTGTAAAGTATTGTATATAATAGAGAAATCGATACCCGACAGATTCTCCTTATGCAGCAGAATCGTCTTGGCACCGCTCTCGATAATCTGGTCGATATGCTCTTCCTGGAGCACCGTTTCTCGGTCAACGATCACGTTGTTACGTTCGATCGAAACCACCTCGCCCGTATCCTCGTCCACGAAATCCTCGACCCAGGTCGAAAGAACCCTGGCGGCCAACTTGCGGCCGACGGCCTTCTTCAGAGCGGCTTTGGTCACTTTCACTTCGTCCGCGAGATCGAAAATCTCGAGGATCTGCTGATCGGCTTCGAAACCGATGGCACGCAGCAGGGTCGTAACGGGCAACTTTTTCTTACGGTCGATGTACGCGTACATCACGTTGTTGATGTCGGTAGCGAACTCGATCCACGATCCCTTGAACGGGATGATACGAGCTGAATAGAGCTTCGTACCGTTGGTGTGCATGCTCTGTCCGAAGAACACGCCCGGCGAGCGGTGGAGCTGCGAAACGATGACGCGCTCGGCACCGTTGATGACGAACGTACCACGTTCGGTCATATAGGGAATCGTACCGAAATAGACATCCTGCACGACCACGCCGAAATCTTCGTGCTCGTCATCGGTACAATATAGTTTCAATTTGGCTTTTAAGGGAACACTATAAGTCAGGCCGCGTTCCAGACACTCTTCGATCGAATAGCGGGGCGGGTCGATATAGTAGTCGATGAACTCCAGAACGAAATTGTTTCTGGTATCGGTAATGGGAAAATTCTCCTGAAACACCTTATACAGCCCCTCGTTCTTACGATTCTCGGCCGTGGTGTCCATCTGGAAAAAATCCCGGAACGATTTAAGCTGTACCTCCAGCAAGTCGGGATAAGGCACCCGGTTCTTGACTGTCGAAAAGCTAACTCTTTGTTGTGTTTTTGTCGTGGACATCGGTAAAATCCAAATTAAAGTTGAAGGTTTAAGTATTCCGGGGGAAGCCCCCGCAGCGGACCTCTTCTAATCCCGCTAATGCCCCCAGTGTAAACAGATTACACCCTGAGAGCATCCAAACTTCCAAAGACCAGACACAGCTCCTGTCGGCACTTCTAATCTTTAGACCAGAAAAGGCATAGAGCTTACAGCAGCGTAAGCCCTATACCCTGAGTTTGTCCTGAAACTTTTAAGTAGAAACTACTTAACCTCAACTTCAGCACCTGCCTCTTCGAGCTGAGCCTTGATCGACTCGGCCTCCTCCTTGGAAACACCCTCCTTGATTGCTTTCGGAGCAGCATCAACCAAAGCCTTGGCATCGCCCAGCGACAGGCCTGCGATATCCTTCACAACTTTGATAACCTGGAGCTTCGACTGGCCAGCGTTCTTCAGAATCACGTCGAATGCGCTCTTCTCAGCGGCAGCAGCCTCTCCGGCGGCGGCAGCAGGCGCTGCAACAGCAACGGCTGCAGCTGCGGGTTCAATGCCGTACTCCTCTTTGAGGATCGTAGCCAACTCGTTTACCTCCTTAACTGTCAAATTTACCAATTCTTCAGCTAATTTTTTTACATCTGCCATAAGTTCAATCTTATTAAATTTTGTTTGAATTCTTGTTTGTTAATTTCTTTCTTCGAGCGTCTTTACGATACCCGCAATCTTTTGGCCTGCATTAGACTGCAATGCAGAGATAACATTCTTCGCAGGAGATTGCAGCAGGGCGATGATATCGCCGATAAGCTCCTCCCGGCTCTTAATGTTGCACAGAGTGTCCAACTGGTTGTCGCCTACATACACGCAGCCTTCCACGTACGCCGCTTTCAGTACCGGCTTGTCGGAAGTCTTGCGGAACTCCTTGATCAGCACCGCAGGCGTCTTGCCCGTGTGGGCGAACATTACCGAGGTCGAACCCTCCAATACTTTCACCAAATCAGCATCCGCTTTCTCCACCCGCTCCAGCGCTTTGGCAAGAAGCGTGTTCTTTACGACCACCAGCTTGATGTCGCTTTCGAAGCACTTGCGACGCAACGACGCAGTCTGCTCAGCATTCAAAGCCTCGATGTTCGTAATGTAAAAGTGAGGATACTCGTTGAGCTGCTCGGCGAGGCTGTCAATGACAACCAATTTTTCTTCCTTCGTCATCTCTTAAATCCTCCCTCTTATTTAGTTTCTACTGATTTAGCATCGATCTGCAAGCCAGGGCTCATAGTCGTCGAGAGGAAAATACTCTTAACATAAGAACCTTTCGCTGCAGCCGGTTTCAATTTCATAATCATGCTGAGCACCGTATTCACGTTATCGGCAATCTGCTCCGCAGAGAACGAAATCTTACCAACTGAAGTGTGGATAATACCGAACTTGTCCACTTTGAAGTCGATCTTACCCGATTTTACCTCACTTACAGCCTTTCCAACTTCCATCGTAACCGTGCCGGTCTTGGGGTTCGGCATCAGGCCGCGGGGACCCAGAATACGACCCAGCGCCCCCACCTTACCCATCACGTTCGGCGTACAGATGATCACATCGATATCCGTCCAACCGGACTTGATCTTCTCGACGTATTCATCCAAACCTACGTAGTCGGCACCGGCAGCCTGCGCTTCGGCCTCTTTTTCCGGAGTACAGAGCACGAGAACCCGTACCTGCTTACCCGTACCATGAGGAAGAGTCACAACGCCTCTCACCATCTGGTTGGCCTTACGCGGATCCACGCCCAGACGCACATCAACATCCACCGAAGCATCAAATTTCGTAAAAGTAATCTCCTTCAGAAGAGCTGCGGCCTCCGTAAGCTTGTAAGCCTTTTCGGGCTCGACCTTCGCGTAGGCAATTTTTTGATTTTTTGTCAACTTACTCATTCTTGTAATTGCAATTACTTGTTAGGAAATTCTCCAACGACGTTGATACCCATACTGCGCGCAGTACCAGCGATCATACGCATAGCAGCCTCGATCGTGAAACAGTTCATATCGGACATCTTGTCCTGAGCGATCTCACGCACCTGATCCCACGTCACCTGACCGACCTTGTCGCGGTTGGGCTGTGCGGAACCCGATTTAGCTTTGGCTGCCTCCTTGAGTTGAATGGCTACAGGCGGCTGTTTTACGATGAAGTCAAACGACTTGTCGCTGTAAACCGTGATGATGACCGGAAGAACTTTTCCCGCCTTGTCTTGTGTTCTGGCATTGAACTGCTTGCAGAAGTCCATAATATTGACTCCTTTTGAACCCAATGCTGGTCCCACCGGGGGAGAAGGATTGGCAGCACCACCTTTGATCTGCAATTTGATAAATGCAGCAACCTCTTTTGCCATAGTTTTCCTTGGTTAATTATTCTTTTTCAACTTGTGTGAAACTCAACTCCATAGGAGTTTTGCGCCCGAATATCTTCACCGATACCGTGAGTTTCTTGCGCTCGTTGTCGACGGCCTCAATGGTACCTTGGAAGCTTGAAAAAGGACCATCTGTAACTTTGATGGTTTCGCCGACAAAGAATGGTATTTCGTTTTCTTCCTCCATCGAACTCAATTCATCGACACGCCCCAGGATGCGGCTGACCTCCTGCGGACGCAGGGGCGTAGCGATCATCTTGCGGCTGTCCTCCTTGGTGTCACCCAAAAAACCGAGCACGTTGGGAATATTACGAATGATAATAGGGATCTGACCGACAAAGGCGGCTTCAATCAATACATATCCCGGATAAGAAACCTTCTCTTTGGAAACCTTCTTACCGTTACGGATCGTATAGACTTTTTCGGTCGGAATCAGCACCTGCGAAATATACTCTTCCAGGTGGCTGTGGCGGATTTCGGATTCGATGTACTCTTTTACCTTATTCTCCTTGCCTCCGATCGTACGAACTACATACCACTGTTTCGCTGTTTCGCTCATGGTCACAAAAACAATTAACGACCGAGCTTAGCCAGGGTCCTGTAGATAGCCTCCATAATGTTCTCAAACGAAATGTCCATCGCCAAAATCACGATGGCGAAGATCAACGAAGCGACCATCACCACTACCGTCGAGTTCTGCAACTGTGCGAACGTCGGCCAGGTCACTTTATGAACCAATTCGTTATAAGATTCTTTTACGTAATTGAACATATTCTTCTTACTTTATTTTAGCAGGAGCAGAGAGATTCGAACTCCCATCAACGGTTTTGGAGACCGCTATTCTACCCTTGAACTATGCTCCTAAAAAGTAGTGCAAGTCAATCCCTGCACTACTGAAATATCCCTGGGATTAGGCGAGAATCTTCAGAATCTGACCTGCACCTACCGTACGGCCACCCTCGCGGATTGCGAAACGCAGACCTTCGTTGAGTGCAACCGGGTAGATCAACTCAACGGTGATCGTTACGTGGTCGCCCGGCATCACCATATCTACGCCTTCGGGAAGAGTAACCTCACCGGTTACGTCCATCGTACGCAGATAGAACTGGGGACGGTATTTGTTGTGGAACGGCGTGTGACGGCCCCCCTCTTCCTTCTTCAGGATATAAACCTCAGCCTGGAACTTGGTGTGCGGAGTGATAGAACCCGGTTTAGCGACAACCATACCGCGCTTAACCTCTTTCTTGTCGATACCGCGGAGCAGCAGACCTACGTTGTCACCGGCCTCGCCCTCATCGAGCAACTTGCGGAACATCTCCACACCCGTACAAGTCGAAGTCAGCGTCTTCTCCTCCAGACCGATGATCTCAACGGGATCACCTACGTGGATAACACCGGTTTCGATACGGCCCGTAACCACGGTACCACGGCCGGTGATCGAGAATACGTCCTCGACAGGCATCAGGAACGGCTTCTCGTTCTCGCGCTGCGGAATCGGAATATAGTTATCAACCGCATCCATCAGCTCCATGATCTTGTCTTCCCACTTAGCCTCGCCGTTCAGACCACCCAGTGCGGAACCACGGATGATAGGAGCGTTGTCGCCATCGTAGTCGTATTTGCTCAGCAGATCACGAACCTCCATCTCGACCAGGTCGAGCATCTCGGGATCGTCCACCATATCGCATTTGTTCAGGAACACAACGATCTTCGGTACGTTCACCTGGCGAGCCAGCAGCACGTGCTCGTTGGTCTGAGGCATCGGACCGTCGGTTGCGGCAACAACCAGAATCGCACCGTCCATCTGTGCGGCACCGGTAACCATGTTCTTCACATAGTCGGCGTGACCCGGGCAGTCAACGTGTGCATAGTGACGATTTGCAGTCTGGTACTCAACGTGCGAAGTGTTGATCGTAATACCACGCTCTTTCTCCTCGGGAGCGTTGTCGATAGAATCGAACGAACGAAGCTCAGAAAGGCCTTTTTTAGCCAGAACGGTGGTGATCGCTGCAGTAAGAGTCGTCTTACCGTGATCAACGTGACCGATAGTACCGATGTTCACATGCGGTTTGGAACGGTCGAATTTTTCTTTTGCCATAGTATAAAAGTATTAAGATTTTATAAAAATTCTGCTCTTCAAAACGTCTGTCGTTTCGCAAGAGTGACGAGCGACGCAATACCTCTCCTCAAAGAGGTTTGCATCACGCGTCAACTGCATTTCTGGAGCGGAAGACGAGGCTCAAACTCGCGACCCTTAGCTTGGAAGGCTAATGCTCTATCAACTGAGCTACTTCCGCAAAAACGCACCGCAAGGAGTTTCCCCTTCCCGATCGACTCGGAAATACAGGCAACCCGTTCGGCGCTCTTTTTGAGTGGGAAGTGATGGATTCGAACCACCGAAGGCGTAAGCCAGCAGATTTACAGTCTGCCCCATTTGGCCACTCTGGTAACTTCCCTTATGTTTCTAAACCGCTTTCGCTCAACTCCACCGTGTCGGCTCCGCAAGGTTTTTTGGAGCCGATGGAGGGATTCGAACCCCCGACCAGCTGATTACAAATCAGCTGCTCTGGCCAACTGAGCTACATCGGCATATAGACCAATTTGGATTGCAAAAGTAGGGAAAATAAAATTAACAACCAAAAATTTGATCATTTTATTTTATCACTCCTCTCAAAGAACGTTCTCGGCGATCGAAATCGAACGCGAAATCGGGTGCAAATATAGCACTCTTTCGGGAATTAAAAAATAGTTGCACGGACTTTTTTATCCGGAACGCAGAAAAAGTCGCAAATAAGTCCATACCACAACCAAACCGAAAGCGCAAATCGACGTCCCTCTGCAGAAAATTTATATGAAAACGGTACAAAGCAGTATTTCACGGCACGTCCTATTCAAATATCGTCTTGGGAGAATCTCCAAAAGACGGTGAAATTCATCATTTTATCATGACAATCATTATCACACACTCCGATTTATCCCTAAAAGATACACGAAATCTCCTCCGATCGACTAATTTTGCCGTATGGAACGTACGAAGGCTGTTTTTAACTGGAGCGGCGGCAAGGATTCCGCCCATGCACTGTGGCATGCCATCGAATCGCAGCACTACGAAATCGTCGCCCTGCTGACGACCGTCAATCACGACACCCGACGCTCGACCATGCATGGGATCCCTTTTCCCCTTTTACAGGCACAGGCCGCAAGCATCGGCATTCCCCTCCATGCGGTTGATCTCACGCCCAAAGGCGATATGGAGGATTATCAGACAGCTATGTCGCAAGCCGTCGCGCATTTCAAAGCACAAGGTGTAACGCACTTCATCTTCGGCGACATCTTCCTGCACGACGTTCGCAAATACCGGGAACAGCAACTCGCTCCGCACGGCATCGAAGTCGTCGAACCCCTTTGGGGCCGCAGCTCCGAAACCGTGATGCACGATTTCCTGGCCTCGGGCCTGCAAACCGTCGTAGTAACGACCATGGCCGACGGACTGGGAGCCGCAGCCATCGGGCGGACCATCGACTCCGATTTCATCGCCTCCCTGCCTGCGGGGACGGATCCCAACGGCGAAAACGGAGAATACCACACCTTCTGTTACGACGGCCCGATTTTCCGCACGCCCGTCCGGTTCCGGCTGGGGAGTCCTTTCTCCCGAAGTTACGACATACGTCTCGACGACGGCACGGAGAAAACCTACACCTACTGGTTCGCCGATCTGCAAGAGCCATAAGCCATCTATATCGCCGACACTTCCGATGGTATGCCTTATGGTTACTCCCGGAATCGGCACCGCACAGAACCCGGCTGACCGAAATCCGCACGAACCGCCGCTTCAGACAACCAAGAAAGACCTACACCTATGATAACCAGAATCATCCCGCACCGAAAAATAAGCCTCTGCTCCCTATTACTCGCACTGCTGGCCCCGGTACTCCTGACAGCCGGATGCAACGACACCCAGGAAAATGAAGGGGCACGGGATCCCACGACCCCGTTGCCCGAACCGAAACCGAAGCCGAAAACTTATCCGCTGGTAATTACCGACATCCGAAATCTTCCCCCGAAGACGACTTTCGACCGGATCGCGGTCCAAATCACGGGTGTAGATTGGAGTATCATCGCCACGGTCGAGGCTCCGTATATGGAAAGGGCAAAATATCAAACAGTAAAAAACAAATAAATACACCATAATACAAATAATTATGAAATCCAACAGCAAAATACACATGTACTACACGGAGGGGTCCCAAAGAGCGCGAGACTATGTCGGTTTCAATAAACAGCTCGTGGCTCTTCCCGGATGTGACAAAGGTGTGGAGAGGGGCAGCGCTTCTGTTGAATAAGAGACAAATGCCTGTAATATGCCAAAAACACTATCGAAATACGATTTTACGGGCCAAAATCATCCAGAAAATGGCGTAAAAGCGATATTGATTACAGATACTTTTATACCTTTGTTTTCAACAGTGATTTATATTCTGTTCGAGACAAAGAGATTATCAAGTATGAAACTATCGGCAACAATGAGTTGAAAGAAAGGGAAATTTGTACAATACCGAATGATAATACTTATTGGGAATTTCTACATCATTATGCACGCAATACAATGGTGACAAATGGAAATTTAGAATTTGACGGAGAAAAGTGCATCGTATTGGAAAGACAAATATCTATTGACAATCTACGTACAAGCAAAGCATGGTATTCTTACAAAACACAACTTTCTCTAAAATAGCAATGAAAGATTATCAAGAGTCTCAATTTCAAGTTTTAGAATATAAGATACAAGACATTTCGGCAAATTCAGAAAGCCCTAATATCATATTCGCCGGTTTCAGATATTCGGACAGCGCCAATGTTGTTGGGACTATCACAGAAAAGATGAAGTTGTTATCGATAATGTTGCAAAAAACGAAAATAAAAACATCAATCTTATTTCGTTGAACTAAATAATTATGTAATCCCCTTGCTGTAAATAAGTCACAACAAGGGGATTTTTCTATCTCTAAATTCTTGGTATAAAGTTATATGTAGATGCCTAAATTAAAAAATCTATCTCCCTCGACCTTCCTGTTATTCATAGGTCACTTCGATTCGGGCAATCGTAGATGCTGCTGATGTCTCAAACTCAACATATCTGGCAGGCCCCTCCCCTTGTTTCCAAGTATAACTGCTTTCATCGTAAATGCCCTCGTACAGATCTGTGCTCCAAGAGCCTATCTTGATATCCTTGCCTGTACCGGGCGTCATAACAATTTGGGTGATCTGCTTTCCATTCTGCCCTTCGATGCTTATTGTTTTGCCAGAGCCGAGGAATACTCCCAAACCTTCCGATTGCCAAGATCCTCTGGTCAGTATCATAAGACAGCCGTCTTCCGTCATGACTCCATCCGGAGAGTCCGGTTTCTCCGGGCTTGCTGCCATCGTTGCGAAGTCAAACAGGGCCGTATTTGCCACTTGTCCCGCATTGGGATCAGCCTCGGTGCTTACGGTCGTCGTCGCGGCCAAAGAACTCGTATTCGTTTCGGGATCGGCAGGATTGGCAATTACCGAAACATTGTATTGCACTGCGTATTCCGCCATTTCAAATTCAACAGTCGCCTCCAATACACCTTGTTTCACCTCCGTCCCGCAAGTTACGTCGTACGAAGCCGCTCCGTCGACCGGATTCCAAGCGACCGTCACGGTTTTACCAGATGCCGTTGCCGAAAGCCCGGTCGGCGTGGGTAGTGCGGTCAAGGGAGCTGAAGAGCCTCCCATCGAACAATAATAGATATAGACATTACCAGGCGAGGTGGTCAAGTTGAAATAACTCGTACTGCTACTACCACTGAGTGCACGCGTAGTCTTGTCTGCCGAATAAATACGCGCAATCCCTCCATCACATGAGATTGTCCAAGAAGCAGCCTTAGTTACATCGGACTGCACATCCATCATCAATTCATCTTCAGTATTCACCCCAGCATTCAGATACCCCTCCGCCGTTTCCATAGAAAATGTCGTCCGGTCATACCCTTCTTTAAGTGTAATAATTTGTGTATCGGAAGATAAATCCATGATTTGCAAACTCTCATCTACAACGACCAGTTCATCCGTAGACGCATACCAGCGAGGCTCCAAAGATGTTGAAAATTTATTCTTACTCATCAATCTGGTTTCTCCAGAGAAATTATTCCTACCAATAACGATCTTATCGCCAAATTTCAACTCTGAAGTCCGTGTCATCAACTTGTAAACGTCGCGTTTAACAGGTGTCAAACCGGAAATGATGAATTCAGACACACGAGCTGCCTCGAATTTCAAGGTTTTATTGGTAAAATCTATTTCTTTCCGATAGATATTGGTCTCGGTTACAACCTCTACCGTCAACTTTTTACCACTAAGATCGGCCGGCATAACAGAAAACCACACCAAATCTTCACCTGAAGCCTCACGACCGTTCATAGCCAAAGTAAGCGTCTCCGCAGCGGAATCATCCGCCGGAGCGTAGTTCACCGAACCGTTGAGCAGATTAGCCGTGCAGCTGCCGGCCAATTTCGTGCCCGGAGCGACAAGAGTGATCGAGGAGATCTTTTCGCCGGGAGCGACCCCTTGCAGCCTCATTTTTGCGAAGGCAACGACACGATGGAACGAAAAATTGACCGTATTATCAACGGCTGTTACGACATATTTGCTAATCAACAGATCAGCCTGCGGGTCGAAACTCGTTTCGGTCGGCGTCTGCTGTGCCGGAATGACAAGTGGGACCTCCGTGAGCGTTATTCCCGCCGAAGTTTCCATTCCCGGATAGAACGCCCAGAAATAACCCGCATACTCGCTGTCAGCCATCAGAGAGAATACAGCTGCCCCGTTATCTTTCACCGTATAGTCGTCGGCAGTGGTTGCATAACGGAGAACACCCGCATCAGACTCTTTAGCATAGAAGACGCCTATCCGTTCGCCCGTTTCGCTCCAATGAATTTTGTTATTCTCATCAACATAAGTCCGGGTAGTCTCTTTTTCCGCTGTTACGGTGAGTGTCACGGTTTTCCCTGAGAAGGGGGGGGGTCCGTCGAAGAATCTTTCGTACAAGAACTTGACAGAGAGCACAACCCCCAAACTACAAGGCCACATATAATAAAACGATATTTTTTCATATTAGTGCATTTAATTAAAATTCTCCGTAGTCATCGGTTTCCAAATTTTCACCTGGCCAGGTTTCTGTGGCGGAATAACTGCTTTCGGCAAATCCGCGTTCGATTCGCAATTCAATGAACTGCACCTCGGGCGGGCAGTAGAAATTCTTGCATTTCGACAGGTCAGTAATCTTCATCATACATTGTTGCTTTTAGAATTAAACGATTAATTGTTATTCCGGTTCGGATTGCGATTTGCGCCGAATCGTTTTTATTTCCTGCAATTTTAAGATTTTTTTTGAAAAAATTAATATTTTTTTCAAAAAAGTCTATATTTGTAATGAAATCTCTAACACTTATTACTTTTTCTAACTTAAAAATGTTAAGTATGAAATTTAATTTCACTTATTTATGGAGTTTGGCGGCACTCCTGATGTGCTGCACTTCCTGCTCCGATTCGGATCCTGCTCCAACTCCCGAGGAGGACGAAACGGTATCTCTGATCGCAACATTGGAAAACGAGAGGCTTTGGGAATCCGGAGATGAGGTTCTGATCAACGGAATGAAATATACCGTTGAAGAAGGAGTCGGCAGTGCAGCAGCCACCATCAAGGTACCCAGGGCCGAACACTACTACGCCGCTTACGACACAGGTACCGGCACAGTGACGGAAAACATACTCTCGTCGGAATTTACCTCGACACAGAATGTTTCGGCGGATATGGCCCGCCCCATGGTTGCATCAAGCGTCACCCCCGCCCTTTCATTCAAAAATCTGCTGGGATCTCTCCGCCTAAATATTTCGGGTGACAACGGTACAAAAATCACAAAAATAGTACTGACCGCAACTTCAGGCAGCAATCTCACTGGAAAGTTTTCCGTTGATCTGGCTTATGAGGATACCCCTATGATCGAATGGACCAGTGAAGCATCTTCAACGCTGACCGTCGATTTGGGTAGTCAGGGTATTGAATTGAAAGAAGCTGGAACCCCTGTAGATGTATTATTGCCCGCAGCTTCCTACGGAGGATTCGCGGTAACAATATACGATACGAAAAATGGCGTGATGCTCAATGAGAAACTCCCTGCAATCGACATACCTTCGGGAGAAACCGTTTCGACAGATGTTACCTATGAACCGGGAACGGAGCAGGTAGTTTATCTGAAAGCCAAAGTCGAGAAAGCGGCTGACGGTTCCGACTTCATCTGGAACTCCGGCTCCTCCATATACGTTAATGGAGAACCCATTATATTGTACCGTGGCGAAGGAACGGCCGACGGAGAATTCGGCCCCTGCCTCCAAGCCGATTCATACTATGCATCGACATCCAATGCTTCGATCGACGGCATAAGCGGAACGCAGATGCGCGTGAACATTCCGGCAAAACAGGAATACGGCGCATCCCTGACAACCCTCAACCCGGCCGCAGCAACTTCCACGTCCACAGACCTAAACTTCCGCTATGTCGCAGGTGTTGTCAAGCTGACCGTTTCGGGTCCACATGCAGTGCGCACGATTGAATTGCAAGGCAAGAACAACCGACGTCTGGCCGGCGACGGCATGATCAACATGACGGCATCGGATTTCGCACTCTCTCTCAATGCCGACGCCTCGAAATCGATCACCGTCAATTGCGGAAAATCGGGCGTTTCCATCGAGTCGGGACACGACTTCAGTTTCGTACTGCCTGCAGGCGACTACAGCGAAGGCTGACCTTATACTAACAGACAATATCGGCCTTGTATCCACCTTTGAACTGCCAGGAACGACGGTCAATCGCAACGAAATCGCCTCTTTGGGTGAAATCGAATGGCCCGGAGGACAGGGTGGAGAGAACGATTTGAGCGCTTACGGCGTAGCAAACTGCTACATGGTGCACACAGCGGGAACCTACTCTTTTCGGACACGCAGAATAGACAACACTCCGATTCAGAATATCGCGAAAGCCGATTGGCTTTGGGTGTCGCGCGTGGGTGCTTCCGAAAACAACGAACTCATTTCAGACATCTCCTACGCCGACGGTATGATCTCATTCACAGCAACTGCAAACAGAGGCAACGCCCTGATCGCAGCATTCGACGATAAGGGAGAAATCGTATGGTCCTGGCACATCTGGATGACGGATCTGCCGGAGACGTTCGACTACGAGAACAACCCCATCTACCAGAGCGGCGGAAAAACCGACGGATTCTACGTTATGGACCGCAACTTAGGTGCAACGGACACCAAAGGTCAGGAATCCTATGGTCTTCTCTACCAGTGGGGCCGTAAAGACCCATTTATCGGCGGCAAAGCAAACGAGACGGTCGCTTTCGAAAACAGCAGTGAACTGACCGTATGCAACCCTACCTACAGTCAGGCAAAATGGGTAGCAGCGGAATGCACAACAGAGATCGGCTCCGTTAAGCATGCGATTTGCCAGCCGATGCTTTTCATATACGGCGATCAGGTTAACAGCCAGGCGAACTGGCTGGATCCGGCAAACACCGAAGAAGACTGGAAATACGTAACGGACAAGTCATTATGGCGTCCTTTCTCGAAAAGCAATTACGATCCCTGTCCTCCCGGCTACCAGACTCCTCGCAAGGGTGTGTTCAGCAAGGTTCAGAATCGTGCGGATCGATTCCCCAATGAGGGAGTGAGATATACAACCGATGCAGGAGAAGAAACCTGGTTTCCGTTCCAAGGGCACCGAAGTGCACATCCTTCGGATAAAGGCGCATTGCGCTATGTGGCCGAAGAGGATGGTCTGGTCAATATCTGGAGCAGTGAATTATCTGTCAATCAACGTGCTTGGGTTTTCTTTGTTTCGTGGCCTCTGTTGGATAACGAGTCGACGGACGACTCTTGGGGCTACGGCAATCCCGTTCGTTGCGTAAAAACCTACAATTAACAATTATAAATTCTGAATTTATCTTATTTGCTTTCGGAATTCCTGCAAGTTTGCAGGAATTCCGAAGACAAAAAACAAATAAAAATATTATTATACACGAACATGAAGAAACTTTTTTTCATTTACTTACATTTGTTTGCGCCGGATTTACTCTGCTGTTGGCTCCGGGTTGTAACGACGACGAAGGAGAGAAGACGGGACCAACCGGAGACGAAGGAAAAGAGATTTACTCTTTGAGCGTAACACCTGACAAACTGGAATTCCAGAGTACAAAACAAACAGTGGAGGTAACCGTCACAACGAACGGTCCCTATTGGGAGTATACGGATAATATCTCGTGGCTGGAAATCGAACGCACGGAGACGGGATTTTCCGCAACAGCAAAAGCTTATTCCGGCAATGAGACGCGTACGGGTACGCTGACGGTCTATGTCATCTCCGAATCGGGCGATATCGCCGCAAGACAGGATATCCCCGTTTCACAGGCTTCGCCCAGCGAGACTCCCGAGGGCATGGTAGTCTTCGACGACAGCACTTTCAAGAATTTTATGCTCTCTTACTATGACCAAGACTATGATGGTGCAATTTCTCCTGAAGAAGCATTGCGTGTGACGGAACTCTATCTCGGATTTGACGAGGAGGACGAAGAAGCAGTGCCGATCACGTCGTTGAAAGGAATCGAATACTGCAAAAACCTAATCAATCTGGAATGCGACTTCAATGCCATCACCTCCCTCGATTTAAGTGGGTTGGACAAACTCGAATACGTAGATTGTTCTTATAACCTCATCAAGACAGCAAACCTTTCGGGATGCATCTCGCTCAAACAGCTTTACGCTAATGTGAACGAAATCGGAGCACTCAACCTGAAGGAATGTGCCAACTTGCAGCTGGTACAGGCCTACAAGAACAAACTGACGGCTTGCGATGTGAGCGGAATGTCGAAGCTCGTTTATCTTGACGTAAGTCAAAATCAACTTACGACTTTAAATATATCCAACTGTTCTGAAATGCTAATTGTGAACTGCGGTTCAAACAAATTGGCGGCATTGGACCTCTCCGGATTAGAAAAATTGACTTCACTGGGATGTTACAACAACAATCTTACAACACTTGATACATCGAAGTTGCCGGAAATGAGTTTCTTAGAATGTTATGCCAATAGTCTTACGACACTCGATCTGACAACCAATTCGAAAATTGCGACACTGCACTGCCAGAACAATCTGCTTAAAACCCTAAAAATAGAGACCTGCCAGAATCTTACATCGATCAATTGCAGCCAAAATAGCTTGGAAGGAGAACTCGACCTCTCGAGCCGGACAGAACTCCGAAAGATTGATTGTGGCAATACTTTTCTGACGAAATTGAACCTGACCGATTGTACAAAAATTGAGACATTAAACTGCAACAATGCGAATTTTTCCGAGCTGGACGTCACAGGACAGCCCGCAATGACCGAGTTAAATTGCAGAGACAACACGTTGACAACTCTGGATGTCAGCAACAATTTGAATCTGGAGACCCTTTACTGTCAAGGCAATCCACTGACCAAACTGTGGCTGGCTGAAGGACAATCGATTTCCACACTGGTAATCGACAATCCGGATGCAATCGACTATAAATAAAACGCATCTGTCTTTATAATACGTCCATTTCCTTTAGAGGAAACGTACGTATTATTCATGCAACTAAAGAAATCTAGAACTTGGATAATATTTAAAGAGAAAAAGCTGGTACTTACAAAAGGGTACTAGCTTTTTTCTCTTTTTGTGTTATAGCTTCCAATATTTTTCGTACATTTGTATTCAAACGAGTTACTTGAAAGCAATTCAAGGTAGAACGCAGTATATAGCACTGTTGCCAAGTCATTACCTAAAAAATGGGTAATTCTCCCAAAGCCCTTTGTATAAGGCTCTAACAAGAACTTTCCAGAATTATAAAAAAACTATTCAATCCACAAAACGTAGTCTGGTCTGTGTTTTTTATACGATACCTGCCAAGGAATAATGCAGAACCGAGACATAGACAACAGACAAAAAATATCTATGAAAGTCGTTGATCCAGCAACGGCATACCCCATTTCTCAATTGGCAATACTTCCATATCCGTTAATTCTATCCTCTGCCTCATAAATTCCAACTAGCAGGTCTCCCGCCGAATCCTTGCTCCCATCGGGAAAAAGTATTACTACGCGAACGCACTTCTCCGACCATAATTCGAACAGACATGACCGGAAACTATTTGCACCATTTAAAAGTAGATACTATTTGAATTGACGGACTTCCATAAAGGACCAATTATAAACAGAGAGTGGAACACCCTCAATTTGAAAACAATCGGGAGATTCCAACGTCCCGCTAAAATACACAACAGCAACATTTTCAGGAAAATTATTATCTCCAAACTCTCTTTTCGTAAAACAGAAAGAAAATAGCAACCCAACATTGGAGACAGCTATTTTATCATTATTGCATCACGACGCTACCGCTGTGTCCAAAGTCCGTTCACCTTATGACGGATCACCAGCATATCGATCAACACTACCGCCCCGACCACGAGGATCCCGGCCAGAAGCATTCCCCAGATACCGGGCGCCGCATAATCCTCACCGAGCATTCGTACCATCGGGAGGTATTTCGACCGCACCCAAACGACCACCGGCACGGCGCACGCCAGCACCGACAGGTTCAGCCCCAGCGCCAGCAACTGATAGGGCCGTGCCACCTGCGCAGGCGTATAGCCGAGCATCAACAGGTCTTCGAGCTTCTTCAGGTTCTTTTGCAGCATCAGGAAAATACTCAACAACAGAATGAAGAAGGAGAGTACGGTAATCAACAGCCCCACGCCGACCACCACTCCCGTCGCCATGCGCAGAAAGTAGCTCGCCCGGCCTTCGTCGCCGGCACCTCCTTCGATCTGGTAGCGGTGGAGCGCAAGGTATTCATGGATCCGGTCGTCCGCAGCGTTCCGCACCTCCAGAATGATCCGCGAAGGATCGGCCGCAGGTTTATCGGCGAACCGACGGTTCGACCAGCGGATGAACTCCTCCGGAACGAGGATCGTATTCAGGCGGTTGGAAAAAGCCACGACACGCCCCTTGAGATTTCGGAACTGCCCCCGTCCCGAAAGATCCAGATCGAGGGTAATACCCCGCACGAGATCTTCGCTCACCTGCGGCAATCCGCGCGTCGAAGCGAATCCGAAATTATAAAGATTCAGATAATTGCGAGGCAGAATGATCGGCACGAACTCGCTCCCCTCCTCGAAACCCCACTCGTCGCTCCGGACATCGAGGAAACGGTCGGGTACGCTCTCGAAAAACAGGTAGGTCCGCATGCCGATCCCCGCCAACGAAATCCCGCCCATCACGCTGTAACGTGCCGGCGTAAACTCGCCCAGCGCCTCCGTGAAGGGCTGCTCCGCAAGTTCGGCCAGCTCCGTCTGCGTGAAGGAGGTCTTTCCGATGCCGGCCCCTTCGACCTCTTTGGTAAGAATGATGAAATCGTTGTCCAGGAACGAATCGGGCGCCTGGAGCGCAGGCGTCACATCCCGGTAAAGCTGTACGGCCGTAAGCACGATCGCCACGCCGACCAGATTGGTCACCAGAAAGCCCGCCAACTGCAACACGCTGACGTGCTGACGGAGTAATTGCCAGATCAGTTTCATAGCGAAAAGACTTTATCGTACTCGATCTCGAAACGCTTGCCTACCGAGGTGACGATGACCCCCGTGCCGTTCGTCCGCACCTCTTCCAGAAGAATTCCGGCCATGACCGCAGCATTCCGCTCGTCGAGGTGGCTCATCGGCTCGTCCAGCAACATGAAATCCGCCGGCTGACAAAGCATCCGAATGAAAGCCACGCGCTGCTGCTGCCCGAAGGAGAGTTTCGACACCGAAGTTTCCCGCTTCTCGGCAATACCCAGCGCCTCGAACAACCAGGCAATCTCCGCCTCGGAGCGGCGGCCCGTCAGGTTGTTCTTCAGACGCACATTATCCACGGCGCTCAACTCCGGAAAAAGACGCAGTCCCTGGAACATCATCGCAAGCGAACGGCAGCGCAGGCCGCTCCACTCCCCGACGCTCAACTCGCGAATATCCCGGTCATCGAAAAGAATCGTTCCCGAATAATCGCGCCGGTAGCCGTACAAATAGCCACAAAACGACGACTTTCCCGATCCCGAAGCCGCTTCGACCAGATATACACGTCCCTTGTCGAACGTTACATCCCTCCGCCAAATCTCCGACCCCACGGGCGGATTATCCGCAAAAACATCCGGCAGCACCTGCCGCAATCCGATTTTATCCATCGTCCAATCTCCTTCTTCATTCACCCCGCCGGGCAGGAAGGCGAACCCGCCCACGAGCCGGGAACATTACGACGACTGCGCGGCAGGCGAAATGCCAGCCGCGCAGAGTCGAATGATCGATCCTTTTTCTCCAACATGGGCAGCACGAAACTCGACCGCACTCGCCGTCCACGTCGAACGAAATATCAAAATATCGCCTCGCACAGCCGCCGCTATTCCGGGAAAAACCCGTTAATCCGCAAAACGACTGTCCGGACTCTTCCGACTTAAAACATAGTCGCCGCGAACATCTGGGCAAAGCCCTCGATGGTCTTGTAAAGAACCTCGGCGGCATTCTTATCCTTATCCGTCATATTCAGGACAAGCTCGCCCTGACGCTCCGTACGGCCGGTGATCTCCAGCGTATCGAACAACGAAAGCGCCATGAGCGATGCGGCTGCCGACTGATCGAGCCGGTTCTGTGCGATCAGGCTCTCGATCAGGCTGCGCACGGCCGGGAAATCGACAAACATCGTACCGTAAGAGCCTCGGAACAGTTTGCCGACCTCGGCCTCGTATGCAGAGGTCTGTGCTCCGGTCAGGAATACCAGGGCGTCGGAATCGGTCGTCGCATAGAACGTATTGTCGTTCAAACCGAAATAGATCGTCGTATTGGCATCCGGGCTCAACGCATACTGGCCGGGAGCCATCTCCTGCATCGGCACGGGAATCATCCCTTTGATCGTTTCCATGATCGCCGGATCCTTCAGCTCCGCGATCAGCGAAAGCTCCGGCATCCGGCCGTTGTCCGTTATCCCGTGGAACGACAAAGCGATGTCGCCGTCGATCGCCTCCATGATCGGCTTCACCTGCGGAGCCATGGCGAAGACCATCGAATACATCGGAATTTTCTGAAGCATTTCGTAAGTTCTGGTGCCGTCCATACTGCCCGCGAGCGTCGCTACATTCTCCGCAGGCAGCATCTTCAGAAAATCGCCGTCCATCTTACGCTGAGCCGCCACCATCTCCATATACTGTTTTTCGGCCTCCTTGTCGCTGAAGAGAATCCGCGCCTCGGCCACGATCTTACCCTTCTCGAAATCGACCGGCATCGCCATCGACATCTTGTTCAGGAACTCGAAACCCGACAATCCGGCCGTGCCGATCTGCTCTCCGGCTACCGCCATAACCGAACCGTAATCCATCACGAACTTCATATCGCTGGGACGCTCGATGGCCTGTGCCAGTTGCGAATTGCCCATCAGACTCTCTGTTTTCTTCTGGGCGAAGAGCTTCTTGGCGGCAGCTTTCGCCTGATCATTGTCAACGGGAGCGGTATAGACCAAAAGGGCCGTTTCGTCATAAGCGACGACAGGCATATCCGCGCCCTGCGTATTGGCAAGGAAGGTGATTCCATCCTCTTCGAACGAGGTGAAACCGCTCTTCTGCGAAAGCCAGCCCAGGAAACTATCGAGCTTCTTGCGATCACCCACCTTGAACAAACCGCCGACCGTAGGATTGCCTGTCTGCGACGCATTCTCCATCGTCACGAACATAAACACGTCGCTGCCCACATCCAGCCCCGTTTCCGAAGGATGCGCCAACAAAGAGAGGATGCGTCCGCGCTCCTCTTCGGGCGCATCGGCCAAAGCTTGCTCGGCCATCTTATAATAAACGCTTTGGGTAAAATCGCCGACCTGCGCTTTCCGGGACAGGGATTCGGGATTGATCGAAACGATCACGAAAGAGTCGGCCGGCAGCATCTCGCGGTAATCCTTACCGCCACACGATGCGAGCATCAGCGCCACGAGCGCTATGCAGAAGAAGTAGAGTTTTTTCATATCGGTATTTTTATAATTGTGTTATCAATCCATTAACAATCCGGGATAAACCTATTCTATTACCTTCACGCCGAGACGCAACCGGACCGAATCGAAATCCGCCTGCGGCAAATAGGCTGCAAAGCAATATCCGGGTTTATTTACGCCTTACCGGGGCATACCCCGTGTTTTGATATTACAAATATAAATAAAAAATCAATTCGACAACCGGGTATTCACACAATTATCGACCCCGAACAGATATTTTTCCATTTAACGGGCGCAAGCTGCCCGAACAGCATCGAACGAACTCGAAACCCCGGACGAACAACGGGTACGAATACAGCGAAAGGCGCCCTGCATCGGCACCTTTCGCCTTCCCGCATCGAATCAAATGGATATTGGCACTTATCGGCAATATGCAGCATCCAACGTGCATTTGCAACAACGGCAGCCTGGCCGCCCGAGATCTTATTGATTAACTAATGATAAAAATTCGGCATCATTGCACCGATTCGGCCGCTATTTCCCGCCGCCGATTTTTTTAGCGATCAAACGGTCCACCGAATAATTTCCGGGACCCGCAATATACATCAAGACGAAAATCGCCAGATAAACCAGTGCCAGCTCTTTCACCGCAAACGGATCTGCGCCGTGAATAACGAAAAATGCAATGCACATGGTAAAGATCATCGGGATCAATGCCAGCCGGTAAAACGCACCGACGATAAATCCCAGAGAACAGATCACTTCGCCGAAGATTGCCAGCGACAGCGAAGCACTGCTGCCGATCCCGAGCGGATCGGGGAACATCGTGGACATCGTATCGAAATTACTCCACTTGGCAATGCCATGCGAAAACAACAGTCCGCCGAAAATCATGCGGGATGCCAACAAAATGCCCGATGCCTTCGCAGAACAACTTTTCGCAGGAAATAAAAATCTCAATACAGTTCTCACAATCAGTCTTTTTTATAATTGAATAGATCATTACAAAGACAATGCCAAAAAATAATTCGGAATCCGCATTGTATCCGAAGATTCCCTTCGAAAAGAAAATTCAGAGAAGGTCATGACTATAACCGCCACGGCAAGCGACAGACAATCGCCTCTCCCGACAACGTCTCGACACACGAAACAGATCCGGGATAAAACCGCACCTCATACAAAGTTTCCAAGATAAAAAAGGAATCCCCGAAAACGAGGACTCCTTGTTATGGCGATTTGATTTCCTTTCCGGCTGAACGGCTATTCGAATACTCCCGTATAGCTTTGCGGAGTGATTGCCCGCAACTCCTGCTTCACACTCTCGGCCACGTCGAGCGATTCGATGAACTCGGCGATCGATTCCCGGGTAATGTGTGCGTTGGTGCGGGTGAGGGCCTTGAGCGCCTCGTAAGGCGAGGGATAACCCGCCCGGCGCAACACGGTCTGGATACCTTCGGCCACGACTGCCCAGTTGTTTTCCAAATCGCGGTCGAGCGCCTCGCGGTTCAGGAGCAGCTTATTGAGCCCCTTGAGCAGCGACCGCAGGCCGATGAGCGAATGGGCCATCGGCACGCCGACGTTGCGCAACACGGTCGAATCGGTCAGATCGCGCTGCAAACGCGACAAGGGCAGCTTCGAGGCAAGATGTTCGTAAATCGCATTGGCGATGCCGAAGTTCCCCTCGGCATTCTCGAAGTCGATCGGATTCACTTTATGAGGCATCGCGCTCGAACCCACCTCGCCGGCCTTGATCCGCTGCTTGAAATACTCCATCGAAATATACATCCACATATCGCGGCAGAGGTCGATCAGCACGGTGTCGATGCGTTTGAGGTTATCGAAAATCGCCGCCAGGTTGTCGTAATGCTCGATCTGGGTCGTATATTGCGAACGCTCCAGCCCCAGGCGGTCGTTCACAAATCCATTGGCAAAAGCCACCCAATCCACCGCAGGATAAGCTACGTGATGCGCGTTGAAATTGCCCGTCGCACCGCCGAACTTGGCAGGCACGGGCAGCGTGCGCAGTTGCGCCAACTGCTTCTCAAGCCGCTCGACGAAGACCAGCATCTCCTTACCCAAACGGGTGGGCGACGCAGGCTGGCCGTGCGTACGGGCCAACATCGGTACGTCGTGCCATTCGCGGGCCATCTCCCGAAGCCGGTCAAGCACCTCGGCCGCTGCGGGGAAGTAAACCTCCGCGAGCGCATCCTTGATAGTCAGCGGAATGGAGGTGTTGTTGATGTCCTGCGAAGTGAGGCCGAAATGCACGAACTCCTTGTAGGCCGAAAGGCCGAGCGCCTCCATCTTCTCCTTCAGAATATATTCGATCGCCTTGACGTCGTGGTTGGTCGTGGCTTCGATCTCCTTGACACGCAGTGCATCCGCCTCCGAGAAATCGAGGTAGAGCGCCCGCAGCGCTTCGAATTTCGACTTTTCGACCCCGGACAGTTCCGGTAGCGGCAACTCGCACAGGGCGATGAAATATTCGACCTCGACCCGAATGCGGTAGCGAATCAGGGCATACTCCGAAAAATAATCGGCCAGTTTCTCCGTTTGATTTCGGTAGCGACCGTCCACGGGAGAAATGGCAGTAAGTTTGTTCAACAACATAATATTCCGATGCAGATTTGATTTTAGGCTTCAAAATTAGCACTTTTAATCGAGAAATCACACCGATTCTCCGGGAATGACCGATTTTTTCTACCTTTATAGAAGGCGGATATCGGTGTTTTCACTACCTTTCGGGAAGACCGGAAGACACTCGACATAAAAAATAAACCCGTTTATTTTATTCTGTCCTCGTTTTCACTACCTTTGCAACACCTTATATCAATGACACTGAATCAATGAATCTACTGATAGCAATCATCGACGGAATCGTCGGCTTCATCCGGCGCAATCCGCTTTTCTGTCTGCTGATCTTCCTGCTGGCGCTCTTTGCCCCTTCGGTATTGGGCGGTATCGCCATGTTCGTTCTCTATGCACTCCTGGGCCTGGTCGTGCTGGCCATTATCCTCCTTCTCTCCTTCCGCTGGAGAATTTACCGCATGCGGAAAGACTTAGAAGATCAATTCGGCGGTCAGGGCTTCGGTCCCGGAGGATCCGGCGGTCCTGCCGGCAATGCCCGCGAAGGCGAAATCCATATCCGCAAAACGAAAGGTGCCGGTGAAAAACGCGTCCGCAAGGACGTGGGCGACTACATCGAATTCGAAGAAGTCCCCGCAACAGAAACCGACAAAAACGACCCGGACAAGCAGTAAAAAACGTTATGCTGAAAATCTTCGAACTGATCGGCCGTTACTTTATCCTGATGGGCAAGGTCTTCTCCCGGCCGGAGAAGCGGGCGATCTACCGTCGTCGCATCATCTATGAAATGGAGTCGCTGGGATTGAACTCGATCGGCCTGACGGCGATCATCTCCGTTTTCATCGGTGCGGTCATCACGCTCCAGATGTCGATCAACCTCGAATCGCCGTTCATCCCCAAATACATCATCGGCTACGCCACGCGCGAGACGATGATCCTCGAGTTCTCCTCGACGGTCGTAGCCCTGATCCTGGCCGGCAAGGTAGGGTCGAGCATCGCCTCCGAAATCGGCACGATGCGCATTACCGAACAGATCGACGCCCTGGAAATCATGGGTGTCAATTCGGCGTCGTACCTGATCCTGCCGAAGATCGTCGCAACCGTGCTTTTCTTCCCCTTCCTGGCGATCCTGAGTATCCTGATCGGTATTGCAGGCGGCTACCTGATTTCAGCGCTGACGGGCATCATGATTCCCGACGACTACGTGCAGGGCCTGCTATACGACTTCCGACCCTACTCGATCACCTACACACTTATCAAGATGGCCGTTTTCGCCTTCATCATCACCTCGATTTCGGCCTTCTACGGCTACTACGCCAAGGGCAACTCGCTCGAAGTGGGGGCCGCCTCGACCAAGGCGGTCGTGGCCAGCTCGATCGTCATCATGATCTTCAACTTGATTCTCACCCAAATCCTGCTTATATGATCAAGGCAGACCATATCTCGAAATCCTTCGACGGACGCGTCGTTCTCGACGACGTCAGCGTCGAATTCGACACCGGCACGACCAACCTGGTGATCGGCAAGAGCGGCTCGGGCAAGACGGTGCTGCTCAAATGTCTGGTGGGCCTGCACGAAGTCGATTCCGGCAGTATCTGGTACGACGACATCGACTTCACGGCCCTCGGATTCAAGGAGCGAAAGGCGATCCGCCGCGATATCGGCATGCTCTTCCAGGGCGGTGCGCTGCTCGACTCCTCGACCGTCGAGGAGAACGTCAAGCTTCCGCTCGACCTCTTCACCGAGCAAAGCGAAAAGGAGAAGATGGAACGGGTCAATTTCTGCCTCCAGCGCGTGCGGCTCAACGGAGCCAATCACCTCTACCCCGCAGAACTGTCGGGCGGTATGATCAAGCGTGCGGCTATCGCCCGGGCCATCGTACTGAATCCCAAATACCTCTTCTGCGACGAACCCAACTCGGGCCTCGACCCCCAGACTTCGATCGTGATCGACAACCTGATCCACGAGATCACCCAGGAATACGGCATCACCACGATCATCAACACCCACGATATGAATTCGGTCATGGAGATCGGCGAGAAGATCGTCTATATCCACGAAGGACGCAAGTGGTGGGAAGGAACCAAAGAGGAAATTCTGCACGCCCGCAACAGAGAGCTGAACGATTTCGTCTTCGCTTCGGCCATGGCCAAACGAGCCAAACAGATGACTCCCGACGGAGAATAACGAACTGATACGCCTGACGATCGGAAGGCCGGAAAGTTTTCCGGCCTTCCGCCGTATTCTGGCGAAATATTTGCGAGTATATTTGTTTATAAAGGATAAAGTGTATAATTTTGTTCTTCCGAAAGGGAAAATCGACAACGAATATTTACCTAAAATAAAATACGTCATGTCAAAGATCAAAGTTGGTATCAACGGTTTCGGTCGCATCGGCCGGTTGGTATTCCGGGCTGCCTGCACCCACGCAGACACTATCGAAGTAGTAGGCATCAACGACCTCATTCCGGTCGATTATATGGCCTACATGCTCAAATACGACTCGGTACACGGTCGTTTCGACGGTACGGTCGAGGTAAAGGGCGACAAGCTGGTGGTTAACGGACACGAGATCCGCGTAACCGCAGAGAAAGATCCCGCGAACCTCAAGTGGAACGAAGTAGGCGCAGAATACATCGTTGAATCGACCGGTCTGTTCCTGACCCGCGAAAAGTCGGAGGCCCACCTGAAGGCCGGCGCCAAATACGTCGTTATGTCGGCCCCCTCGAAAGACGATACCCCGATGTTCGTATGCGGCGTGAACGCCGATACCTACGCAGGCCAGGATATCGTATCGAACGCATCGTGCACGACCAACTGCCTGGCTCCGCTGGCCAAGGTCATCAACGACAAGTTCGGCATCATCGAAGGTCTGATGACTACCGTACATGCGACTACCGCTACGCAGAAGACCGTAGATGGTCCTTCGATGAAGGACTGGCGCGGCGGCCGTGCGTCGATCGGCAACATCATCCCCTCTTCGACGGGTGCAGCCAAGGCCGTAGGCAAGGTAATCCCCGCGCTGGCAGGCAAACTGACCGGTATGTCGTTCCGCGTTCCGACGCTCGACGTTTCGGTAGTCGATCTGACCGTGCGTTTGGAAAAGGCAGCGACTTACGACGAGGTGAAAGCCGCCGTTAAACACGCTTCGGAAAACGAACTCAAGGGTATCCTGGGTTACACCGAGGACGACGTGGTTTCGACCGATTTCACGAGCGACCCCCGTACGTCGATCTTCGATGCCAAGGCCGGTATCGCCCTGAACGATCGCTTTATGAAACTCGTTTCGTGGTACGACAACGAATGGGGCTATTCGAACAAGATCATTATGCTGATCGGTAAGATGGCCGCATACAACAACAAATAATCCCTCGTTACACGGATAAAAAGAGGTTCTCCAAAATTTTGGAGAACCTCTTTTATTACGATCGCAACAGGTTCAGAACGGAGATCGGAAAATTGGGGCCATAGACGCATCGGCCTACGGCCGCAGGCCCGCATCACGGCCGCGACACCTTGAGCTCGATCGACGCCCCTCCCCACTGGTTGATGGAATACTCCTTATCGAGCACGGTCCGGTCGCCATAGCGAATCCGCACCTGCAACGGGAACGGAGGATGTCCCCCGATTTCGTTGTCGCGGGGCAGCGTATGAGGGATCACATAAATATAGAGCACGATACGCTCGCACGGAACGGTTTCGAGCGTAAGACTGCGATGCAGGTCCAACCCCTCCGACGGTGCCTCCAGATTGCTCCCCATCTCAGCCACCCGGCTCTCGGCCGAGGCAAAGCCGATCCGGTTACCCGAGGCATCGAACGCCCCGCACATCAGCGCGGCATTGTAACGCCACCACTGGTCGAAGCCACTCCGGATTTCGACCGTAAATTTTTCAACGGATTTCATCACAGGACAAATATAACTTTTTTATCGCTATGTCCCACACATCCGGGCAACAATCTCTCCCGGATACACCGCCGGCAGACGGCACTCGGAATCATTCCGGCACACGTCCCTGCGGGGAGAGTCGCTAAAACCGGCGAAACCTTTGGTACTTTTCCGTTTTTTTCATAACTTTGCAGACTGGAAGTATCGAAATGAACGCCGCACGAAAATATTCCATCGCCTGGAAAGGCCTCTCGGAGGGAGAACATACGTTCGACTTCGAAGCGGGCAACGACCTGCTCCGGCTTTTCGAAAACACCGAAATCAAAGGCGGGCACTGCGACGTGAAGGTGAATCTTTTACGGGCGGCACGTCAGCTTCGCCTCGAGATTTCGATCCGGGGCAGCGTAGTGGTGGAGTGCGATCGCTGTCTGGGCGATTGTTCCGTTCCGATCGATTACGAAGGAGAATTGCTGGTGAAATTCTCCGACGAAGTCCGCGAATACGACGGAGATACCTTGTGGCTCTCACCCTCGGAAGATTTCGTGGATCTGACGCAATATATTTACGAAAGCATCGTCCTTTCTCTGCCCTATCAGCGGGTGCACCCCGACGGGGAGTGCGATCCGGATATGTTGGGACGCTTCCGCATCGTTTCCGAGCAGGAGTTCGAAACGATCGAGAACGAAACGCAACAGCGGGAAAGAGAGGGCTCGGGCTCCGGACAATGGACCGAACAACTGTCCGCCATCAAACAACAGATGGAGCAGGAAGAAAAAGACAAGAAACATTAAACTAATAATTGATAATACAAAATGGCACATCCTAAACACAAAATCTCGTCAACCCGCCGCGACAAGCGTAGAACTCACTACAAAGCAGTCGTTCCCACGGTCGTAACCTGCTCGAACTGCGGCGCATCGGTACTCTACCACCGGGTATGCCCCGAATGCGGCTTCTATCGCGGCAAGCTGGCTATCGAGAAGAAAGCGGCGGAATAATCTCCGCCGCCGATCCCCTTTCGGATTTTCAGCCGAAAGAGCGTAATCTATTTCACTAACCAAATCTCAGATTATGTTAAAGATTGGTGTAGATGCCATGGGAGGCGATTTCGCCCCGGAGGCAGCAGTCAAGGGAGCCGTGATGGCCGTAGATGCAATCGGCGACCAATGCCGGATCGTACTCTTCGGCGACGAAGAGCAAATCCGGAAAGTCCTGAAAGCGGAAAACTGCCCGGCGGACCGGTTCGATATCGTGCATACGACCGAAGTGATCGAAATGGGCGATCATCCGGCCAAAGCCTTCCAGCAAAAAACCAATTCAAGCATCGTCGTCGGGTTCAGCCATCTGGCAAAGGGGCTCATCAACGGCTTCGCCAGTGCCGGCAGCACCGGAGCGATGATGGTGGGTTCGATGCAGGCCGTCAAACCGATCGAAGGCGTGATCCGACCCACGATCTCCACGGTCGCCCCGACCGTTACGGGCGGGAAAGTCCTGCTGCTCGACGTCGGACTGAACGTCGATTGCAAACCCGAAGTATTGGCCCAATACGGCATTATCGGTTCGATTTTCGCCCAGGCCATGCTCGGAATTCAGAATCCCCGGGTCGCAGTCCTGAATATCGGAGAGGAGGAAACCAAAGGCAATGCCCAAAGCAAGGCGGCCTATGAACTGATGAAAGAATCCGAAGAGTTCAACTTCGTCGGCAACGTCGAAGGTTCTCACCTCTTCTCGGGACAGGTGGCCGACGTAATCGTCTGCGACGGTTTTGTCGGCAACACGCTGCTGAAAACCGTAGAGGGTCTCTTTCGGATCAACAAAGCGCTCAAAATCTCCGAAGCTCCGTTCTGGAGGGATATGAACTACGAATACGTGGGCGGCACGCCGGTACTCGGTGTCAATGCCCCGGTAGTCATCGGACACGGATGTTCTTCGGCGCTGGCAATCAAAAACATGATTCTCACGACCGAACGTTGCGCCCAAACCGGCGTAACCGCGAAGTTGCAGAATGCTTTCAAAAACTAAACCTACCCCCGGATGAAGAAAATTACTGCGGCAATTACAGGTGTAGGGGCCTACCTGCCTGACTATCTGCTCACCAACGACGAATTGAGCCGGATGGTGGACACTTCCGACGAATGGATCATGACACGCATCGGCATCAAGACCCGCCATATTCTCAAGGGAGAAGGGCTGGGTACTTCATACATGGGTGCGCGCGCCATTAAAGACTTACTCGAAAAGACCGGGGTTAATCCGCTGGAGATCGACATCGTGATCTGCGCCACGGTTACCCCGGATATGTTTTTCCCCTCGACAGGCAATCTGATCGCCGACCAGGCCGGTTGCAAAAACGCTTTCGCCTACGATATTTCCGCTGCATGCAGCGGCTTTCTGTTCGCGTTGACGACAGGGTCCCAGTTCATCGAAACAGGCTACGCCAAGAAAGTGATCGTCGTCGGTGCCGACAAGATGTCCTCGATCGTCGATTACAAGGACCGCAACACCTGTCCGATCTTCGGCGACGGCGCAGCGGCCGTATTGCTGGAACCCAACAAAGAGGGTTACGGCGTCATCGATGCGATCCTCCATTCGGACGGTTCGGGCGAACAACACCTCTATATGAAAGCGGGCGGCTCGCGCTACCCCGCTTCCGAGGAGACCGTACGTAACAACTGGCACACGATCACCCAGGACGGACCGGCCGTTTTCAAGGCAGCCGTATCGAACATGGCCGACGTATCGGAGGAGATGATGCAACGTCATCACCTGACCGCCCAGGACATCCGTTATCTGGTCCCCCATCAGGCCAACCTGCGCATCATCGACGCCACGGCCAAACGCATGGGACTGGGGCGCGAGAAATGCATGATCAATATCGACCGCAACGGTAATACGACCGCAGCGACGATTCCGCTCTGCCTGTATGAATACGAAGCGGCTCTCTGCAAAGGGGACAACCTGATTCTGGCATCGTTCGGCGGCGGATATACATGGGGTTCCATCTATGTAAAATGGGCTTACGACGGAGAGAATTGCTAAAACTCCCGAAAAGATAGATACCAATAGGCGATGCCCGGCAAAAGCCGGGCATCGCTATTGTTTTCCCCTATAACGACATCAAATAATCGTATCGCAAACAGGTACAAAATAGACGTTATTTGATTATATTTGCATAAAGCAAAAGCACCAGGATGGCATACCGGCTCATCTTCGCTTCAAGCTTGCACTATTTTTGCATAGTAAAAAACAGGAAATTCAACGGTAAAAGCGGATTTACCCGAAGCCCACGAAACACAAACCCGGCAGACCGGCTTCAACGATTCCAACATGTGCTGACAGGAGCGAGGCGAATCCGAGTGAAACCGAATAAAAGCCAAAACAGGAAATTCAACAATTAAACAAAATAGTTATGATCAGCAAAAAATTACAAGACGCACTCAATGCGCAAATCAACGCCGAAATGTGGTCGGCATACCTCTATTTATCCATGTCGGTCGAGGCAGAATCGAAAGGTCTCAAAGGCTTCGGCAACTGGTTTTTCATTCAATTCCGTGAAGAGCAGGATCATGCACGGATTCTGATGAACTACCTGCTCGCACGCGGCGGACAGGTTCTACTGGCTCCGATCGCCGAAGTAAGAACATCGTGGGGAAGCCAACTCGAGGCTTTCGAAGATACGCTGGCTCATGAAAAGAAGGTTACGGCGATGATCAACAACTTGTACGACATGGCTGTCACAGAGAAAGACCATGCAACGGCAAGTATGCTCAAATGGTTCATCGACGAACAGGTCGAGGAAGAAGAGAGCGCCACGACAATCATCGACTCGCTCAAGCTCGTTTCAGGCGACAAGATGGGTGTATTCATGCTCGACAAGGAGTTGGCAGCTCGCACCTATACGCAGGCTGCACCTCTGGCCGGCAAGGAATAACACACTTTTATTCCAGAAAAAAGGAGTGCTGCCGCAGCAGCGCCCCTTTTCCTCAAGGAGTACCCGATTTCCCTCTCCGGAAAGCGACACACAGTCGCCCTAATTTTACAGAAACAGACGATACAACACTTTAACCATAAAAAATATGAAAAAATTAGTAGTATTGTTCGTAAGTATGTTGGTACTGGCTACGACAGCCTCGGCCGGCAACGACAAACCGATTCAGGTTTCGCAACTGCCCCAGACAGCACAGCAGTTCATCAAGAAATATTTCGGGGATCGAAAAGTGGCTTTTGCCAAAGAAGAATCCGATTTTCGGAAAAGCTATGAGATCGCATTCACAACCGGCGATAAAATCGAGTTCGACCGTAAAGGCGAATGGACCGACATCGATTGCAAATACAGCGCCGTCCCGGCCGGGATCGTCCCTGCGCAGATCGTCGCATACATAGCGGAAAACTACCCTGACAGCCAGGTCGTACAGATCGAAAAGGACTCGCGCAGCACCGAGGTAAAACTCGACAACAGAATGGAGATCAAATTCGACAAACAGTACCGTGTCATCGAAATGGATTTTTAATCTCCCACAGGAAAAATTCCATGCCCTAAATTTAATCCGGCTCTGTCAATAGAGCCGGATTATTTTATGCAAGTGCGCATAACATCACCCTCCTGCCTTAAAATCGATCCCGGCCTTCCGAGCCTGCGTATGCTGAAACTGCCGCCGAATCCGGTACAGACGGCCCTCCTTGAGCAGACGCGCCCCAGTTTGATGAAAGCAAAAGGAAACATCGTGTTCCGCACACTGATCCCGCAGGGAGAGCACCCAGGCATAATCGCAAACACGTGCTTCGGGTCCCGACTCGCCGCCGACAGATACCTGTTCGATTTCCGGTCCGAGATACGGCGTCAAATCTATAGGACCGATCAGCGGGGCGCAAACGATAATCTTGTGGCGAATCGGCAACTTCTGGAAAATCGGTAGCCGATAATCGGCCATCCGCTGATTCTCCACCGTGCAACCGATCGTCACATGCTCGTATCCTGCACCCCAATCCCCGGGCAGACACTCGGACAACCGGTCGATACGCTTGGTGAAAAACATAAAATGCAGGTCCCGCCGCAAACGGATCATCTCCCATGCCTCACGGCGCCAGACATCGGCCTCGGCAAGCAGAAAGTCCGATGTAAAACAGGTAAACACCATCTCCCCGGCCGGAATTTTCCACCGACCGTCCCGACTTCGGCGCACGGGGAGGCCGAAGGCCGCCGTTTTCGCAACGTGCCCGCCGTCCTTTTGCCAGGCAGCATCCTGACGATAAACATAACACTCCCGGCAACCTTCGCTCACACGCTGACACCCGTGCCAAGGATTCCACGATACGGACATATGAATCACACCTCGGTTTCAAGTAAAACACGCATATCCGGCCAAATCCTCATACAGACAACCTCCGTTTGCGATCCCCCGCTCCAAATCGGCCGACCGCAGCCAACGACCGCTCCCGCAGCAAAGATAATCCGAAAAACAGAGGCTTCGTCACACGATTATTCCCTCCCCGTCCTTTGACATGAATCGCAGCAAACCGAGTATCCTGTCACTTCCCGAAAAAGATCGGGCCGACAACCTCGGTCCCGCCTTCGCCGTAACGGGCAAACAATACGCAGGCATTTCCCCCGTCCGTAGTTCCGATCGGCAAATTCGGATTCGCAAACGACTGCAACCCGCGAAACAGCCTGCCGGAAGCGATGCCGCTGCGATTTCTGCACATACAGCGATAGAACTGCCGGAAATTCATTCCCTGCCGGATTCCGACGAACGTTCCGCAGGCGAGGCAAGTACTTCGTTCATCGGAGCTTCATCGAGATAGCGCCGTTTGAAAAGATCCGCACAGAAAATAAAGATGGAGAGAAGCACCGGACCGAAGATTACCCCCATGAAACCGAAAAGCGACAAGCCGATAATCACGCCGAAAATCGTCACCAGAGGATGCGTGTCGGCCATCCGTTTCTGCAGGACGAAGCGGGCCAGGTTATCGACCTGCGTAATGACCACCACCCCATACGCCAAAAGCCCGACGGCTGCGCCCCAATGCCCGATCAGCCCCAGGTAAGCCGCCAAAGGCAGCCATACGAGCGCCGTTCCGAGCAGCGGAACGATCGTAGCGACACAAGTTACTACGCCCCAAAACAGCGCCCACGGCACACCGCACAACCAATAGCCGACCAGAGCGACCGCCCCCTGTATGACCGCGAGCAAGGGAATGCCGATTGCATTCGAACGGACGATCATCACCACTTCGCGCGTAAACTCCTGAGTAACCGTCCGGTTAAAAGGGATGAACTTGCGTAGATAGCTCTCCATCTCCCGACCGCCGATCAACATAAAATAGAGAACGAACAGCAGCACCACCACATTGACCGCAAAGCTGCCGATGCTCTGCAATACCCACTGCCCGGCCCGAGGCAGCAGCTCCACCAGTTTGGCGATATTATCCCCGTCCAGCAAGTTATAGCCGATCCGCTCTCGAATCAGCTCCGCCAGGTTCCGAATGGGCTGAATAACAGTCGAGGGATCGAGGGTCACATCCTGCAATTTAGCGACAAGCAACCACACGAGCAGAGACAGCGGAATCAGAAAACAGACGATGGCTTCACCGATCAGCAGCGAAGCGGCCAGGCTACGCCGCAATTTATGGCGGATCGTCAGCGCCCGCATCTGCCCGCGCAGCAGTACATAAATCGTAAGGGCTCCCAACAGGCCGCCCAGAAAGGGAATCAGTTCTACAAAAATAACCGTACCCAGCCCCAGAAGAATGACATAGAGCGAATAGCGCCAATATTTCTCCCGGATATTTTGTTTTTGGATTCTTTGATTCATAACCAAGTCTATCTATTCTCGACGCAACAAGATATATGCCGTTCGCCGTGCCGCACGCAAGTTCCGGCAGCCGACAGCCTCAAAACCACGAAAGCACTCCCTGCAAAGCAGCCACAATCGCCACGTAACGGAGCAATTTGCCGACGAACATCGCAACGGCCGTAATCCAGACATTGCTGCGCATCAGGCCGAGTACGATGGCGACGGCTTCGCCGACATAGGGCAGAAAGGTGAAAAAAGCGAACAAGGCCCCTTTCCCTTCGAGAAAACGGGAAACCCGGTCGATTTTCGCCGGCTCGACCCGCAGGTAACGGGTAATCCAGTCCCGCTTGCCCAAATGCCCGATCCAATAGCAGGTCATACCGCCGAGCGTATTCCCCGAAGCGGCAGCGAACAGACAGAGCAAAGGGTCGAGCCCCATCCGCACCAGAATCACCAGCACGACCTCGGAACTGAACGGCAGGATACTCCCGGCGACGAAAGCCGAGAGAAAAAGACCGACATAACCCCAGTCGGTAAAAAATTGCGTCAGCGAAGCGATAAATTCTTCCATGCCTTCGGATTCCACCCGTTACCGAACCGATTTCGGATCGAAAAATAAAAATGTTTCGCCCGCCCCTATCGTTTTTCTTTCCGCACACGATTCCAAAATTTTTCGCTTGGTATGTTTTATGCACATACGAAAGATGGTTAATAACGAGTTAAAAAATAAAAAGTGGTATTATTTCCCGTCGCGCAGGCTCGCAGTCGCTTTGTCGTTACAAGGCTGGCGAAAAGCAGGTGCGACGGTTTTTTTCACCGCAGGCTTCACGCTTCTCGCCCATGTTCCCGATCCAGGCGAATCAGCATTTTCTTATGCGGAATGCCCGCTTCCAGGTATTCGTCCGATACGACCTCGAATCCGAATGATTCGTAAAAGGGTATCAAATAGCTTTGGGCCGAAATGCGGATCGCTTCCGCCCGCCACTCCCGAACCATGTAGCCGATAGCTCGGCTCACCATCTCCCGGCATATTCCCCGACGGCGGTACGTTCGGGCAACGCAAACGCGTCCGATCGACGGTTCGGCATAAGCAATCCCACGCGGAATCATCCGCAGAAATCCGACCGTCTGCCCCTCACACTCGGCCCACAGGAAGAGAGAAAAGGGATCCTTCTCATCGGCATCGAGCGTCGTGACATGCTGCTCGAGGTAGAAGACCCGTTCGCGCAGCGAAGCTGCCGCATGCAGCTCCCCCACCGAAAGTTCCGCAAAAGGTTTTATGTGATAAACAATCTCCATATCGTGTAAAAACAGCCGCTATCGAAGACAAAAATACAAATAAGCCGAATGCAAAAGCAAATTTATTTGCATTTTGCCGAGGCGAAGTATCTAAGACGAAGTCAAAATACGAAAAAGCCGGGGCAAACACAACCGGAATCCGATTTTATCCAGGCGAAGTCAAAGATAGTGAAAGGCGAGAGAAAACGGGAACTTGTTCCCTGTTTTCCGAGGCGCATCCTATCTAAGACTATGTCAAAGATAGGAAAAGAAGAGAGGAATCGTGCGGGCTTGCACGCACAGATTGCCGAACCGCATCCTATCTTCTGCAAAGATACGGATAAGCGAGGGCAAAGCGCCCCCATTCGTATCTTACCGAACGAAAGTATCTTAGGCTTCGTCCAAGATGCGAACGAACCGAACGCAAAAGCAAATAAATTTGTGTTTTGCCGGAACAAAATATCCACAACAAAATTAAAGATACGAAAAGCGGCAAGCCCCTATGGAAATAAACGACGACGTCCCGCCACATAGTGACGGGACGCTGTTCCAAGAAGTCGGACCAAAGCACCTGTTCAAGTCTTGCGTGAATCCGGAGGTGCGATCTGTCCACGACAGAAAGACTTCCGCGACAAAGCGCGACGCAGAAAAATCCGCTACAGCCGGCTTCCTTCGATTTTCAGCCTCGCGGCTATCTCTTCACCGCAGCGAGCGCCTTGTCATAATCGGGCTCCTGCGTGATCTCGGGCACCAATTCGGTATAGACGACTTTGCCGTCCCCGTCGATGACCACCACCGAACGAGCCAGCAACCCTTTCAACGGGCCGTCGGTCATCAGCACGCCGTAGCTCTCATCGAACGAGGTTTTCCGGAAATCCGACACGGGAACGACATTCTCGATTCCCTCGACCGTGCAAAAACGCGCATGAGCGAAAGGCAGGTCTTTCGAAACGGCCAGCACGACCGTTCCCGGCAGCTCCGCCGCGAGTTTGTTGAACTTACGCACCGACGCGGCGCAAACGCCCGTATCGAGGCTCGGAAAAATATTCAGGATCACCTGCTTTCCACGCAAATCCTTCAGAGAAAGGGTGGAAAGATCGGTCTTGACCAATTCGAAATCGGGAGCCGCAGCTCCTGCCTTGACAAATTCACCGGCAATCTGCACCGGCTGTCCTTTGAACTTCGTTATCGACATATCGTTGTTTCTTTTTAATTATTAAACCAAACCCGGCGAAATCTTCATCCGCCCGGGGATTTAGGAGAGATGCAAAAACCGGTCCGCATTTCCCTGCAATCGAAACGAAGATACAAATTTTTCCCGAAAAAGGCAAAATTCTTTGCGAAAAACCACGAAACGAAGCGGAATAACGACCTGCCCGGATAATTTCAGCCGTTTCACGACCGATTCCCGAAACACCCCGAGCAGCGACCGGGACACCGTCTGCACGCAAAAATCACCCCGACGTCGCTCCTCCCCCGACAACCTGGACAGCCGGGAGGAAGCCCGCCAACAGTCAAAAGGAAAGAGGAAGGGAAGGCAAAACGACCCAATCCCCAATCGCCGAAACGACCTGCCCGGAAACTTCTGCCCGGATCAGCTACAAAATGCGATAGGCTCCAAACGTCCCCGAACAAAGGTATCCCGGCAAGAGTTCGTCGAACCTTCCGGAGCGCCCCACAGCCCCTGCCATGAACAGATAGCCCAATATCCGGCAGACCTTGTCTTCTAAAAATAACACTAACAGAAATCGTCCTGCCTGCCTTCTTCAGCAGGCACAAAAAAACGGAAAGGAGTCTTCTCGACTGCTTTCCGCCTTCGGAGGTTACCCTCCTAAACTACTAACCCAAACTTAAATAAATGAAGAAACCTCGCCGGAATCGGGCTATTGCTCCGACCCGGCTCCTTCAGAAAATCAAAACACGTGCCAAAAAACCGTACCGGTACGAACGGATTCCCGCACGCGTTCAAATGTTTTAAACGAAATTTCCTCGCATTAAACGACTTAATACTTTTGATGTATAAATAAAATACTAAAATCCTCGTTTAGAACAAACCGAAGCATCGAAAAAATCCTACTTTTTCACATCCTACGTAAAACCAATGCCATCACATTCATTCCTCCGCAGATCCTCTTCTCAAAGAACACCTTCTCGTAAAACCAGCAATAAAAAAGCCACTCAAAAAATTGAGTGGCTTTCATCCGATTTTCGATTTTGTGGGAGCTGAGGGATTCGAACCCCCGACCCTCTGCTTGTAAGGCAGACGCTCTGAACCAGCTGAGCTAAGCTCCCGTTAAAAATGGCTCGGGACTGCAAAGGTAACCATTATTTTCTTTCCTCCAAATTTTTCAAAAAATTCACAAGAAGAAAATTTCCGCACCACTCTCTCAAACTACCTTTCGCAACCTTCGCGCATCGCGTCCGTTTCCCATTCGGGATTCAACGCGATGCAAATATAAGGATTTTCTCCGAAACAACGCACAACAACCGTTATTTTTTAACGAACCTACTAAAATACAACCAGATCATCTCCTATTTCAACTCTTTCTACGATTACTATTACTCCTTTCAATCGTTCTTTTCTTTTAAGATCTCGTTCATCCAACCCGACAAAATCGATCGGACATGCGCACAATGCTTGTTCCGACAAATAATTTTTACTTCAACGGTCCAAATAGATAAGCCTCGGGAATCAGAAGGTTTCCGGGCATGCTCATAGTTACGAGCTAAGTTAAAGACTGATAAACCCGGTTCTTGCCCATAATGCAAGAAATAGAACAATAATAGTAATAAAACAGAACATCAAAATATAATTATTGAACGGGGAAATCCAATCCGACTCTTTCGACTTTCTTATTCCTTATATTTTATGAAATTCTCCTTTTTCGTATAAGTATTCTCCCGGAGCTAAATTAGCAACTTGATTTATAAAATCCGTGAAATTGCAAAAGAAAGACCTGATGCTATGACTATTACTTCCTCCCGACTTTATGTAATAGATAGCATGAAATCAAAACATATTTTTCGAACGTGATTATGTACTTTAGGAACCTCTTTGAGAACCGAGCTTCCTAAGTCCCCTCCCAAGGAGGGAATTCAGGGGAACGTCGGTATTACAGACACGGCCCGGGCCGCGAATAAGCATCCTGCGGATTCGATGCTGCGACCATCGGATAAAGGGGCATTGAAAAATATAATTGACTTCGGCAGAATAAAACAAACAAGTTTGTTTATTCTGCCCTCATTTTTACTACCTTTGTAAAACGACATGAGAAAAATCACCGATAAACTGCGGCGGATCAATCCGTTTGCCAGGAAAAACGACGGTCCGCTGCCCCGGCCGCTACCGGGCGACCCGTCGCTGCGAGTCGTGAAGGTCTTCGTCGAAGGTTATGAGGACGTGGCTTTCTGGCGGGGCGTCTTCGACTGTTTCTCCAATCCTTACCTCTATTTCGAAATATCGGTGCCGACCCGCAAAGACCTGCCCAAAGGTAAGAAGGTGCTGATGTCGATGATTCCCGAATCGTCGGAGAGAATGTTGCTTTGCGTGGATTCGGATTTCGATTTCCTGTTCAACGGAGCGACAGAGCAATCGCGCCTGATCCGCGACTCACGGTATATGTTCCATACTTACACCTATGCCACGGAGAATTACCTCTGCTATGCTCCCTCGCTGCACAACGTCTGCGTCAAGGCGACCAAGAACGATACCCGAATCTTCGATTTCGAACGCTTCATGGCCGACTATTCCCGCACGATTTACCGTCTTTTTCTCTGGTATGCCTATTCGGCGAAGCTGTCGGACGAGCATGTGTTCACTCTTGTCGATTTCAAGTCTTCGGTAAGGCTCAACTACCTCGATTTGGAGGATAACGGGGCCCGGACGATCGCCTGGTTACAGCGCAATGTCGCCCGCCGCGAGCAAACGCTCGCCAGCAAGCATCCCAAACAGGCGGCGGAGTTGGACGATTTCGCCGCACAACTCGGTCGGCTCGGGGTAACGCCCGAAACGACCTATCTCTATATGCACGGGCACACGTTGATGGACAACGTGGTGATGGTGCTACTGGAAACCGTATGCGAAAAACTGCGTCAGATGACTGCGGCGCGAATCACTGCCTCGAAAAAGGAGGGCGTGGCGCTGAAAAACGAAATGAGCAATTACACCAATACCCAGCGATCGATCCGGGACGTGCTGCTCGACAACGAGAATTATCAGGACTGCCCTCTTTTCAAACGGCTCTACCGGGACATCGAGCGGTATATGGTACGTACGATCTGGCGGATGAAACAGCAGGGCGAGGTTCCTGCCTCCGAAACGATTTTTTCGATCGTCCGCGGCTTTCGGCGACGGTAAACGTGCGTTCGGGCACTACCAAAATGCCAAAAATTAAAACGGGCTGCCTAACAAGTCCGATTCTAACATTTTCACCTCTGTCAGAATGCACTCTGACAGGGGGGGGGCTTTCAATTTCACGGATTTGTTAGACAATCTTTAATTAATCTTTCACATTGTAATAAAATGGATAATCTTGTAGTTCTATTTTTGCTTGTTTTTTTGAAATTTTTACAAGAGGAAGTTCATTAATCCCATCTTTCATGATGGGATATAGTTTATTCCCCCGAACAAGGTAGCGATCTCTATTATCATCTGTAGCATCTGTATATTTATTCAAATTAGGCCAACAGCGTGGGCCGTACGGCAGCAAAACACTATCCAACACGATACTGAAATCCGGAGACCATAAAATAACAGTATCGCCTTCGATTCGCCAAGCACCTGTAGCTCCGTCAGCATAGGCCATTTGGTACAAAAAGCCGCCATCAGGATAAAAGTAAACATATAATCCAGGAGTTCTTGCATCATCTACACAAGTTGTACTTCGAAACCATTTACCGGTCAGTTTGCCGGGCCTGACACTACAACAGGAAACAATAAAGAAAAGTCCGATTAACAAAATTATTAGTCGTTTCATAATTACATTTTTTCTTTGTAGAAAGATAGATAAAATTCACCAATCTACAAAAGAAAACTGCCGGACATTAAGTCCGGCAGTAACAATCAAAGATTACTTATCTTTTTTCGGCCCAAAATAAATTCCTCTATTATATAGACCTAATTCAGGGCCCGGCTTCGGTATTGCGTACAAATATTCTATTAGAGACTTCCCGTTTTTCAGTACAGGATATAAAGTATCTCCTTTAATAATATATGCATCTCTATTACCCTCCATATCCGTAAATTTATAATACTCATCAGGAAAACGCCAATCTGTAATCTCTTCTTCTGCAAAAATATAAAGATCAATAGGACGAGTTTCGACATTGAAATTTGGCGAAGATAAAATCACTGTATCACCGCTTATGTACCAATGGCCGATTATATCATAACAGCCAGCTGACCTATATAAAAACGTACTATCGGCATAAAACTCAGCATACAAATGAATACCATAATCTGGCGATAAGGATAACCCAAGTAACATTTTCCAACTATTCTGCTGGATTTTACAACGGCACAGGAGGCAATGAAGAAAAGACTGATCAATAAAATTATTAATTTTTTCATAATTTTCCAGGATAATAAGTTTCACCATTTACACGAAATGCATGCTTCGAATATCCCAAATCTCCCATGTTCCTCCGTTTTATAAGCTAATATCCGAAGAGATCCTTATCAAAGGAGAAAAATCAGCTTTCCAAATATCCACTTCACAAATCTCATGATCTTGATCGAGATATAATGAGGCTAACACATCTATTCCATCAGAATCCTTAAAAGAGCACTCACTGACAAAAATCGTTGATATTATTTCTTTCGGCGGTAAAGACATATATAATTTCATACTGCCCATTCCTCCATCATTCAAACAAGAAACAGTCAAAGATCTTTCCCAGCCCTCGGACATATTCAAAGATGCCTTTTGTACCAAAAACTTAATGAGTCGTAGCTCCTCCGGATTCGGTTTTCTAATGTTTTTCTTGTATTCGTCCAACATCGACCCCACTTCTCTTCTTTTATTTTAGCGTCTTTTTTCGAAGTTGGACTACCGGTTTTTCCGGACAATACGGGCCGTCGATTGAGTTCTCTGCAACAGAAAAACCTCCGGCCCCGAAGCATATCGCTCCATCAAATCGCCGTTATAGCCCCGGATGGTGAGCAACTCCATGTTCTCGACCTTCATTACGTCGAACTCCTCGTTTCGGAGGGCTTGGATCGCCTCGTCGATATGCCAGGAGTTATCCACGCAGAGGCTGAGGTTCACCGCCGAGTTATGCACCAGATTGACCTTGATACGGTATCGCTCCAGCAGGGAGAAGATCGCCGCGAATTTCTCTTCGAGCACGAAGGAAAAGTCCCGCGAACGGATCGTCAGCAATACCTGATCCTTCTTCAGAATCAGAATCGGAACCTCGATCGGCGCCGACATACGGCGAATCACCGTGCCCGGTTTTCGCTTGTCCCCGAAAGGCCGCACGTAGAGCGGGATGTTCTTGTTTTGCAGCGGTTTGATCGTTTTGGGGTGGATGATCTGTGCCCCGCTGTAAGCCAGCTCGATGGTGTCCAGGTAGTTCAGTTCCGCGATCTGCACCGCATCGGGGAAAACCTTCGGGTCGGCATTCAGGATGCCGTCCACATCTTTCCATACCGACATGGATTCCGCGTCGAGGATATTGGCCGCCACCGCTGCCGAGTAATCCGAACCTTCGCGTCCCAGGGTAGTGGTCGTGCCGTCCGGAGCACCTCCGATAAAGCCCTGCCCGATGAAAATACAGGCCTTAGACTGTTTCATGGCGTTGCGCAGCAGAGTCCGCGATGCGGCGATATCGACCGAGGCGTCCTTGTGTCGCTGTTCGGTGCGGAAGCAACGTCGCATATCGAGCCAGCAATTGTCGATACCCCGTTCGGAGAGGTACTCCGAAATGATCGTCGTCGAGATCAGCTCGCCGAAAGCGACGACGGTGTCGTACCACAGCTCGGCGTCTTCCGGACGATAGACCGTTTCGGTCGCCACCTGTTCGAGCTCCCCGAAAAGCCGTTCGATCTTCTCGAGCCGGGTCGGAGCGCCGTACAGTTCGTTTACGATTTCGGCGTGGTATTGCCTCAGCGCGGTGATGTGCTCCATCGAGAAGGCTTTGTCGCCCTTCTGCAACCCTTCGAAAACCTTCTCCAAGGCATTCGTGGTCTTACCCATTGCCGATACGATGATGAACAGATCCCGTTCGTCACCGATGATCTTCAGCAGGTTTTGCACACCGTCCGCGTTGCGGACCGATGCGCCGCCGAACTTGTAAACTTTCATCGCTCAATAAAACAGTATGGTTATCGGCCGGTACTTCGTCGTGCCGGGTTCCGGACCCGCATCGGGATCGGCCCGGCTGCTTCCGAAACTCCGTTTTCAACGAAGTTTCGGACATGCGACCGGAATAGCATTATTTCGTTTCGACCGTCTTGTAAGGCGTGTCCGTATTCTCGAACAGGAACGAGAACACGTCGGTAGCCTCTTCGATGCGCTTCGAGACGGGTTTGCCGGCGCCGTGGCCCGCCTTGGTGTCGATGCGGATCAGGATCGGAGCGTCGCCGCCCTGGGCGTACTGCATCTCGGCGGCGAACTTGAACGAATGAGCCGGCACGACACGGTCATCGTGGTCGGCAGTCGTTATCAGCGTCGCAGGATACTTCGTGCCCTTCTTGATGTTATGCAGCGGGGAGTATTTGTAGAGGTAGCCGAACTGCTCCTCGTCGTCGCTCGAGCCGTACTCTACGACCCAGCCCCAGCCGATGGTGAACTTGTGGTAGCGGAGCATGTCCATCACGCCGACCGCCGGCAGGCAGACGCCGAACAGGTCGGGACGCTGCACTTCGCAGGCACCCACCAGCAGGCCGCCGTTCGAACCGCCCGCGATGGCGAGTTTCTTCGACGAGGTATATTTGTTGGCAATGAGGTATTCGGCCGCTGCGATGAAATCATCGAAAACATTCTGTTTTTTGTCCAGCATGCCGCCCCTGTGCCACTCTTCTCCGTATTCCAGGCCGCCGCGCAGGTTGGCTACGCAATAAACGCCGCCCTGTTCCATGAACATAATGGCAGCCGGGTTGAACCAGGGCGCGAGGCTGACTTGGAACCCACCGTAAGCGTAGAGGTAACAGGGGTTGTTGCCGTCGAGCTTCAGTCCGTTGCGATAGACGATGAACATCGGGACTTTCGTGCCGTCCTTGCTGGTGTAGAACACCTGTTCCGTAGTGTAGTCTTCGGGGCTGAATTTCACTTCGGGACGCTTATACAGGGTCGATTCGCCCGTTGCGAGGTCGTAACGGTAAACGGTCGAAGGTGTCGTGAAGTTGGTCAGCGAATAGAAGGCCTCCGTTTCGCCTTTTTTACCGGAGAATCCGCCTGCCGATCCGATGGCGGGCAGCTCGACTTTCCGAATGAGCTTGCCGTTCCAATCGTACTGGTAAACCTGGCTTTGGGCATCCTCCAGGTAGGAAGCCATCATATAGTCGCCCGGTTTGCTGACGATCTCAAGCATATTCTTCGGATTTTCGGGGATAATCTCCTCGATCACCGAAGGATTATTCAGGTCGATGCGGATCACGCGGTAGTTGGGAGCATCGAGGTTGGTACGCACGTAAAGTTTATCGTTCTCGGCGCGAATAATCTCGTGGTCGTTGGCAAAGCCGGGAAGCAGCACCTTGAACTTCTTATCGCTGCTTTTTCGGTAGAGGATCTCACTGCCCGACGTACCCTCCGATGCCGTGATGAAAAGCCACTTGCCGTCCTTGCTGACACTGGAAGCGAAATAGCGCAACGGATGTTGTGTGTCCATATGAATCAGACGATCGGAAGACTGAGGCTTACCGAGCGTGTGATAATATACCTTCTGATATTGGTTCTGGGAAGAATAGACGCCCGCTTCCGGAACGTCGAACGTACTGTAATAGAATCCCTTTTCGTCGGGTGTCCACACTGCGTTGGAGAGCTTCACCCATTTTACGATATCGCCCGTGGGCTGCTTGTCCGCCGTACGGATGACATGAATGTCGCTCCAGTCCGAACCTGAAGCCGAAGCCGCATAAGCCAGGTAGCGGCCATCTTCCGAGAAAGAGATGCCCGACAGCGCAACCGTTCCGTCCTCGGAGAGCGTGTTGGGATCGAGGAATACCTCCGGCTCGGCGTCGAGCGAAGCCTGGCGGTACAGCACGGCCTGGTTCTGTCGTCCGTCGTTGCGGTAAAAATAGTAATAATCCCCGAATTTAGCCGGAGCTCCCTCCCAGGGATAAGCCCACAGCTCGGTCAGGCGGGCACGCATCGCCTCGCGGAACGGAATTTGATCCAGGTAATTCTGCGTCACGGCATTTTCGGCAGCGACCCAGGCGGCCGTCTGTTCCGAACGGTCGTCTTCGAGCCAGCGGTAGGGGTCGGCGACTTCGGTGCCGAAGTAGTTATCCACGACTTCCGTACGCTCGGCATCGGGATAAGGCAGGTGTTTGATTTTCATAGATGACTTACAGGCGGTAAGTGCAGCAGCGGCACAAAAAACCGCCAAAGTAATTTTAACGTGTTTTAACATATTTTAATATTTGGAAGGTTTCGAAAGACAAATATACGAAAAGTCCGGCGCAATCGTGCAGGTTTGTTCGCAAAGATTGTCCGAACGTTCCATATATTCGCAGAATATACGAAAAAGTTGCCGGCATCCGGCGATCCGCAGGAGAATTTTGTAACTTTGAAACCGGAATAACGAAAGCGAAAAACAGGAATGGACAATCAGTTGCGACAAATTATCGAAGAGGCCTGGAACGACCGGGCATTGCTTGCGGAGTCCCGTGTGCGGGAGGCGGTCCGCGCCGTTATCGAAGAACTGGACAAAGGACGCCTGCGAACGGCCGAACCCATCGATCCGTCCCGGAGCCAGTGGCAGGTCAATGAGTGGGTCAAGAAGGCGATTCTGCTCTATTTTCCGATGCAGGAGATGCGCACCATGCGGGCCGGAGAGCTCGAATGGCACGACAAAATGGACCTCAAGCACGGCTACGAGGAACTGGGCGTACGGGTCGTGCCGCACGCCGTGGCCCGCTACGGGGCTTACATTTCGCCGGGGGCGATCCTGATGCCCTCCTACGTCAATATCGGAGCCTGGGTCGGTGCCGGCACGATGGTCGATACGTGGGCGACGGTCGGCTCCTGCGCCCAGGTCGGCGAGCGCGTCCACCTGAGCGGCGGCGTGGGCGTGGGCGGTGTGCTGGAACCCGTGCAGGCGGCTCCCGTCATCATCGAGGACGACTGTTTCATCGGCTCCCGGGCCATCGTGGTCGAAGGGGCGCATATCTGCCGCGAATCGGTGTTGGGCGCCGGCGTAGTGATTACCGGATCGACGCACATTATCGACGTAACGGAGGCGGAACCCAAACAGTACAAGGGATACGTCCCCGCCGGATCGGTGGTCATCCCGGGCAGCTATCCCAAGCGTTTCCCCGCCGGAGAGTACGGCGTCCCCTGTGCGCTGATTATCGGGCGCCGCAAGGAGTCCACCGACAAGAAAACTTCGCTCACCGCAGCGCTCCGGGATTTCGGAGTTTCGGTATAATACCTTTCGGATGTACAGGACCCGCTATCATTTTCTCGAAGAGACGACCTCGACCAACGACGAGGCCCGGAATCCTCGCTACGGACACGGCGATGCGATCTGCGCCGAGCGGCAGAGCGCCGGACGCGGCCAGCGGGGGCATACCTGGAGCAGCGAGGAGGGATGCAACCTGATGTTCTCGCTGGTGTGGGAACCCTGTTTCCTGCCCGTTTCGGAACAGTTTCTGCTTTCGGAAGCGGTGGCTTTGGCTTTGACGGACCTTTTCGGCGGTTACGGCATCGACGCCCGGATCAAATGGACGAACGACATCTATGCGGGCGACCGCAAGCTGGTCGGCATTCTGATCGAACACAACCTGACGGGCGACCGCCTGTCGCGTACGATCGTCGGGATCGGGGTGAACGTCAATCAGACCCGGTTCGATCCGTCGTTGCCGAACCCGTCGTCGATGCACCTCGAAACTGGCTGCGAATACGATCGGCAGGAGGTACTGCACCGCTTGGGCGACTGTCTGGCCGCCCGGTACGAACAACTCGAGAAAGGGGATCGGGAGGCGCTGCAAGCCGACTACCGACGGCGGATGTACCGGCTCGGAGAGCGGCATCGGTACCGTTATCCCGACGGCCGGACAGTGGAGGCCGTGCTGCGGGGCGTGCGCCCTTCGGGAGAGCTGCTGCTGGAGCTGCCCGACGGCCGTACCGAAGGGTATCTGTTCCGGGAGATAGAGTTCGTTATCGAGGGGAAGCGGACGGCTCGAACGGACGGGACGGGCTGCGTGTTAAAAAAATAACAGGATAACGTTGGCCGAACGAAAAATAACCTTATATTTGCAATGATATTTTAGACCGCGAATAAATTTCATTTTAACCAATTCAAATACCGAAAATTATGAACGTACCTGCAAATCTGAAGTATTCCAATGACCACGAATGGTGCCGCGTAGAGGGCGGTGAGGCTTTTATCGGCATTACCGATTTCGCACAGAGCCAGTTGGGCGACATCGTATTCGTCGATGTTCCGACCGTCGGCGAAACCTTGTCCGCCGGTGACGTCTTCGGCTCGATCGAGGCCGTGAAGACCGTGAGCGACGCTTTCATTCCCGTCGGCGCCGAAGTGTTGGAGTTCAACCCTGCAGTGGATGCCGATCCCTCCATCGTGAACCGCGATCCCTACGGAGAGGGTTGGCTCGTCAAAGTGAAACTGACCGATCCCAAGGAGTGCGAGTCGCTGCTTACCGACGCGCAGTACAAAGAGTTGATCGGCTAATATTCGTTCGATGTAAATCGAACCCCGCAGCCTCCCGTTTTCGACGGGTGTCGGCAGGGAGTGTCAGGATGGAATCCGGCATCAAAAGATACCGTAACGTGAGTCCGACGTGTTCTGTTGTGACAGTATTTTTGTTTTACATCCGAAATCAATACGTCGGACTCGCCTTAAAACTATAACATTATGTCAAAGGTAACAGTTGTGGGCGCGGGCGCCGTGGGCGCTACTTGCGCCAATGTGATGGCTTGCCGCGAAGTGGCGAGCGAAGTGGTCCTCATCGACATCAAAGAGGGCCTGTCGGAGGGTAAGATGCTGGATATGTACCAGTGTTCTACGCTGATGGATTTCGATACGAAGCTCGTCGGCGTGACCAACGACTACAAGCAGACTGCCAACTCGGACGTGGTGGTGATCACCTCGGGTATTCCCCGCAAGCCGGGCATGACCCGCGAGGAGCTGATCGGCACCAACGCCAACATTATGAAAGGCGTGATCGAGAACGTGGTGAAATATTCGCCCCGCGCGATCATCATCGTGGTCGCCAACCCGATGGATACGCTGACTTATCTGGCGCTCAAGGCTTCGGGACTTCCCAAAAACCGGATTATCGGCATGGGTGGCGCCTTGGATTCGGCCCGTTTCAAATGTTACCTGGCGAAAGCCACCGGCGCCAACATCAACAACGTGGACGGCATGGTGATCGGCGGTCATGGCGATACGACGATGATTCCGCTGCTTTCGAAGGCTTCGGTCAATGGCGTGCCCGTGACGCAATTCGCCTCGAAGAAGAAACTTGAAGAGGCTGTCGCCAGCACGATGGTCGGCGGTGCCACGCTGACCAAACTCATCGGCACTTCGGCCTGGTATGCTCCGGGCGCCGCTGCTTCGATGATGGTCGAATCGATCCTGCATGATCAGAAGAAGATCGTCCCCTGCTGCTGCTACCTCGAAGGCGAATACGGCCAGAACGACATCTGTATCGGTGTTCCCGCCGTGATCGGCCGCAAGGGTATCGAGAAGATCGTCAAACTCGACCTCACCAAGGAAGAGGCTGCCAAATTCGAGGCATCGGCCGCTGCGGTCCGCAAGACCAACCAGGTGCTGCACGAGATCAAGGCGTTGTAAGCGTTTGCCGACAACGATAGCAGATCCCCGGTCTTTCGACCGGGGATTTTTCGTGAAAGAGCCTTCCGCCGCACATTTCGTCGGAAGTAAGTCGTATTCTATAAGAAACTTACCCGCATCCGGAAGCGGAAAGTTTCCCGTCTGACCCGTATGAACGGAACATAACAACCGATTTCGCTCCTTGCCGGGCAACAGCGGCCATATTCTTTCGGAACATTGCGACAACGGTCGCTCCCGGAAAAACTTTTCACTTCCCCGGAGTGTCTTTTTTACATACGTCGGAGGACAGTCTTCACCGTCTGCGAAGCACCTGCGTCATGCAGTGTGCGGCACCGTAGCCTTTGCAAAGGTTGTCAAGCCCGACCCAGGTGACCTTCACCCCTCGGTGTTTCAGTTCGGTCCGCAGGGCTTCGGACTGGCCCGCTACCCCGATGATACGGCGCGACCCGACCGTCAGGAAATTACCCGCCAGCCGGTCGGCATCCTCTTCGGAAATGGGGATGATGGCGGCACCGATACGGCTCCTCAACAATTCGACGAATCCGACATCTTCTTCGGTTTTGGTATAGACGCCGTTTGCACCTCGGAGATAAATATCGGCCAGCAACAGATCCGGAGAATCCGGATCGGTGGTCATACGCCGAGCTGTGAGCGTCACCAGATTGCGGTCTATAATGTTGAAATAGGTGTCCAAGTGCATTTCCGCCTGGCTGAACAATCGGTCCTTGACTACGACCAGACGGTTGCAGCCCAGCAGGTCGTGCTCCATAAGCTGATCGATGGCCGGTTGCGTGGTGCGCATCCCGCAGCCGATGAAAGCCGTATCGCCGAACGGATAGAAATCCCCGCCTTCGAGATGAGCTCCCTCCCCTTCGATGCGGTGTAACGGTTTCATGCCGATTTTTTCGAGGCAGAATTGCAGAATGTCGCATCCTTTCTCCCGCTGCGGGGAGTTCATGCGTCCGATTACGATGCCTTTGGCTGTGGTTATCAACTGGTCCCGCGTATAGAAGAGATTCATCACGGGGTTTTCCGAATATTCGGCCTTGAGCCCCGTGTTGATCTGCGTTTCCGACAGTCGGATGATCGGTTGTCGCAGAATAATCCGCACCAGATCCCGGGGCGATGTCTTGGCGAGGATGGATTGTCGGTACTCCTTTTGCTGCTCGGCTGTTTCCGGAGAGAGGTTTTGGGTGTCGAAGGTAAGAAAACCGGCCGCGAAGCGGCGCAGGTTCTCCAGCTTCGTCCGGTCGGCGGGTTTCCCGTCCGCGCCGGTTCCGTCGAGCAGGATCTGACGTACCGTGAGTACCCTCGCTCCGGCCTCCTCGAGCACTTTGCGATAAGTAGCATGTTCGGCGATGAGTTCGGGGATATCGATATGTTCCCGGAAAAGAGCCGCAGCCGGATGAAGGGCCCCCAGAAACAGCTCTTCGCCCGGGTCGTGGGTCAGGATGAGTCTGGCCTTGCGGTACTCGCACGTTTGGCCGCAGCGGACGGAGCGTCGCCCGCGCATGATAGATCCAATCAGTGAAGAAAGAAACGTCGAGATGGAGATGGAAGATCGGGAGTTAAACATAACGATTCGGGGTTAAATCTGGTTATAGGGATCGTATGTCGGTTATTCAAGCCACCCCTGTTTCGAGAACAGAACAAAAATCGCAGCAAATACGAATTTTGACGGATGGATCGATATATTAAAAACGAGAAAAACCGTAAAATTGTTTTGCGGCTCGTGCAAATCGGTGCAATAATGGTTGCTAAAGCGTTCGGCCGCCATGAGCGAACGGAGCCGCCAAGCAGCTCCGTTCGGTTTATACCCGGAAAATATCATGACTTTCCGAAAGCGATATTTTCAAAAAAGTTCCGTATGCCGTCAATCCGGATGAGCGACAACGATATTCCCTGTCCGGCGAAGCAAGGAGCCGCCGGAGCTTCCGGCAGACCGTCAGAAGCTGATCTTCGCACCGACGAACCAGCTGCGGGGTAGCGACGGGCCATAGATGTAACCCGAATCGCGGTTGGCCCCCCGGTCGAAGTCTTTCTGGTAGGCGTTGAAGATATTTTGGATGCCGGCATGGAGTTGCAGGGCGATCTCCTTATAGAGAATGACGTCGTACGACACTTTGAGGTTCAGGTCGAAGAAACGAGGTGTCGTGACGGCCCGATCGACGGGCGTGCCCGAACCCGCCATGTGCTGCACGAGCATTTTGCCCGTGTAAGTTCCGGTAATGGCTGCCTGCAAATTGCGTACGGGGGTCAATTCAGCCGTAAGGTAGCCGTAGGTGTTCGGCGTGCGGAACATCTTGCGGGTCGGTGCGACCTCCGGATCTTCGCTCCACTGTTCCGGTTCCTTGTAGCGGCTCTGCTGAAGGGTGATTCCGGCCTGCAGGTCGAACCAGCGGGTGAAGGCGGCCTTGCCTTCGATATTGATGCCCATGACGCGGGCGCCCGAGCCGTTGTAACGCTCCTTGATCGTACTCCCGTCCGTATCCGGATCGGGCAGCGGACGCAAGGCGAAAACGTGGTCGAGCGTCGTGTAAAAACCTTCGACGAGCAAGTTGGTCTGGACTTTTCCGAAACGGTGATAAAGATCTGCCGAGAGGCTGAGGCTGTGCGATCGCTCCTCGCGCAGATCGTCCGCCAGGCGAATGCGTACCCGCTCGCCGCCCACGATGGCGATGTGCATATCCTCGTCGAAGGCCTGCGGAGCACGGAAGCCGCTCGAATAGCTTAGGCGCAGGCTCGCCCCCTCTCCGGGATTGTAGCGCAGGTTGGCACGCGGACTGAAGATTACGTGATCGACGAGGCTGTGCTTATCCAGACGGCCGCCGATAAGCAGCGACCAATGCTCGTTTTTCCACTCGTTTTGCAGGTAGGCGCCGATGATGTGCACCTTTTGCTTCGTTCGATAATCATAGCCGATCGATTCGTCGTCCAGATCGTTGTAGTTATATTCCACGCCCAGGGTCAGGTCGGCGGGAAGGAACCACAACCGGTCGAACGAATGGATGTACTGGGCGCCGGTCGCCACGGTGAGGTCGTGCGTGCGACCGTAAGCGTCGGGATCCTGCTTGGAGCCGTAGTAGCTCTTGCGGGCGATGTGCTGGAACGAAGCATAGACATTCACACGGTTGGAGAAGTCGGCGGACGAGAGGTCGAACGAGAGGCTGCCGCCGTTGATGTTGTGGTCGGTCTGCTCGGCGATCATCGCTTCGTGCGGCGGCAGGTCGAGCCGGTCGCCGCCCCGGCGGTACTCCATGACGGTATTGTACTGGAGCGTAATACGCGAATAAGCGCTGGTCTTGAAGAATGAGCGCAGTCCGAGGGATTGGGATTGCAGTTGCGGAATTTCGGTGAAGCCGTCCCCGTCGTGGTCGTACCCCGAGCGGTGGCGGTTCTGTCCATAGACATAAAGTCCCGCCTTACGGCTGTCGGTGACGAGCGAGGCATTGGCCGAGGTGACGTTGTCGTAACTGCTGCTGTTGCCGATCGCCGTGATCGTGTGACCGACTTCGGCGCTGTTGCGGTCGGGGTCCTTGGTGATGATGTTGATCGTACCGCCGATGGCCGAGGAGCCGAAGAGTGCCGAGCCGCCTCCGCGCATCACCTCGACGCGGTCGATCATGCTGGCCGGAATCTGCTCCAGTCCATAAACGCCCGAAAGGGCCGAAAAGACGGGATGCGAATCGACGAGAATCTGCGAATAGTGTCCGTCGAGTCCGTTGATACGCACCTGCATAAAACCGCAGTTCTGACAGTCGTCCTCAACGCGTACGCCGGGCTGGAAACTAAGCCCCTGAGCCAGACAAGCCGAGTTGGTGTTGTCGAAAATCTTGCGGTCGAGGACGTTCACCAGGGCCGGGGCCTTGCGACGCGTGGTTTCGCTGCGGCTGGCCGAAACGACTACGTCGTCCATGGTGATTCCGTTTTCCGTGATCTCGAAGTTGAGTTCGAGGGATTGTCCTTTCCTGAGCGATACCTCATGGCGCACAGGATCGTAACCCATCATTCGGGCTTCGACGGTAATCGTGCCCGTCGGCAAGTTCTTCAGGAAATAGTGCCCGCTCGCATCGGTGGCAGTACCGATGGTCGTGCCGGGGATCGTAACAGTAACATACGGCAGATGTTCGCCTGTTTCGCTGTCGATGACATGACCGTAAAGATGAGCGTCGCTTTGAGGTTTCGGGGTCGTTTCGTCTGCAAAAAGTGTATGATAAACCAGGCACATTACGGCCAAGAGGATCAATTTTTTCATATTATAATAATTAAGCGATTATATCTTCAATGTCCCATTATCCGACGGTCGCGGAATCGAGTTCGAGGGCGTTTATTCGCGGCCGGTGGCTGCGTCTGTAATGGAGTCCACCTAAATCTCCTCCTCGGAATGGACTCGGGGCGCTATGCTCCCAAATGGATACACAATATAATCCCATGTTTTAAGATGTAAAATGGGTCTGTTTTCGCCAGGTAGGGGCAACGGCCCGTAATACGGCCGATGAGAGAGAATACCCTGTGAAAACGATGTTTTGCCGCGCCGATCGGCACGTGCGGTCGAATAGTCCCGGAAACGAATGGTTCCGGAACGAATTTATCTACCCGATTGCAGGCGGCGCACGGAGCTGCGAGCCCGATATCGCAACGATTGCCGGATCGTAACACTCCGGCCGGAAAAAGGTTTCCAGCAAACGGAACTCACTGTCGAGGACCCAGTCGGTAGAATGGATATACGAGAAGAAATGGAAATGGCAAATCGCACAGTCGTCCACAAGAGCCGGCGACGTGGTATTTGCATCGTTCTCCGTGAGGTAACGATAGTACTCATCGGGATGGGTATGCAGGCTTTTGCCCGCATAGGCCGCGAGCAGGATCAGCAGCAGCGCCCCCGCATTGAATACCCGTATGAGTTTTTGTCCGCTCATTTCAGGTGCAAAAATAATGAAAAAAGGTTACCCGGCAAGGTGCACTCTCCCAAACACCTATATATTGGGATGCTTCTGCAGGGAATCAAATATCAATATCTCGAATCCCAAACATACCCTTTTCCTCGGGTATAAACGGACACAGGCTCCGAATTTATTCGAATGGTCAATATAATATGACAACAGCATCATACCCCAAGTTACTATGACCGGTTTCTTTACTTCCGGCAGTTCCGAGAATACGAATACAAAGTTACCTCTTCATAAGACATCGATCCAATTTCAAAAAACTTAAATTTAACATCCTAAAAAATCATCCGTTTTTTTGTTTTCTCACTACTTTTATTTATTTTAGTAGTGAATTAATCATTAAAAAATAATAAGATTATGAAAAAAATTTTAATTCCTTTTCTTATTTTGGCGGTGTTCGCCGGAGCATGCAGTGACGACAAAACCGACGTACCCCCCCCCAAACTGATCCTAATCAACTGACATTCAAGGTATCAGTAAGTAACATTACTCCGACGACAGCTGAAATCACGGTTTCTCCGAGCAACGAAACAAAAAGTTATTTCAGTGATATCGTCACCGACGCCGATTGGCTGGAATCCCAAAAACACGGTTTTGACGATTACCTACAATATTTCATCGAGGTAGTGATGATGGAGCAGCAGGAGATGACCCGCGAGGAGGCGGTCAAAGCCATTACTTCTTACGGCAACGATGCATATACGGCCAGAGGACTCGAACCGGGAGCCAAGTATTGGGCCGTCGCAGTAGGTATCGATGCCGACGGACACACGACGACGAAGCCTACCGCAGAAGCTTTTACAGCGCAGACTGCACCCGAATCCACCAATACATTCGAAATCGCAACGACAGCAATCACACAGACAGGAGCATCGATTACCGTTACACCGTCGAACAGCGATGTTTACTTCCTGGATGTTCTGTCGGCTGACATCCAGTCCCAGGTGCCGACGGGTACGGATTATCAAAAATATCTGATCGATCGTTATTTCGGCTGGGGTATGCTCGACATGTATCTCCACGAGGGACCTTTCACGTATGAAGCAAAAGAACTCAACCCGGGCTGGGAATATCAAATTGCGGTTTTCGGATGCGAACAGGGATTCCCGACCACACCGATCAAAACCGAAACATTCAAGACTCTTGAAGGAGGGGATCCCCAAACGTTCGACGTTCAATTCGAATGCACTTTAAGTTCGGTTGTCGCCTCCAAGTTCTCCACCGTTCCGTCAGCAGACGATGTCGTTTACATATTCGATCTTATCTCGGAAGAGGATTATCAGGCCTTCGGCGAAAATATCGAGGAGGGTATGAAAAAAGTGCTTGAATCCAAAATCAAAGACTATATGGGCACCACCGGCCTGCATGCCGAGGCGGTTTCCATGCTCGCGGCCACAGGTCCTGTAGAATTTGAACGGAATCTTCAGACAGGCGATCAATTGCGAATGTGGGCCGTTGCCATCGATCAAAAAGGAGTCCCTGTCGCTCCCTTCATCATCAGTGAAACATATACGGTAGAAGAGAATACCGCTGCGCTTGCCGAAGTAAGCATCGACAGCTACGCATGGTACGATGGCGCAGAACTCGCCCAATTGGATCCCATCAACTTCGCAGGCTTCGAAGAATATGCCGTTCTGTTGTTGAAAGTATCCCACAACGACAAGGCAGCTCATTGGTGGACAGGATGTTTCATGGGCGATTTGAGTAATCCGGACGAATATTCGGACCGCAGCATAATCAACAATCTGGTTACTTACGGAATACCTGAATTTAAGGATGCGGTAGATCAGTTGCTGGCAGTCTATTGGGATGAAAACACCATCTGTGGCGTAGCAGCGGATGCAGAAGGCAACTATGGACCCGTTATCCGCCAAATGGTAAATCTGACCAAAGAGGGTGCAAGCCCCGCCGGAGAACTCATCGGTGGTGGCCTGTCAAATATCAATCTTATGGATATGCGACAGGCAAAATTCGCACATCGTTAAAATAGCTCCTCCAAAACGAGAAAACAGAGAACGTCCGACCTTAAGGTCGGACGTTCCGTTTATTGCGCGATCATGGCACCGAACTCCCCTTGCATGCAATCCGCCGTACATAGCAGCAATCGCCGGTATCGACTGACAAAGCACCGGAATCATACAAATACGAACAAAAAAGGAACGCCCGAAAGCATTCCTTACCAAAAAATAATCAACAACAGTTTCTACATCCTAAAAAGATTGCCTCACCCCGATCTCCCTATTTCAGATGTTGATATCCAGAATTTCGAAATGGATCGTCCCGGCAGGCACGGTCACGTCCACCCGGTCCCCTTTCTTATGTCCCAGCAGGGCTTTGGCAATGGGAGTGCCGATGGCCAGCTTGCCTTCGCGCAGGTTGGCTTCGTGCTCGGCGACGATAGTATAGATCACCTCCTTGCCGGTATTGTGGTTCAGAAGAGTTACCCGACTCAAGATCTGCACCTTGCTCTTATCGACTTTCGATTCGTCGATGATACGCGCATTGGCAATGGTATCTTCCATTTTGGCGATACGCATTTCGAGCAGTCCCTGTGCTTCCCGGGCCGCGTCGTATTCGGCGTTTTCCGACAGGTCTCCCTTGTCGCGTGCTTCGGCAATGGCCGCCGATATAGCCGGACGCTCCACCGAGCGCATATGGTCGAGTTCGTCCTTGAGCTTCTTGTAACCCTCTGCCGTCAGATAAATAATCTCTTTTGCCATGGTTTTATCAAAAAAATAAGAATCCCGACCCGTGAAGGTCAGAACCCTGATACGTTTGTTTTACAAAGATAGAAAGTTAAATCGGATTCTCCAAATATTTTTTACAGGCTCCGGGCTTTCCGTGGTGTGGCTATGTTTTTTGCGAATCGGACAACAACGGAAACCCCGATCGCCGTCATCGCCTCCTCCGGCCTTACAACAGCGGGGAAAAGAGCCGCATGAACGACTCGCTCAATCGCTGCGGAAGAGGTCGCCGCAACCATTCCGAAGGAATAAGCCGCCGGCACGAGCGCAGGTCTTCGTCGAAAACACGACGCATTGCCGTATTGAAATCCTGTCCGTAAACGAACGCGTTGATTTCGAAGTTGTGCTCGAAACTGCGGAAATCCATGTTCGCAGAACCCACAACCGTCAGCAGATCATCGACGATAAGCATTTTGGCATGCAGGAAGCCTTTGGTATAAAAGTAAACCTTCACCCCGGCTCGGAGCATATCGTCGATGAACGAATGCACGGCTTTATCGATAATCCGGGAATCGGAACGCTCGGGCAGCATCAATTGTACGTCAATACCGCCCAATGCCGCCGTTTGCAACAGGGAGTTCAGGCCCTCGGTCGGCAGGAAATAGGGCGTCTGGATGCAGATACTCCGTCGCGCACCGGCGATAGCCGTCATAATACCCTGCAACAACGTTCGCCAGGGCCCCAACGGACCGCTGGTAGCGAATTGCATGGTCGATGAGGTATAGTTGTCGGCTTCGGGAAAAAACTTCGAGGTATCCAGGTGTACGCGTTCGACGGTCGACCAATCCACCAGAAATGCGGATTGCAGGCCATACACCCCCTTTCCTTCTACCTTGAAGTGGCTGTCCCGCCATACCCCCCAACCCGGTCCTTTCACATAGCGGTCGGCGATATTCATACCGCCGAAAAAACCTACCCGGCCGTCGATGACCACGATCTTGCGGTGGTTGCGGTAATTGACCCGGTCGGTCAGCATCGGAAAGCGTACATGCAGCAGGGCATGAACCTCCGCACCCGCATCGCGCATCTGCTGGAAAAATTCTTTCTTGACCCCGTTGCAGCCTACGTCGTCATAGAGTACGCGGACTTTGACACCCTCCTTTGCCTTGCGGATCAGCGCCTGCTGAAGACGGGCACCCGTTTCATCGTCACAAAAAATATAATAGAGAATGTGAATATGGTCGCGGGCCTTTTCGATCTCTTCGAGCAGGGCGGTCATCTTGGAAGCCCCGTCGCCGTAATGGGTCAGGCGGCTGCCGTAAAAGGAAACCGCCTGCGAAGTATTGGTAAGCAGAGTGGACAGGGATTGACATGCGGCCGGAACGGGGGCATCGCTTCGACGCACATGGGCCGGAAGAGCATAGACCATGAGCCGCTTGTAGGTACGGCGCGAAATAATCCGCTTGCGCCGCAGATCCTGCCCGAAGAAGAAATAGAAAACCAATCCCACGACCGGAGCGAAAATCAGCACGACGACCCACGGGATCGTCTTGAGCGGGTTGCGGTTGCCCAAAATGACAACCAGGATGATGCCGATAACCGTCGCCGTATAGATGGCGATGAACAGATATGTCAGGAATTGCAACACCGGGGCGGCGGATTATCAGGATTCCGACGAGATTGCTTCGGGTTTCGGATTTGCGTCCCGGGATGCCGGAGCATCTGATTTTGCCGCCTCCCGCCTGCCAGCGGTGACAGTCGCAGATGCGGAACCGGTCGCTGCGGGGAATTTCACCAGATGAAGCAAGTGTTCCACTTCGCGCATATAATTGCGTTTGGGAAGTTTCGGAGAATAAACATAACAATCCAGCGTGAAAACCCGGTCGGTCGCCGTATCGACGGTCGTATAGCTTACGAACGGACCTCCCATGAAATCCCCTTCGACATCCCAGAATCCGCGCATTTCGACCCAGGCTCTGCCTTCGAGCCGGAAAAACCGATACCGGGGCGTAAAGACTTTCGATGTGGTCATATAGGAGCCGTCGCTCGGCCCCGGAATGCGAGCGGCGAAACGGTTGCGGGCAGCCAGCAACGCCTCCTCCGAAAGGGACTGCTTCCCTTCGTAAGGATAGGAATAGAGCATGAAGCCCTGGCTCGCAGCCGGGAATTCGTACCGGAACCAGAGGAAATCATCGCTTTGTTGGGCCAGGATGTAGCCTTTGGGAATCTTCATCTCCACGCCGAACTTTTCTCGAACGAGCTTGCCGGATTCCGTCTGATTGAACTTGTTGGCGAAAGCGATCGAGCGGTCGCGCTCGGCCCCTTCGAAGGTTTGCACCAACTCCGCACGATGCTCCGCGACATATTGCGTAAGTGCCTCCCGGGTCGGTCCCTGAAGCGTCACCACGACCTGCGGAGAAGCCGTAACATCGTATTGCACACCGGCCGAAGCCGCCGCAAGGGAGGGATCGACGAGCACTTTGAGGATATTGCGGTAATCGACGACCGTACCTTTGAATCCCGATTCCGGAAACTGCATCACGTTGAACAGAGGTTCCCGTTCGTTCAGATAGGGAATCGGAGCCAACAGCACCGAACGCAGCGTATCACCCAACTCGCTCTCCCACAACTGTTGGTTGCACACGACAATCAATTCGTACGGTGCCCCCTGAGCGGCTTTGAGTTTCGAATCCATCAGAGTATGGAACGCTTTGCAGCCCGTCATGAGGGTAACGAGTAGCAGCAATGTCAGCAGATACGATAATTTTTTCATAGTCCGGTCCGGTTAATCTGTTTACTACAAATGTAGGGATATTTTTCGAGAATGCAAACGGCTTCGGCAGAGTTTCCTGCAAAAACCCGGCCGGGAAATATTCCCCGGCCGGGTTTCGTGCCTGCAAACAAGTCGCTCCCGTATGGTTACTGCTCCTTCATCGGCCCGCGAGCCACGGCCGCATCGTAGTCGGCGTTGGTGAAGGTATAGGTCCACCTGCAAAATCCAATATAACCATCGATATTCGACCGTTCCACCGTATAATTACATTCAAGACAGGGATTAAACGCCGTAACCTTATCTGTCCTGAAAAATACACCCCCGTACGGGCCATCGTCGAACACAATCGAAACACCGTCTATCATATATCCTTCAAGGCTCGGAGGGGTAACGAAACCGACCTCCTCCTGCAACAGGCTTTCTCCGGGAAGGATCTCTTTCTTCTCGAATCGATCGGTTACCGTCATCGTTATCCGGTGATCACTCTCATTCGACCAAATAAAAAGGCTATATCCGGGAGGATCGCCATGCAGCCCCATATCCTGACCCTCTTCGTTGTCACCACAGCCTGCAAGCATAATCGCCGCCAATATCCATATCAAATTTTTCATAATCCAATGTTTTTTCAATAATTATTCATACTATTTATACCGATCATAATCTTCATCCTCGATTAAAGAGTAAACCGCCCAGTACCGATCGATTTCCTCCGAAGTAAAACCGTATCGGGCGGCGTACTGCCGAATCCATCCGATAGCCTCCGATTTGTTTTTCGATCCAAAAGCAATCTCTTGGATTTCCCGAATAGTCAGCATGCAAATATCATCATCCGGGGTCCTGTCCAAATCATCTTTTGTTCTGCCGGGAGACCAATATCCATACCATTTATTTTGATTGAATGTATCGTATAAATCTACAAACATGGGAGTGTACAATCGCACAGTCTCATCTCTTTCAGCCCCTAATCCCAAGTACCACATTTGCTGATTATAATAATCCGGAACCTGAAATGCCACCAAATGCTGATTCGGATTAAATAATCGACTTTTATGCAATTTACCATATAGGCCCAAATCCTTGTATTCCGTTTCCGTTAAAATGTAGCGGGTAAATTGTGCCCAACTCTCCTTAATCAAGGCATTCGTCTTTCCATTAAATTTCGGATTGAAAGCATAATGGGCCGCATGCCCAATCTCATGAGCTACAGTTCCGAAAACATAGCTGGCATTTCTCTTACAGGCCACTTCTATATCAGGATCAGCATCACTATTTACGACAGGATGAAATAGGCCGGAAGCACTTAACTCTTTTCCATTCCAATAATATGTGAAACCTACCGAATTATGGCATGTAATTCTCACTTTCCTACCCAAATTGGGTGCGGTCAATCCCAATGCCGGCATCTTGTGCCAGTATCGGTAAGCGGCCCGAAAAACCGTCGCAGGACCACTAATAACATCATCTCCGGAAATCTTCACATTCCAGGCGCCCTGCACGCTGGGACCCCGCAAGTTCGCCGAACTCACGGCGCTGCTCTTGATCGTCCAATACACCGTATTCCACGAAAGCGCATAATTAACTGGCTCCTGAACCGACCCCGACATTCTGAATTTACCATCCTTATCTGTCCTCGTTGTCAAGACCCTCAACAAGTTATCAGGAGGCATGATAGTAACCATAACACCCTCGATCGGAATGTAATCTCCGGCAATATTGTCCCAAACCTTAATCTCTCCGGAAGGAATGTAAGGAATTATTTTCCCCGGATGGCGCCCGTCGTCGATCAAAGCACGAGCCTCGGCCCAGACCCGATCCGCCCACACTGGATCCGCAACGCCCCGCTCCGTAACCGACGGGTCGTACAACTCTTTCAAAACCTCGCTCGCAATCGTATCGGGCAAGACGACCGTCGTACGAAGTACCGCGTAGAGCTGTTCCGGAGTATCCGAAGGTCCGGACATCCGGAAGCCCTCATCCGCACTTACCGGAGAAACCTCATCCAACGGAAAGTTATAACAGGTAAATTCATCCTGATCGAACAAAGCGTCGAACTGCGCTTTCGTGGCCGGAGAGAAACGTACGTAACGGTGGGTAGGTTCGATCTGAGCACCCGATACCGAGGCAGAACGGCTGCGCTGCCCGCTATGGGCAGCAACGCTGTCCACCGCACGCTGCATGATCTCCAACGAACCCGGATCGGGACCAGGCTCTTCCACCGCCGAAACCGACAACTGACGCGGAGAATCCCCCGGGGCCGGAAGAACCTCCTCTTCGAACGTCGAGCAACCCCACAACAGGACTGCAAGCAACAAAAAGTACGATTTCTTCATAGGCATAACGTTTTTGCAGACAAACTACAGTAGCGTATTTTTCTCAAAGATAGATAACTCGATCAAATCCTGCAAATATTTTCGCACGAAAGTTCCCGCCGAAACAGCCGTTTCGACGGGAAGCGAATCGCAACCGTTCGACTATTCTTCCCAAAACCGTTTTAATTCCGCGATCTCCTCCGCCCAACGCAATTCGTCGGGGGTTTCGAGAATCAGCGGCATATTCCGCAAAGGAGGAATTCATATTTTTCATTTTGCCTATAAAGCGAACGCACCGGAAGATCGTCTGTTGAAAATCGGCGATTTTGTACTATCTTTGTCGATGCCGTACTCCGCCGGAGTATTTTTTCTCGTCATGAAACTCAAGCCGCCCAAAATAATCCGTCACCTGTTCCCGTCGCTGATCTGGGAGATCGACGACCCGGAGGGGGTTTTCCTGACCTTCGACGACGGCCCCACACCGGGCATCACGGAGTGGATTCTGGCGATGCTGGAGAAGTACGACGCCAAGGCGACGTTTTTCGTTCTGGGCAAAAACGTGGAGGCTTATCCCGATCTTTTCCGCCGCATCGTGGACGCGGGCCACAAGGTCGGTAACCATACCTACTCCCACCAGAAAGGCTGGGGGATGAGCCTGGAACGCTACATCGAGGATGTCGATTTCGCCAACGATTTGATTCACAGCGAACTGTTCCGACCACCCTACGCCCGGATCACGCCGGCGCAGGCCCGGGCGTTGTCGCAGCGCTACAAGCTGGTGATGTGGGACGTGCTTTCGCGCGATTACAGCCGGTCGCTCTCGCCCCGCAAATGCCTGAAGAACGTAACCAAACACCTCGAACCGGGAGCTATCGTGGTTTTCCACGACAGCGAAAAATCGTTCCGGAACATGCGTTATGCCTTGCCCCGCACGTTGGACAAGATCCGGAAGTTGGGGCTCAAATGCAAAACCATCGAATTGTAACTCTATGAAAATCGTCGTCGCCGTCACAGCCGCCAGCGGCGCTCTGTATGCCCGCCTTTGCCTCGAGCAACTGCTCCGGGCCGAAGAGGTTTCCGAAATCGCGCTCGTTTACAGCACTCATGCCAGTGAAGTGGCTGATTTCGAAGGAGTTACTATGCCAGAAGATCCTCGCATCCGCATTTTCGACAACGACGATTTGTTCGCTCCTCCGGCCAGCGGTTCGGCCGATTACGACGCGATGGCGGTCGTTCCTTGTTCGGTCGGAACCCTGGGACGCATCGCCTGCGGCGTTTCGCAAAGCTTGATCGAACGGGCTGCGGACGTGATGCTCAAGGAGCGCCGCCGCCTGGTGCTGGTCGTGCGAGAAACGCCCCTCTCGCTGATTCACCTGCGCAACATGACCGCTCTTACCGAAGCCGGCGCCGTCGTGTTGCCCGCTTCCCCCGGATTTTACGCCCGCCCCTCGTCCGTAGAGGAGTTGTGCCGGTCGGTGGCCGAGCGGGTCACGGCTCTTTTAGGTATTTCCGGACCGCGCTACCGATGGACCGGCGAGGGACGATCGGCGGGACGAAACGATTCGGATTCGGAAAAATAAGCCGACGTTGCCCGATTTACGCAGATTTTTCGTAACTTTGCCTCCGCGAAAAATCGTAAATAAAAATATTCCTATGGCAACTACAGCAGACATCAAGATCGGCATGTGCATCGAATTGGACGGCAAGACCTTCCAGATCGTAGATTTTCAGCACGTGAAACCGGGCAAGGGCCCCGCTTTCGTGCGTACCAAACTCAAAAACCTGGAAAACGGCCGCGTGCTGGAGAATACCTTCTCCGCCGGTGCGAAGATCGAGCCGGTGCGTGTGGAGCGCCGTCCCTATCAGTTCACCTACGAAGACGATCTGGGTGCGCACTTCATGCATACGGAAACTTTCGAGGAGATCAACATCGACAAGAACCTGATCGACAATTACGACCTGATGGCCG